>Ga0307942_1000805_pt1 | contig 23445 bp, 27 predicted proteins | sample OrgLakmetagen175_FD_201846 | JGI IMG/M metagenome (GOLD analysis project Ga0307942, IMG submission 201846) | Saline water microbial communities from Organic Lake, Antarctica - #175 | ecosystem: Environmental > Aquatic > Non-marine Saline and Alkaline > Saline | place: Antarctica: Organic Lake... | reverse complement strand
GTACATGCGTGTGCGTGTGCGTGTGCGTGTGTGTGTGCGTATGTGTGTATGTGTATGTGCGTGTGCGTGCGTGTGTGTGCGTGCGTGTGTGTGTGTGTGTGTGTGTGTGTGTGTGTGTGTGTGTGTGTTACGTTTTGTGCAATACGCAGGGGAGTGCTACCACTAGTGGATCCTCTGTGATGTTGCAAACACATGTGCGGACCCTCCGTTCTTGTTTCGTTTTCTGACCTGTCGCCCAGCAGGTATTTGTTGAATACGCCCATGTAGACCTCCATGGACAACTCATGAAAGGGGTAAATCTGGTTAGCCTTTGTGTTCTCTTTCAGGGGATGGGTGGGGCCTAAGGTGGTTAGTCCAAAGAAAGCCATCTTTCAAGGTCGTCTTATATACGCAAGTCTTATATACGCTGCTCGGGAAAACCTGAATTTAACTGTACGAAAGGTAAAACAAACAAAATTATATTGACTGGGTAACACTAATGTTTTCTTAAAGAATGTTCGGTTGAGGCTAACTGTCATATTTGCCCCAGCAGAACGTGAAGAAAGCGGCATACAAAAAAAAAGGTAGCATAAATCCAATATTACGTGTTCCCCTTCCTAGTCTGGATCTGAAATTTCATACAACTAACAAATTTAATCCATTGTACTTAACTGGGTGCCAGTCATGTTCGGTGCTTTTCGAGGTGGCATGGAACAGTTCTCAGCCAATTTCAGAGCCATGCCTGTGGCCTTCATAGACAAGCCCCAGGCTGAGTTTGGAGACAAGGTGTTTCTTCCTCCCTCAGCCCTGCAGCGCCTAGGTGCGTGTTCTGAAAGGAGACAGGTTTTGGTCCTCGTGCATTCACGCCATCTGTTTCTTCTCTTCGCACACACACACGTAGCTTCCCTCAACATCGAGTATCCCATGCTGTTCAAAGTGGAGGATGTCAACGGCCGCTCCACCCACTGCGGGGTTTTGGAATTTTTGGCAGAGGAGGGTGTCGTGTATATGCCCCACTGGGTGAGTGGTGGTGAGGAGTGAGTGGTGAGGAGGGAAGGGGAGGGTCACTCCTTGTTGCAAAGGTTTGCGTGTCACACATACATGCATGATAACCAAGCAGCAAGAAGCAACGCATTTACTTCACTCATTTACTTCACTCTTTCAAGCACACCTTTGTGTGTTACACATGTGCACATCACAATAATAATACACAATGTGCCAATAATAATACACAAAGTGGTTACACAAAGGTGTGCCACACGTCGTCAGCTCATGCCCAAAAGCCTGCCCTTTTCCCGTGCGCGCCTCCGCAGATGATGCAGAACATGCTCCTCCAGGTGGGAGACATGGTGCGCTTTACGAACGTGTCTTTACCCAAGGGCAAGTTTGTCAAGCTGCAGCCGGTGACCTCTGACTTTCTTGACATTACCAATCCAAAGGCCGTCCTGGAACGCACGCTGCGCAGGTACCCATGCGGATGTTTGTTGGCTGTCACGTGTATGCATTGCGAAAGATGTATGGATGTATGGTGGTGGAGTAGGGATGCATGCACGCTCAAGGGTACACACTTGCATTGCCGAGAAAAACAGCGAGATCTGGGTTGGACGCTGGAGCACTTTTATGTTAATGCTGTGCTTTATTGCTATGTGTAAAAACGCTGCGCTCCAGCTGTTCATCTATAGTGGTTTCCTCGTACTCCTTTCTTGCTCTCTAATATGCAACCACACATCCATTACACACACACACGCACACACACAAGCACAAACATACATAAACAAACATACACACACAAATACACATAATCACGCACCATTTCCCTCTACGTTGTGCAGCTACACCTGCCTCACCACCGGGGATGTGTTCCCTGTGAACTACAACAACAAAATATTTGAGTTTGAAGTCAAAGAGACGAAGCCGGGTGCCGCCATTTCGGTGGTCGAGACAGACTGTGAAGTGAGTGCGAAGAAAATTGTGATTTCAGGGATATAAAAGGCAAAGAGCTATACACAGTGCGTTCCTGCCTTTGTTGTTTCTTTTGGATTTGCTGGCGAGCTCTTTTTGCTCCAATTTTTTACGGATGTATCAAATGATGACTTTGTGTGTGATGGACGTCAAAAAGAAATAGTCATCATGTGAGAGTACTAGTGACGGTCGGTTGAGCTAGCGACTCTCGTGAACAAGAAATCCACATAACATATGAGGGGGCAGGATTGATTTCAATGAAAGCTCGTTGCAGTATTGTCATTGATTGTTTTTTATGAGCAGGCTAGCAGTCGCACGCTTGGACTGAAGGCCTTTCCTTGTAACCTTGTAAACCTTTTATGTCAATGCGTGTGGTCTCATCTGAGAGATGACAGTGTGACGTCCAAAGGCACATGAGCTCAGTTGCTTAGCCCTAATGTCTTAACCCCACATTGCAAGGTTTCCTGCTCAGCAGCGTTTCACCTTGTTAATGAAATATTCTTCTCTGTGGGTTTTTCAATAATGTTATTTGCTTGGCATAGTTCTATCAAGGTTTTACAGTATACTGCAGACATGTTCCTGAGGTGCTTCCAGTTCAATATTGTTATTTTGCTTGGCATTGTTCTATCAGGATTTTACAGTATACTGCAGACATGCATTCTCCTGAGGTGCAAGTTGTTTCCTTTGTATGAGCGTCCAAAGGCACATTAGTTCAGTCGCTTAGTGGTCATTTATGTGCTACTAAGTAGGTCATCAGTGTTTTTAAGCAGTTCATCACCCTCTCATGTGCTATGTTTGGTTACGCTTTCTACGTCTGGTGCTTTCTCACACGCAGGTGGACTTTGCGCCCCCCAAAGACTACAAAGAGCCACAGCGCCCGCCCCCTAAGTCAACAGCAGAACCTATGGATGGTAAGGGTTTACAAAGGGGGTTTCCGGCAGCCACCTATGTTGGGCTGATAGGCATTGCTGGATCAGCCAGCGTAAAGTAAACATAAGCCCCCAAAATCAACAGCAGGACCTTATGGATAGTAAGCTCCAACCTTTGATACGATGCCCCTTGCACTAGAGCAGCAGATCCAACCATTTGCTCGTTGATCACTCTCCAGCGAAAGAAGTGTCGCTTGGGCTCTAAGCAGCAGATCGAACTTCTTGCTCAATGATCACTCTCCAGCGAAATAAGTATCTCTTGCGCTTTGAGCAGCAGAACCAACCTCTTGCTTGCTGATACTCTCCAGCAAAAGAGTCTGTGCGTGGATTGTGACGGTGTCATTGCCTCACGCATTTATCACTTTTGGTTCCATGTCAGTTCTTGGTAGTGTATTGTCTTTCACAGCAAGAGAGCCCTACGTGCGGTATGTAGCAAGTGCCTGCTTTTAAAATTTGCAAATTACTTAGCAGCTCTTGCACTTAGGTTGACCCTCTTAAAAGCCTATACTCTTTCACAGCGAGAGAGCCCTACGTGCGTGTGCGTAGCAATTGCCTGCTTTCAAAATTTCGCAATTACTTAGCAGCTCTTGCACTTAGGTTGACCCTCTTACAAGCCTATACTCTTTCACAGCAAGAGAGCCCTACGTGCGTGTGCGTAGCAAGTGCCTGCTTTCAAAATTTCGCAATTTACTTAGCAGCTCTTGCACTTAGGTCGACCCTCTTAGAAGCCTACGAAATGCTTGGTGAAGAGGAGGAACCGGATACTTCTTAGACTGGGGAACGGAGTGGCTGTAATGCTGGCCTGGTTCTGTTTTATTTGTTTATTTGCTTTGTGAGACGGCGGTGGGATGAACTGCAAGGGAATGGAACCATCATTTGTTACACACCGAACCCCCAGCGTTTCCCCTCTGACAAGCATTGCTAATTGTCAAATTGTGTGGAAACGTGGAAACGAAGGAAGAGGCTGGTTTGCTTCTGTCATGGGACAGGGATAGAGGCAGTTTGAGTACTGGGCTCGTAGTGATTATTCATTTACTGCACTATATGACTAGATTAGAGGGCTTCAAGAGGCACACGCTGAGCACGTTAATTTGCCGAATCGTGTGTTTACGAGTAGGGTTGGCCAGAACCGTATACAGGCACCGTATATGACCGTATATTTGGTGATCTCCCAGCCAAAAATACCGTATATACACCGTATATATATGGTTCTGGCCAACCCTAGATATGAGTAATACCTGTATGACTGTCTGTGTGTCTGGTTAGTGCTCCTACTGAAAGCACTTTATCTGCCCTATATGTATGGATTGGGTCTTCATGAACTTTTCTTACCTTTGAACAGGTGAGCAGTCATACTTCTTGACTGAAGGCCTTTTTCTTGCAAACCTTGTACACCTTGTATAGATTGGGCGATCAGCCAAACAACCTGGCTGAAGGTCCACCCCCATTGTAATCATGACCATTGTACACCTTGTATGGATTGGGCGGCCCGGTGAATGCATCAGCTAGGTTAAGGTTAAGGTTACATCACTATATATATGCCTCAAAGGGCATCTCAGCGGAAGCTTGGAAAAAGCCTGCAACCAAACCTATCCAAACAAAAGGGGAAGCGTCTATGATAATTTAGAGAAAGAGACGGAAAAAGGCATGCATCAGCTAGGTCCACCTGAGCGGCAGGCGGTACACTTGCAGCTCTTTTTCTTGTGAACGTGCGCTCGACTCTGCTTTCCTTTGTAGAGTTAATGTCTCTCACAGCCTTTCCCCTCCTCACTTATTCTTTCCTCCTCATTTGCCAATCCAAAAATGCAAACATCACTTATTCTTTCCTTCTCACTTGCAAGTCCAGAAATGCAAACAACACCATCAGCAATTAGCAGCAGCAACTCCCCCTGGCCTAGCCGTTTACGTACACCCTAAACATTCAATGCTCATAGTATCCCTCCTTTGCTTGCAACCACAAAAGACAAAAAGACCAATGCAAGACAGCAGCAGCACATCTCCCTGGCTGAGAATTTTGCTATAGCACCTGTAGCAGCTTACGTTTTAGAAGCTGCCACTTGCTGATACAATGCCACTTGCTGATACAATGCCACTTGCTTATACAATGCCACTTGCTTATACAATGCCACTTGCTTATACCAATGTAGCAGCGCGTTGCAAAAGGCATACTCAAGATGCTTGCTTATACAATGCCACTTGCTTATACCAATGTAGCAGCGCGTTGCAAAAGGCATACTCGGCATGCTTGCTTATACAATGCCACTTGCTTATACAATCGCAGAAGACGCAAAGGCCAGCACCAGCAAGGCAACAGGCACTGCAGGAGCAGCAGCAGCAGCCGAAGAGCCTGTGCAGCCAACATTCCTTGCCTTTGCTGGCTCGGGTAAAAGGTTAGACGGCAAGACGGCCCCGCCCTCTCAGCCTGTGCCGGTACCTTTACCTGGCACGAGTGCAGGTGTGTTTGAGGATTTGAGGGGGCAGAGGTTGCTGGTTTGCAGATGCCGGTGCGGGGTGGTGGTGTATGTGGGTATGTGGGTATGTGGGTAACCAGCTAATATTGAGGTTGTGTGTGAGCATGGACGCAGGTGTGTTGTGTGTCTCCTCTTGTAATTCAACTTTTGATCTGATAAAGAACATGTCCACATGTCATGGATCTATGCTACGCTCTTTCACTTTTTTTGTTCAGTTACAAAGTCATTGACAAACCTGCTCCTCCAACTGGTTTTGTGTGCTGCATATTTGGTTCCTGTTAGCCTTATCTAACTCAGTTTCGGTGTTGTTGCAGTGCCCTCGCATCTAACGCTACCATTGCTGTTGGAAGGCTGTCAGGATCTCTTTGTGACTTCTATTTTCTTTTCTTGCATGTTTTCTAGGCGCTCCTGGTTTAATGAGGCTCTCTCAGCCTATCACACACTCACTGACAGTTCATGCACACAGACACACATGTTAGACAAACGGGTCTTCTTGAACATGCTTTCTTCTGTTAGTATTCTGCTTTCTGCTTTCTGGCGGTCCGCTTTCCATAGACACTTTATCGTTCTTCAAACTCCTGAAGACAGACGTTCCTTCTTCTCTGTTTCTGCTTTCTCTTGGCCTGTTTTCTCTTTCTATATCCACTTTCTTTTCTTCAAATTGTTTTCTTACTTGCCCTGAGTGGGGGGGTGGGGTTTTCCAGACACTCTTCTAAATGCGCTCCTTTCTCATTAATAAACTTTCATAAGGTTCTGGTTGCAGGCTTTTTATAAGTTTTCGCTCAGATGCACTAGAGGCATATTTAGCGACGTATCCTTACCTTACCTTACCTTTCTTGCATGGTTGCAGCTCCATCAACATCCGGACCTGCTGGCACGAGCTCTTCCGCGGGAGGGAGTAAGCCTGGCACTTTTGTCAGCACTGGCAACCGATTGCAGGACAAGCTATTACAAGAAAAGGTAGTCACACCAACGTTGTTTCAATCGCACGCCTCGTCTATCTGACCAAGCAGGAAAACTAGGTCACTAACGTGAATAGATGGTCTATTTCAACGAGATGATAGAAACTATGTCACCAACGTGAGTAGATGGTTTATTTCAACGAGGAAGTGTGATTTGACTACTAACTCTTAGACAGTGTCTGCTATCAGTGGCTACCAACACTGCAGTGGCTTCTAACACCTAGACAGTGTCTGCTATCCCGCCAACGTTGTATGTACTGAGCATTGCCTGCCACCTTTCCTTCAGGCACTGAAAGCGACTCCGGCCGGCCCTTCTTTTATTCTAGTGGCACAACGTAATTGCCAAATTGTTCAGATCTTACTTCTGGTGTTTCTAGCTCTGCCCACACAAAAAATATGACGCATTGACTTCCAACCCCAGCCAAATATCTTAGTGTTCCAAGCAATGCACCAGGTGGTGTGCAATGCACCAGGTGGTGTGCAATGCATCAGGTGGTGTGCAGGCCTCTGCCTCCCGACCACCTGATCCCCATTGAAAGTCCCTCCTCATGTTATACACCAGGTGAGATGTTGTGTGTCTCTGCATCCACTGGGTGGTGCAGAACATTAAACAATATCTCCTACCCTGATCCATGCCGGTAGTGTTCACACTATCTCGTCCTTTTTTACCCTCCAACCCCAGGCAGCCAAACAAGTCCCTGGAGCACCTCCTGCGCCAAAGCCTGCTGAAGCCAAAGAGAAGGAGGAAGAGGAGGGCCCAAAATTTGAGCCTTTTAAAGGGAAGGGGTTCAGCTTGAAGGGTTGACTGTTTCTCTGGTCTCCTTGCTCTTGGTTTATTTGCTGAATACTGTTAAATGTTTCTTCTCCTCCAAGCTGCAATAGAATATTTCTTCTCTTCCAAGCTGATCATGTTTTAAAATTAAAAACGACTGGTCCAAGTTAATGGCAATGTGTTGTATGTACGCTGAAGAGTCACCTAAAGTGTCTAATGAAAACCTTTAGCATAAATGAACGGAGGACCGCCTCTGTCCTCTCGTCTGTGTGTCTGTATGTGTACACGTCTCCACGCGCAGTGTCATCTGGAGTCCCTAACAATACTAGATGGCTCAAACTCAGCTCAAACCGACTGCAAGAAAATCAGAAAACACTTGAAAACATTTTAAGAATTTGCAAAGATGCTAAGTATTATAGTTGCAGCTCCGGTTGTTAACGCTATTCTTTGACGAGCAAGGTTTTCTCTGTAGTACCCCATATTTGTGTACGACAGCGACAGTGGCAATTACAATGTCCTGCTAAGGTTCAGCAGAGCCCATCCTTGCACCTACTACGCACCTTGACCCTTTTATCCTAAAAAGACTACCAACGAACACAAATAATAAAAATACTGGCCCTATTGAAGAAGGAGTCGCTGGGTGTGGTGGTGATCCATGCGAAATAGTACACTCCTACAATAATGTTTGAAGCACATATAATGTGCGTGTTTGAAAACAGACTGATATGAAAAGCTCCATGAATCGTATGCTTCATAGATCATTTCATTTTTGATTGATTGATTTGTTGGGACCTATAGGTTGAGCAGCCATGCCAGGCTGGAGGCCTTAGTAATCCAAACTAAACTATAGATCATTTCCAACTTTACATGTTGCTGGCTGTTGTCTCAGGTGAGACTGCAAGGTGCCGCGAATTATGTTTTTTTGAGCCATGACCTCCCCAAAACAATTGGAGCTGTAATGTACAACATCATGTCTGCTGTTGTCACGTCGTTCCTCATCTTTGGAAAATCTGGCTGGATAGGTCAGCAGCTCAGGGAGCTGCTCCAAAGTATGGGAGAGAAGTACGAAAATGCGTCCGCACGGCGAGAGATGTTGATGTAAGGTTTGGTAGCAGCCATGCTGCCTGGCAGCTTGCCTACGTTAAGCAGCAATTTCAAGATCAAGTATGCCCCTAATCGCAAGCTTTGTAGCTGTGTGGCTCAAACCATAACAGTGTTCTCCCCTAATCTATGCCGGGATTTTTTACACCTTGGCGTTACTTTACCAGTTATTTTACACTACAAGCTTTGTAGCTCTACCCACATCTGAGCGAAGTTCGCGCTGTTACATCCCTTCTTAAGAGCCTTGTGTTGTTTGATTAATACTAGCTTTGTTATGGCGTTATGTGATAACATTATTGACTTCTACAAGTATACAAGCCTAGCAAAATTTCAGCTCTGGGTGCCCTAGCTAGCTGATAGGGCAGCACCATGAATCATTAAATTCAAATGTTCAAATAAGTGCTACGCAGGCATTGAAACCATTGACAAAATGAAGTACTCTAAAACTAGGGGCACTATAAATGCTTGAACTTTCCCATTGTATAGAAAAAGCAAGGAACTAATATGGGCTACCTTCTAGTTTGCTCCACTTCCTGCTCCACCCCCCCATCGTCCATGGAGGCTGAGGCAAGGCCAGACAGTTCCTGAGCAGAAAAAGAGCGATAACAGGGTCATTGAGGTTGATCATTATGGACAGTGTTATTAAACTCAATTAATGAGAACAATGAAAAGCAAATTGCCTCAAATTAATCCGCTGGCCGTCTTTTCACGTGTGTGCGTGTTTGTGTGTGTGCGTGCGTGTGTGTGTGTGTGTGTGTGTGTGTGTGTGTGTGTGTGTGCTTCTCTGAGGTTGTGGCAGCGTCTCTTGTGCTACAGACTCATCCTTGAGTACTCCTTTCCTCCTCTAAATATAACCAACATCCTTAATACACAGCAGAAGCCCGTGAGATGCTCATGTGTTGTTTCGTTTTGCAAAACGGAAGCTCATGTGTCACGCACATCACAGAAAGAAATACAAAAGCAATACTTCCTTCTTCACTCAACCACGCCAACCCAGTGACCGCTCTTTTCCTCTCCCCCAGCAATTATCTATGTCCCCCCCAACTCCAAACGATTCACTAACTAGGAACACCTCCCAGCATCTTCCCCTCCCCCTCCACTTTATAATACTCTCCATTGAGCTCATTAATCTCCTCATCATTCCCTGTCTCCCCGACGATTTCAAATGAGCCACTCACCAGCTACTCCTCTCCCTCATCCTGACCTCACCCTCTGTTTTGTATTACTCAGTTGAATTGATCACTATTTCACCAATTCCCGTCTCCGCCGTGGTCACACGCGACCCACTTACCAGGTACTCCTCTCCCTCATCTCCATCTTCCCCTTCGTACAGGAAGTCCACACTGCAGCCAGCTTCAAGCTTGTCCAGCCACCCTGCCACAACTCTCAAGCAACCGCTCAGCGCTTGCTTCTCTGACACTAAGCCCAACAGCATTTGCTGCCTCCGCCTGGCATTTACAGGCAAATCAATACATATCTGATACAATGTGCGAGTGGGTAAAATCAGATGCAGTGCCTCCTGAGGCAATTTGTGAGTGACTTTAATGCAGTGCCCCCTCAACAGTCTTTCACACAAAAACTGACAGCATTCATGTTTTAAGTCGCACGGCCAAACAAGCTGCATGTGCACTAATTTAATGTGCTCTTGCTTGCGCAATTTACAGCAGCAAAATAAAAAACTAGATAACCAGGCAGACAATTGTCTTCGTGCGTGCTCGCTTATTAAATTTGCAAGTACTTATCACAAGGGTTTACTTAAAACTGATTCAAGGCCAAAACAGGTGCCATGCAACTTCACGCACAATTCATATGATGGATGTTGTAACATGCCCAAGTATGAAGAATTCTTTTTTGTGTTCCCCGCACCCCTCTTCAAGCACAACAGTACAGGGCTAACGTTTCACGTTGCTAGAAGGGTAAACCCTAACAGACAGGTGCCATTACTTTCTCTTTGTGCAATACATGTATCCACATACACATAAATGTATCCACGTAACATAAAGGACAGGTGGGGCAGGCGTCGACACTGACAGATGCCATTTGTCTGTTTGTGCGATACATATATCCACATCCATATATTTACGTAACAAAACAACTTTGAAGTACGGTGCAAGGTTCTTCTGTTGCTAAGTACCAAGTGGCTCTGTTCGTGCTATGCCTTGACTTCACAAAGCATTCATACGTGCTATGCCTCGACTTCACAAGGCGTCTGCTTACCACGGCAAATCTTGTTGTTGTAGATCTTGCAGGTCTTGCTCTAGGCTAGTTGGGTATGAGGATTGAGCTCGCAGCACTGCAGCGTGCACCGCCTCTAACACTCCAGCCTACACGGATGTATGCATACAACAATGCAACTTGATATAAGTGCCAATGAGCGTGAAGCACTGCAGCGTGCACCGCCTCTTACACTCCAGCCTACACGGATGTATGCATACAACAATGCAACTTGATATAAGTGCCAATGAGCTCGCAGCACTGCAGCGTGCACCGCCTCTAACACTCCAGCCTACACGATGGTGTGCATCAGCTTGATGGAGGTGCCAATGAGCTTGCAGCACTGCAGCGTGCACCGCCTCTAACACTCCAGCCTACACGGATGTATGCATAAAACAATGCAACTTGATATAAGTGCCAATGAGCTCGCAGCGCTGCAGCGTGCACCGCCTCTAACACTCCAGCCTACACGAACGTATGCATCAACTTGATGGAGGTGCCGATGAGCTTGCAGCACTGCAGCGTGCACCGCCTCTAACACTCCAGCCTACACGAATGTATGCATCAACTTGATGGAGGTGCCAATGAGCGTGAAGCACTGCAGCGTGCACCGCCTCTAACACTCCAGCCTACACGGATGTATGCATACAACAATGCAACTTGATATAAGTGCTGATGAGCTCGCAGCGCTGCAGCGTGCACCGCCTCTAACACTCCAGCCTACACGATGGTATGCATCAACTTGATGGAGGTGCCGATGAGCTTGCAGCACTGCAGCGCGCACCGCCTCTATCACTCCATTTTACACAAATGCATGCATACAACAATGCAACTTGATGGAGGTGCCGATGAGCTTGCAGCACTGCAGCGTGCACCCCTTCTAACACTTCATTTTACACAAATGCATGCATACAACAATGCAACTTGATGGAGGTGCCAATGAGCTCGCAGCACTGCAGCGTGCACCCCTTCTTAGACTTCAGCCTGCATATACGTGAGCACACAACGTGGGGAAAAAGAGGATTGCGCTCTGTGTACATTGCTCCAAGGACTTTAGTGGGTGAGGAGATTAGTTTGTGAGTAACTGGGGCACAATCCCTAGACATAAGTGAGACCAGATGTGCCAGGGCAAGTTAACAGAGGGGAAATGTCTAAAAGGAGGCAAGGTACGGTCGGACGTCAGAGCAAGGTATCCAAGGGATAATGGCTGAAGGGAGGAAAGCCTGGTTGCGTTGGCGCAAGGAATTAGGCAAAAGGCTCAGACAGAAAGGCAAAGGCCTGGATAAGCAAGCAGCACAGCACTGTCCATTACCTCTGACCTTTCAGTTCGTGTACGTGTACGTACAGATACTTGAAGAGCTGTAGCTAATAGAACGCAAGCATCATTGGCAGTTGTGGCAGCTAAGGGTGCGAGTGCTTCATTCTGATCTAACACCCAGGATTACACAAGTAAGGATACTCGAGGTCTACAGTAAAATGTGCAACATTAAACACCAAAACAAATTCTTTTTATTCCTTGGTAATAATGACAGAGCCCTATGCATCTCACGATGCAAGCGAAATAGAACTTAAGGTCTACAGTAAAATGTGCAACATTAAACACCAAAACAAAGCAAGGCAGTGTCGAATGCCCACAACAACAGGTCCATCTCAGCAAGGGAAGACGCACAAAACTGCCATATTTAATATGAAGCACATTTGTCCCGGTACTTGCTGGGCAGCAAATGTTGATGTCACTCACCTTTTCGTTTTACCTGTAACTGCTGCCCGCTTGGTGAATTTCACTGTGTGAACAAATAAGGGCGGCGAGCACAGCAAGCCCAAAACAACATCCCCAACAACAAAGTGCCCAAACAAAATGCCCAAGTTTGCCAGCTCACCTCCTGCTTTTCGTTGATGGGCTGACCCAGTGTCCCCATCACTTTACATGCTAATGTCACGTCCTTTCTGGTCGCCTTGACGCGCCATCCTGCGATGGTGGAATCAAGATCGACATAAGAAAAGTCACGACTGTCCACGCTGATGACTCGTTCTTTCTGGTCGCCTTGACGCGCCATCCTGCGATGGTGGAATCAAGATCGACATAAGAATAGTCACAACTGTCCACACGTTCTTTTTGGTCGCCTTGATGCGCCATCCTGCGATGGTGGAATCAAGATCGACATAAGAAAAGTCACAACTGTCCACACGTTCTTTCTGGTCGCCTTGACGCGCCATCCTGTGATGGTGGAAACAAGATCGACATAAGAAAAGTCACAACTGTCCACGCTGATGTCACGTTTTTTCTGGTCGCCTTGACGCGCCATCCTGTGATGGTGGGAACAAGATCGGCATGAGAAAAATCATAGAGGTGCATGAAGCTCACTGGCATGCACGTGTATTACTGTTTGCGCAGGCAGTTACCACAAGTTCCTGGGAATACAAAAATACGCAAATCACACAACCAAGCACAAATGCTGGCAGCTTGCTTTTTGTCAGATGATAGTGCCACAAGCAGGTGACGCACACACGCACATACACAAAAGAGCATACAACCACGTACACACACACACACACACACACACACACACACACACACACACACACACACACACACACACACAAAAGAGCATGTAACCACGTACCCACACATACCGGTCACAAGGACACCAGCTAACAATGCGAGCCACATTGGGCTTCCATTGCATCCACCTGAGGACATAAACACACTCATACCCGCCCAAAATTACACTGCTGAGTTCAGTGTGTAGCACTTGAACTCCAATTCTTGGAGTGAAGCAAAGTGATATCAATCATATCACTCTTGCTATTTATCTGTGCTTCTCTCCAGTTTCTCCACCTTTTCATTTACTTGTATGTGAGTAATCCACCGCCACCTCACAATGCAAACGTAATAGAAGCACTCAGAAATAATCCACCGCCACCCACCCTGTCCACCCCCACTCCCAAAGACCCCTTCTCACTCCCCTCTTACAACATACACCCACACCCACACCCGCACGCTGACATGAACACACAAACACACCTGCTCGTATGAGTTCTGCGTCCGATGCCAGCGCCGCACGCACCCACGTCAAGGCAGATGAATCTGGACCACGCTGACTTAGAACAAAGCGCATGTCCTCTGAACCATGCAGGGCTTCCATCGCCTCTAAAAGGGACTTAGCACGGCCAGAGGTGGGTTGGGCTGTGACAGAGGGAAAAGTAGTGTGTGTGTGTGTTAAGGGGGTGTGCGTGCGTGCGTGTGTGCATTTTTGTGTGTGTGCGCGTGTGTGAGTATGTGTATGTGTGTGTGCGCAAGTGTGTTGGTGCGTGTGGGCGTGCGTGCGCGCGTGTGTGTGTGTGTGCGTGTGTGCCATCATGTGGATGATGCTAGCTTTGCACACCTAGCCATTGTGCCTATACGTGAAAAACACCGTGGTGGTTTGATACCACATTGAACAACCCACCCCTTTGCATGCATTGGGCAACGTGTCAATTCCAAAGCCTCCTTTGGGCAACATGTCAACTTGTATGCATTGGACAGCGTGTCAACTTGCATGCATTGGACAGCGTGTCAACTCCAAAGCCTCCTTTGGGCAACGTGTCAACTTGTATGCATTGGACAACGTGTCAACTTGTACGCATTGGACAACGTGTCAACTTGTACGCATTGGACAACGTGTCAACTTGTATGCATTGGGCAACGTGTCAACTTGTATGCAATGGACAACGTGTCAACTTGTATACATTGGACAACGTGTCAACTCCAAAGCCTCAGAACAAGCAAGGCCTCAGACAACCTTCTTGGATTTTACATCAGCACCTCTTGCTCTTTTTCTCCCTGACAGCCATTTTTTACTATATAGTGCTGCAGAAAGCTGAACGGAATGGATTTGACATTCCATTCCACCCCTGCACTGGAATTTATGGAAAGGCCCTGACAACACTTTGACCCTCTTACACTATACCTAACTAGACATCTTTCCCCGTCTCATTCTCTTGCTTATCATAGACGCTTCCCCTTTTCTTTAGATAGGTGTGGTTACAGGCTTTTTTCCAAGCTTCCGCTCAGATGCCCCTGAGGCATATATAGCGTTGTAACCTTACCTTACCTTACCTTACCTTACCTTACCTTACCTTACCTTACCTTACCTTTCCTTACCTTACCTTACCTTACCTTACCTTACCCTACCATACCTTTCCATACCTTACCTTTCCTTACCTTACCTTACCTTACCTCAACCCTGCCATGAAGTAGAACCCTTTTTAATCTGTTAATCTGTTGCAACAAGCTCATGAGGTAGCTAGTGGTGCAGGCCACAGTACGTAGAAATGGAAGGCACAAACAATTTGCAAGGCTCAAACTTCACGACATTCCTCATGAAATCACTAACGACATCCCCCAAATCACGGCATTCCCTTACGACATTCCTTACGACATTCCCTTACTACGACATTCCCCAAATCGCTTACGACATTCCCCTAACGGAATCACAAGTAGGAAGTAGTGAAGTAGTATTCAGTGTTCATGTTGTTACAATCCATTTGCATGTGTATTATCACACATACACACATTAATCAGTAAACACCGCGAACCGCCACGTACTCATTCACCGCTGCAATTCACCCACCGATCTCGTAAGGGTTGATCTGGGTCCGGTGGTTGGTATTGTGAGGGTCGACAAAACCATAATCCAGCAGCAGGTCCGTGGGTGACAGATTGCAACCGTAGGAATCAAACACCTCCTCTCCTGCAGAGTGCGATTTTTTAGAATTGACAATAGGGTGCGAGGCATGATATGATATTTTCCCGGATGAATTCTTGAATTTTCTGAGTGTATTTATAGTAGTGATATTATGGGGGCGCCCCGCACCCTAATTGACAAAAAGGCACAAAGTAAGATTAAAGCACACCTCTCCCACCCTTTTTTAAAAATCAGCACCTCTCCCCTCCTTTTAAAAAAAATCAGCAGTGTGAGGATGCATTGAAATTGACAGCATCAAGTTACCACTTCTCCCCTCCTGAGGAACCACTGTTCTCATTGATTAGCAGCAATAGGTACGCGACTGCAACCACGTCTGGAAAAGATGCATTTGCTGTGGAAGGTTTCCCCCCATTTTTGCTGAAGTTTGAGTGTGTGTGTTTGCGTGTGTTTGTGCGTGTGTGTTTGTGTGTGTGAGTGAGTGAGAGAGAGAGAGAGAGAGAGAGAGAGAGAGAGAGAGAGAGAGAAAGAGAGAGAGAGAGAGGGAGAGCAAGAGAGAGGGAGAGAGAGGGAGAGAGAGAGAGAGAGAGAGAGAGAGAGAGAGAGGGAGAGCAAGAGAGAGGGAGAGAGAGATAGAGAGGGAGAGAGTCTTACAGGAGAGTGAGCAGACACGTGAATGCAACTGCGATCGCTGAAGTTTTTGACCTGGTGCGTACTCTTCGTGGCGGACAGGGCAACGGTCTGGAGCTTGGAGGCACAAGTTATGAGTATGAGCTCATGGCGCAATAAAAGCTTGCACGCATAAGTTATGAGTATGTGCCTATGGCACAATAAAAGCCTGCTGGTACTTGTTATTAAGTATGTGCTTACGGCGCATTGAAATCTTAGAGGTACAAGTTAGGTGTATGTGCTTGAGGCATACCAAAAGCTCTTTGTACTCTTGCAGTCTCAGGCTTATGCATACCCGCACCTGGTGCGTACTCTTCATGGGCTGATAGAACAGCGCTCTGAAGTTTGGAGGAGAAACACATGAGTATTTGCGAAAGAATTTTGCGCTTGCACACTCTTGGGCTTATACATACCCACACCTGGTGCGTACTCTTTGTGGGCTGACAGAGCAGCGCTCTGGAGTTTGGTGGAGAAACACATGAGTATCCGCGAATGAATTTTGCGCTTGCACACTCTTGGGCTTATACATACCCACACCTGGTGCGTACTCCTTGTGGGCTGACAGGGCAGCGCTCTGGAGTTTGGAATCAAAACGAAGGCACGACTCAGGACCTGCAAGGACAAGAAGGGCAGCTACTTGTAATGGGACAGAAAAAAAAAGCAGAAAATCTGAAGTGCAGCAGACGAGCGGCACTCAGGACCTGCAAGGGCAAGAAGGGCAGCTACTTGTGGTGGGATATGGGGGCAGAGAAAGACCATAAACCAGCAGAGCATTTGCAGTGCAGCAGAATGGATTGGAACTCTCTCTTGCAACCACGCTCCGTTGGCCATCCAATAATTAAACGGATCAGCAAACAGGCAACACTCAGGACCTGCAAGGGCAAGAAGGGCAGCTACTTGTAGTGGGGTATGAGGTCAGAGCTTGATGCCAAATACCTAGCAGATTCATGCAGTGCACCTGTTGGTGCATAGCCCATGTCTAGGGAGTATATTCTTGGTACTGCTGCAAGCCAACATTCATAGAGCATATTCATTTTTCACCACAGACACGACTTAAGACCTGCAAGGACAAGAAGCGCAGCAACTTGTAGTGGATACAGGGATCAGAGAAAAACACAAACCAGCAGGAATTTGCAGTGCAGCAGAACGGGCAACACTCAGGACTAGATGGCCAGACGGTAACAAAAAACCCTCACAGCTTAAAAAGCACACTGAATGCCCACCTGCACACTGAATGCACACTGCCTGCCCACAAAAAGCCCACAGAATGCCCATAGGATGCCCACAGAATGCACACTGAATGTACACTGAATACACACTATCTACCCACAGAATGCCCACTGAATGCCCACTGCCTGCACACTGCCCACACACTGAATGCACACTGAGTGCCCACAGAATGCCCACTGAATGCATACTGCCTGCACAATGCCTGCACACTGCCCACACACAGAATGCCCACTGGAATGCCCATAGGATGCCCACACACTGAATGTACACTAAATGCATACTACTTACACATTGAATGCCCACTGCCTGCAAACTGCCCACACACTGAATGCACACTGAGTGCCCACAGAATGCCCACTGAATGCATACTGCCTGCACACTGAATGCCCACAGAATGCACACTGAATGCCCACTGAATGCACACGTAATGCCCATAGGATGCCCACAGAATGCACACTGAATGCACACTGAATGCCCACACACTGAATGTATACTAAATGCATACTACTTACACATTGAATGCCCACTGCCTGCACACTGTCCACACACTGAATGCACACTGAGTGCCCACAGAATGCCCACCGAAAGCATACTGCCTGCACAATGCCTGCACACTGCCCACACACTGAATGCACACTGAGTGCCCACTGAATGCATACTGCCTGCACACTGCCTGCCCACTGCCCACACACTGAATGCACACTGAATGCCCACTGCCCACACACTGAATGCCCACAGAATGCCCACAGAATGCCCACGGAATGCATACTGCCTGCACAATGCCTGCCCACTGCCTGCACACTGAATGCACACCTGCTGCACAACAGGCATTTCGAAATTTTGCCCTACACATCTATAGAGCAAGTGCACAAGGTCACATGCCTGCCGTCCGTTTCACGCGTTTTGCCCTTCACGTCTATAGTGCAAGTGCACAAGGTCAAATGCCTGCCGTCCGTTTCACGCGTTTTGCCCCTCACGTCTATAGTGCAAGTGCACAAGGTCAAATGCCTGCCGTCCGTTTCACGCGTTTTGCCCTTCACGTCTATAGTGCAAGTGCACAAGGTCAAATGCCTGCCGTCCGTTTCACGCGTTTTGCCCTTCACGTCTATAGTGCAAGTGCACAAGGTCAAATGCCTGCCGTCCGTTTCACGCGCTTTGCCCTTCACGTCTATAGTGCAAGTGTACAAGGTCACATGCCTGCCGTCCGTTTCACGCGCTTTGTGCTTTGGTGCCTCTTGCTTGGGACAAACCAGGACCATACTTGTATATAAATAAACATGCAGGGTGCACACTCGGCATTTAAGCAGGGAATTCACCATACATACAGACGGTCATGTACGGTATGTATCTATGGTCCTGGCCAACCCTATTTTAGCACAACACTGATGCGCACAGTTCAATAACGAGCCTGCAAAGCTTATTGCCATTTCCAACAGCCTGGCAGTAGTTGTTGTATGTCAAGTAATCCGATACTGCACACTGCATACTCCTGACGTGCAGTGTATCCTGCATATTACATGCTGCACACTGCGTGTGTATTGCATACTGCATCCTGCATACTGCATCCTGCGTGTGTATTGCATACTGCACACTGCATACTCCTGCTGTGCAGTATATCCTGCATATTATATACTGCACACTGCGTGTGTATTGCATCCTGCATCCTGCACACTGTGTGTATTGCATCCTGCATCCTGCATACTGCACACTGTGTGTGTATTGCATCCTGCATCCTGCATTCTGCATACTGCATACTGCACACTGCGTGTGTATTGCATCCTGCATACTGCATACTGCGTGTGCATTGCATCCTGCATACTGCATACTGTGTGTGTATTGCATCCTGCATCCTGCATACTGCATACTATGTGTGTGTATTGCATCCTGCGTCCTGCATACTGCATACTGCACACTGCGTGTGTATTGCATCCGGCATACTGTGTGTGCATTGCATCCTGCATACTGCATACTGTGTGTGTATTGCATCCTGCATCCTGCATCCTGCATCCTGCATACTGCGTGTGTATTGGGCTGCAGCAGCAGTGTTCATGCAAATGGAAGACCAGAAAGTTTAAGAACAGAATTGCCTAAAAATGTGTGTGCACAGACTCATTTGCAGAGCTGCTGTAGCACAGTGTGTGTGTGCGCAGTGTGTGTGCAGTGTGTGTGCAGAGTGTGTGCAGTGTGTGTACACAGGCCTGTGTGTGTGTGTGTGTGTGCACAAGCTCACCTGCTGAGCTGCTGTGGCACTGTGTGTGTATGTGTGTGCGCAGTGTGCGTGTGTACACGCTCACCTGCAGAGCTGCTGTGGCACAGTGAGTGTGTGTGTGCGCAGTGTCTGCACAGTGTGTGTGTAGTGTGTGTGAACACAGGCCTGTGTGTGTGTGCACAAGCTCACCTGCTGAGCTGCTGTGGCACTGTGTGTGTATGTGTGTGTGCGCAGTGTGTGTGTGTGTACAAGCTCACCTGCTGAGCTGCTGTGGCACAGCATGTCTGCCCAGGGCACCAACGCCAAGACATCAGGCACGTGCTCCATCCACGTGCCAAAGTGAGACAAGTCTGCGTGTGTGCATAAGTGTGTGCATATGTGTGTGATTTGAAATCATTGAAAGTGTGAAAAGGATGCAAGCTGCATTGCTGTGCTGAGCTGCTGGACGCGCTCTAGACACACACACACACACACACACACACACACACACACACACACACACACCACCATCCAATGCAATGCGATGCAATGCAATGCAATTATTGATGTTTCCTCCTCACCATCCACCACTGCACTGCGTGCAGTTTTGAGGCCAGCCAAGCACTTCCGAGGCAACCAAGGTAGGGATGCATACGAGCACGCGTGCAGTCATCCAAAGCACAGATCCTTCCTCTCCCCTGTTTCCTTACATTAGAGACGGACATTGCCTCACCTCACACCACACCACCACAACGACAAACAAATCCTTGCTCACTCCATGCCGCCTTACATTGAAGACAGGCTCATCCTTACTTCACACCATTTCAATGTGAAACATATCCTTCCCGTGCAGCCAATCATGACTTGGATCCTCGCTCACCCCCTGCCACCTTAAAATTGAAGACATGCTCTAACTCACTTCATACCAATTCAATCTGAAACATATCCTTCCCGTGCAGCCAATCATGACATGGATCCTCGCTCACCCCCAGCCACCTTACATTGAAGACAGATTCTAACTCACTTCACACCAATTCAATGTGAAACATATCCTTCCCGTGCAGCTAATCATGACATAGATCCTTAATCAACGTTTGCCACCTTACATTGAAGACATGCTCTAACTTACTTCACACCAATTCAACGTGAACCATATCCTTGCTTACCTCCCGCCACCATTTCATCGTCTGTCGTCATGTCCAGGCTGAAAGCACGGCTGAGCAGAGTGGCAGCTGCCCATGCCACCGAAGATTGTGTGATGAGATCTTCCTGCGTGATGAAGCAAGCCGATTCAAAGGCGTTTTAAAAAGGCATGTGGTTACCTCTTATGGCCTAACGCCTTAGAGGAGGCCAAGATCACGCCTCGTGTCTCTGAAGAGTGTGTGCTACTTAAGTGTGTGTGCTACTGGAGAGTGTGTGCTACTGAAGAGTGTGTGATGCATTCCTGATTTGGAATGCTTGGAGTTATAAGTGAATAAAAAAGACAGTTTGTGTGAGGGCCACTGGTTTGAAGAGTCTTGAGCGGCGTCTGCCTCGTGCCTTTAAATCAATCGTTCTCGTCACTTCCCAACAGAATACAAGAGTCGGATGCATGGGTCGGCTAAACAGTGTCTTAATGGCGGTGACCTTGAAGGGTGGCTGCTAGCCCAACATCAGTTTAAAACACACCAGACTTTGTGACAAATAAAATCACCACCCCCAGGTGAGTCTGTTTAAGCCACACTGGGCTTTGTGGCAGATAAAAACCCGCAGCCGGGTGAGTGAATAACCCACTGCCAGGTGAGTCTGTCTAACCAAATTCGACACTGTGGCAGATGAATGCCCACTGCCAGGTGTGTCAGGACTGTGCAATGCGCAATTGCATGCATGGTTGTGTGCGTGTGAGCAAGTCGTAAATGTATTACTGTGTGTGCATGCGTGTGAGCAAGTCGTAAATGCATTACTGTGTGTGTGTATGCGTGTGAGCAAGTCGTAAATGCATAACTGTATGTGTGTGTGTGTGTGTGTGTGTGCGCAATGTGAACATGCACGACTGTGTATGTGTGCAGTGTGAATACAGATGCATTCCTGTGTTTGTGTGCAACGTGGGGCCATGCATACAATCATTCATTCACCTTATTTTGACTACGTCTGTAAGGTGGTGAGGTATAATATTGTTTGATGAATTTCAGCCCAGTCGATGGAAGCTGCTTGCAATGAAGTCAGCTGCTGCACATGTTCAAGGACATGAATAGGCCGTAGGAGGAACGCTTGGGAAAATGGCCCCTGGCATCTTGTCCATACCAGACGTGCCCTTTCCAGCACTGTTTTCAACTCTCATCAGGAGATGGTTTCAGGTCAAGCCTGCTTCCCTCCTAATCCCCATAGATCTTTTTCTTTTCTTTTGGTGGAGGAGTTTTACAGTACCCGGTACGAAAGTGGCTCCTTTTCGTTAATTAATGTGGGAAGTGGTTTTTCACTGCCTGCGTAGTTTTTTTCTTTTCTCGTCGGCACCAAAAAATTAATCAGACACATGCCTTTCAGTAATTGCATTAGAAATAAATGCCTTTAGATGGCAAAGCAAGATAATGATGTAATGCTTGTTGATGAAGGTCAATGAAGGGCAGTCTACTCACATTATGTGCGTCCCTATACACACGTGCAAGGGGCAGGTCATTAGCACCGCAGACCTGAAGAACCTCAGTATCTTCAACCACCTAGCACGTGTGTGTTTGTGTGTGTGTGTGTGCGTGTGTCTGTGTGTGCGTGTGTGTTTGTGTGTGTATGTGTGCGTGTGTCTGTGTGCGTGTGTGCGTGTGTGGTGTGTGTGTGCACGCCCTTGTGTGTGTGTGTGTGTGTGTGTGTGTGTGTGTGTGTGTGTGCGTTTGTGTGTGTATGTGTGTATGTGTGTGTAATTGTGTGTAATTGTGAGGTTGTGAAAATGTGAAATCATGTGTGTGTGTACATTTGTATGTAAGTGTGTGTGCCCGTGTGTGTATGTGTGTTTTTACTTACCTGCTGCCACCTTGTCTGAAGGGAAGCCAGTAGAGGGGAGCCTTGCAGGGTGGCGGTTTCCTCCTCAGTCCACATCAGAGGATGGTGATCCTGCAAGAATGAGCGATGCGTTCAGCCAATCTGCTGTTCTGACAAAGGAAGCTGAATTGCCTGTACCATGTATACACGTATTTTTACACTGGACATTGCCATATGCCTATAGAAGGTTTTCCCGTCTAACTTGCATTATATTCATTTATATACATGCATACATTTATATAATAATGTTATGATTCTAGACACCCTAGACACAATCAGGCTGCATTGGCCATGACTGGCAGTGTCCGATTGGTCAACAGCAGAGAACAACGGCAAAAGAGTGCCCTTTGTGGAAATTAGGTCGAGTAATTGGCATAGCTGCTCATGCACAGCTGTTCACGTATAGCTGCTTACACAAGCTATTTTTCATCGAGCAGCTGCAACAGATTCGAGTGTCCTGAATTAAAGGCGATTGAATGCAGCTGGCGGCCAACCTAGAAGCAAGCCAACCGCCCTCCTATACCAGAAGCGTCAACTAACATGCTGCTGCAACCTTTAGCTCGTACAAATCCCTGACTTCAAAATGCCCAGCATGACTAAGGCTAAACTCACCTGTTTTGGAAGCATGTTGATGTAGGGTGCCCAGTGGCTGGCAGGGCCGCGTGCTCTTTCACATAGCAAGTGCAGAATCAAAGTCTGCAGGTGTGTGTGTGTGTGTGTTTGGTTGTGTTCGTATGTGTGTGCGCGTGCTTGCGTGCGTGCGTGTGTGTGTGTGCGCGTGTGTGTATGTGTGTGCGTGTTAACAGGGTGCTCAATCAACCACATCAACTGCGATCCATCCAAAGGCTGTTTTGTTTTCTCCCTTTCATTTTCATGTCCTCGCGCAGTAAACAAGAAAGCAGTCACGTATCACAAGTGGTGTGGGAGTTCTGAGAGTGGTCCTAGAGGTTCTATGCTACAGTTTGCTGTAGGCTTTGTCATTTACACCAAGGCATAGACAGAAAAGAACCCGAGCTAAAACAAGGCATAAAAGGAATGCCTAAAACGAGAGTACACAGCACTTTATGCAAAGTGCTTGCCAGATCTCAGCCTACGCTCACTACGCAAGAACTCCAGTTCTACAGCTGAAGCAGAGAACTGATGATTTCTCCATTTTCTATCCCCTCCTACTTGTACAAGGATCTGGACAAACATGTGTTGAGGAATTTCAGCAGGTTCAGATTGCGTGCACACCATTTGAGAGTGGAGTCTTGCAAATGGCATGGTGGTTC
>Ga0307942_1000803_pt1 | contig 23454 bp, 30 predicted proteins | sample OrgLakmetagen175_FD_201846 | JGI IMG/M metagenome (GOLD analysis project Ga0307942, IMG submission 201846) | Saline water microbial communities from Organic Lake, Antarctica - #175 | ecosystem: Environmental > Aquatic > Non-marine Saline and Alkaline > Saline | place: Antarctica: Organic Lake... | reverse complement strand
TGTGTTGAGTGAGAGAGAGAGAGAGAGAGAGAGAGAGAGCGAGAGAGAGAGAGAGAGTGAGAGAGAGAGAGAGAGAGAGAGTGAGAGAGAGAGAGAGGGAGAGGGAGGGAGAGGGAGAGGGAGAGAGAGAGAAAGAGAGGGAGGGAGGGAGGGAGGGAGGGAGGGAGGGAGGGAGAGAGGATACATCAAAGAATGTAGGCACGCCCTTCATATTTGCAGCTGTCGTGCTTTTGACGAGCGTGAAAACGAAGTAAGTTACCTTGTAGCCCACAAAGTAGCCAGCAGGGTCCACCTTGAAAAGCTGTGGTCCCCGTTCTTCATCAATTCCAATGAGCATTGACACAACGCCCAAAGGGCGCATGTAGGCGTGCTGTTGCAAGTGATTTGTGGTTTACATGTGTGTGCACTGTCTGACATATGTGTGCGTCTGTGTGTGTGTGTGTGTGTGAATGTCGGCGTCTACATTAAACATGCTCATAGACGCTCGCCCTTTTGTTTAGATAGGTTAGGCTGCAGGCTTTTTCCAAGCTTCCGCTGAGATGCCCTTTGAGGCATATATAGTGATGTAACCTTAACCTTAAACATGCCCGAATCGGCGTGGGCAAGAGACATTAACGAGCATTTGGGATTCCAGGGGGCATTCCGGATAAAATCACCCAGGGGTCTCTGAGGTCAACATCCTGAAATCGAAAATTCCCAATTTACTTTTAAAAGAACCTCGCAAAGAGCAAAGAATGAGAGTGATGGAGCACTTGCAAAGGTGAAAGCGGCACCTGCTCATCCAGCTTCCATGGATGAAGCTGGCACTGCAGATTACACAGGGCATACATTAAAGCAGGGATTCCTCACTGCAAATTCTGGCAGCAAGCAAGCAGCCAAGGTGGGCAGCACCATTACCCAGAGCGGATGAGAGTTTACAGCAGTGGTGTTGGTGATGGTCAGCGAAGCTTCAGCGCAGGTTTAATGCTTTGCAACCATTGGGAAGTGACTGGACGCTTGCCCCGAGCGTGAGCGGGCATCGGATTAGAGGTAGATAGTGAAACCTTGGGACAAGCAACCCTAAGGACTTGTTGGGACAGCTTTTTTAGGCTATCGGGTCATGCTCGAAAGAAAACACCCCTTGCACAAAGTGCTTTTTAGCAGCCCAACGTTGGGCCATGCAGCCCTGGTTCAAACTTGTCTAGCCGGCCCCTTGCACGTACATTGCTGGGAGGCAGGAGGCCTCCCAGTGGGTTGGGCACAAAGGGTATAAGACAAATTAAAGGTTTTCGGAATTGGCAAATTGGGCGTGATATAAGTTGGATGTTTTAAACAGAAAAGGGAACACTGATGTGTGTTTGTCTGTGCGAGTGTGGTTGTGTGGTTGTGTGTGCATGTGTGTGTGCGCATGTGTGTTGTGTGTGCATGTGAACGCATGTGCCTGTGTGTGTATGTGTGTGTATATGTGTGTGTGTGTGTGTGCGTGTGTGTGTGTGTGTCCCACGCCCACCATGCATGTAGCGCAATGCCTTACCTGGGTGTAAACTTGTGCTTTATCTGCCATCATGCGCGCTAGATAATCCACTGGAATCTCGTAGCCATATTTAAACCGAAATTCTGCTGCTTGTTGCCGTACTTGCTGCACCACAGACCGTGCGTCCGCTGCAAGTCACGAGTGTCCATTCAAAGTTTGTCGTGAGTTATGTGGACGCAGGGCAAACATGACCATCATGTCAAGCATGCACGTGTTCAAAAGGTAACAAAGGTGCGTCGGTACTACTCACGCATGATCCCCGTCACGAGCATGCCAATGAACTTGGTGATCTTGAAGACGCGGGTGACGCTGGATGGATCTATGAGCTTGTCCTGCGTGATGACAGAGAAGAGCAGAAGAGTAGGGGCTCACACTGTGTCTCTGTTGCAGCCTAAGGTGTGCCTAGTTTCGTTGGTGCTTCATGGCAGTTGATTTTCTGCCCCCCCCCCCCCCAAAACTACCAAAACTCACAGCGACTTTCTTTTGCGTCACGAAAACGACGCTGTCTTTTCCGCGTACGCCGATGCTGGTCACGCCAGCGGAGCGAACTGCCTTGAAAGCGTACTCTGTGGTTGTTGGTATGTTAGAACAGGAATCATTTCATTCACCATGTGTGTGCACAAGTGGCTTTCCCTGCAATGCTGCTGTGTGCCGGGAGGGAGGGGATAGAAAAGGGAATGAAAGTGAGGGTGGAGACTGGCACCCACCAACTTGGAAGAGCCTGCCCTCCGGACTGAAGACTGTTAGCAAGAATGAGGGGAAGGAGAGGAGAAATCCTGGTTAGCATCAGCTGAATTAGGAGCAGTGGCTTATCAGGAGAGCTCCCTCCTGTTATAGGCTGGACTAAGGGGGACAGCAATGCGCGCACTTGTGATGTGTCGATCATATCCGGCCCCTCGTGACATGTTTGATTTACAGAATTAAATAATTGGCAAGAAAGGAACGTGAAATCGCTGACAGCAGCGTATCGTAACCGGTGCCGGAATGCAATTATATAATTTTTAATTGCAAGGATGGATCGAGACAAGCTCCGCAAGTCGTAGGAGTGTGTTCCCCCCCCTGGTCTCCCTTTTGCCCCAGCTGGGGTCGTTGTAGCACCTTACATTGTCATGTTGACCAAATCAGCAACCATGAAGAATTCGGCCAGCATCAGGAAGCCAGGGTCCTTCCACAAAGGCTCTCTGAGGAGGCAAAGAGGAGAAGGAGCACCAGCAGTGAGTGGAGACAAGGAGCCTGGGGATTTGATTTCAATGCCGTGCCTCCTGAGTCTATATCTAGTCCTTTATTGTAATCGCGCACATGATGCAAGCGTGTGTGACCAGTTCATCGCTCCCTGACCTGCATTGCTCCTGCAAGCACACACCCTCATCATTTTCTGTTCCTCAATAAATGTGCACACAGGATGAGCATCTGGAGTCAAGCCAGGCACAGCAAGTAGTGCGCGAGCTCTACACCCGCTACAAGTGCGTAAAAGCAGCAATTACAAGCTGCTTGTGCTTGTGCCAGGAGGGCACAGGGCAATGGTGTCACAACCTAGCTAAAGGTTTGCCTTATTTCTTCGTGCACAATTCTGTCACGGTCGTTTCCTCGCACCACGCATTCATGCAGGCTGCAACTCGAGCGATGGAGGGGCTACCGCGACCTAGCGTGGATTCTTTCTTTCGTCACTCTGTTCCTGGCAGTGCTGTACACCCAGCGCCAGGCGCCCACTGCCCACAAGGTGTACCAAACGCTGGAAGACGTGTTGATTCCAGGGTCGGGCACCATGGGCTCTGCGGAGGGCGTCCATGACTGGCTGCAGGGCGTTCTGGCGGTAAGCGGGAGGCAGGCGTTCCAGTGGAAATTGGAGGGGATATTAGCAGTACACACACACACACACACACACACACGCACACACACACACACACACACACAGACAGACACACACACAGACACACACACAGACACACACACGCACGCACACACACGCACACACACATGCACACACACACACACACACACGAACACACACACAAACACACGCACGGACACACGCACGCGTGCTTGTGCGCACGCACACACACACATACACACACACACACACATACACACGCACACGCGCGAAATACAGACACACGTGCTTACACAAATAATGCACACCCACCCATCCGCTATACACCCTTTTAACCATTACACACGAACCTTCACAACTACACCATGTGCACAGAAACAGACATGTGCACACTCACATATGCGTACCCACGTAGGGGAGCACTGGCTCCTACTCCTTGGTCTCATCATATCAGTTGTCTCATCATATCAGTTGGACGAAACAATTGGACACACCTCCGTTGACCATTTGCACACCCCAAAACACTGAAGAGCGCATAACAAATGCTCTGTTGCCCCAACTTCCTTACCTTTGCAGAACGTGTGGGTCGACCCTCAGTGCGGAGACGGCCTGTGTGAGGCACCATTTGAGTTCCCATCTTACAGCCGCTATGGATGCCGAGCGGATTGTGGCAGGCTGGATGAAAAGATGAATTTGACCACCATCCTGATCCGAGTCCAGCACGACTTTACTCACCCCAGGAGTGGGCTTGAAACTGCGGTGAGGAGGGTTGGGAGGGGTCGGTTTATGATTGGTGTGTCTGATTGCGTGATCTTGTGTGCGTGATCTTGTATTTCTTTCTTTGTACGTGGTCTCAGTCATTTGCACGAGTAAATTTGTGCCCCTTGAATGAAATAGGGGGGTTTAGTCTACTACAACTATGAGCACAAATGGGGCATGGGTGCAGCTGCGCGCATAACAGCTTTCAGGTATGACCTGGACACACATGAACACACACAGGCAAACACATACACAAACACGCATACACAAAACACAAAAATATATACACAATCCCCTTCCTCCTCCCCCCTCCCCCACCCCCTCCCTCCACAGAGCCTACAACAGCAAGCCTCTTGGAACCTGTGCCCAGTGCCCGACAGCGATGTCCTGTTTAGCCGCGAGTGCTATTTCGGAGATGACCAAACCTTTGAGACAACTTCTGGTGCGACTGCATGGTCCCTCTCGTTTAAGGCTCACAGGGCTGCAGTGCTCTTAAAAAGTCAAGCGATGTGGACACTTGCTTTTTGTGGAACGGTCAAATATAGTGTTTCTCTCATAGTGCGTTGCCCTTTGATTATTGGGTCCCGTGACTTTCAGCCTAGCCTAGCCCTACCCCGCCTCTAGCTCAAGGCTTAAGCTTCAACTTGCATGTGAATTAGTTGAAGCTTGCTGGGCACGCATTTGCACAGGGTTGGCCAAAACCATATATATACGGTGTATAATACGGTATGTTTGGCAGGGAAGTCACTAAATATACGGTATACAGTGTAGAAATACGGTTATGGCCAACCCTATGTACGCAGGCAGACGCAGATGGTGGGCTCGGGTGTAGTCGGTAGCAACTGCGGTGACGAGTGATGGACCTTGGCCATCCTATTTTTACCGTTTTCATTTATAACTGGCCGCTGTGAGATATATATCTCTGCTATTCCGGCCATTATCAAGGGAGGAGCAGGAATCCATTTGCAGGCAGGGTTACGGTCACGAGCGCGTGAGCATTGCCCTGACCTTACGGCAGCTGTCAGTTTTTGAGCCGTGCCCTTAGCAGATCAGATAGGCTCTTTGCATGGACAGTCCTGAGGACCTGGTTACGTGCACAAGTTGCTTTATGTTCGGCAAACTCTTTCCAGATTGGATTTTCCAAGTGACGTTGAGCTGCCTGCAATGCAAGGGCGATCTTCTTCTCCCTTGGCCCTAGTGAGCATGCATGCCCTTAGTGTTTGCACTTACGCTTATCGTCGTAATTTCAAAATGAAAGTCCCTGTCGCTCCTTCCAAGCACGTGACCGTAGCTGATAGATTGAACTCTGGATATAACTTCAAAGCCTCTCCTGCTTTTTAAACAGGAGCATACGCCACCGTCCTGAGTGACGTGCCAGATGGCGATTGGAACCTGGTAATGCGTCGAGACACGTTCGCTAAGACCAGCGGCACCATCATGGACTACAAAAAGGTAGGCTTTCATAGACAAAAAGCAGAGTGGAAGAAATTAAGCAGTGCCTCAGACACGTTCATGGACTATGGACTACAGAAAGATTTATCCTCAGATGCAATATCAAAGACACACGGCAGAGAAAAAGACGCGCAATAGAAGCCATTATAGACAATTGAGCAGACCCACAGTGCCAAAAACACCATCAATTACACATGAGTAGACTCAAACAGGTGATGGTGTACGTCTGGGCCCTGATTGCCTCAGGTGCCATTTCAGATTGAATATACGATGCGCAACGGTATGGTATGGTTGAATACCGTGTGATACGGTCAAAGAAAAAATACAGCCAAATCTGTACATTTGCAGTTGACCGTATCGTGCCTTTTAGCAGGGGAAAAAGAGTTTCAGGGTTCAATTTCCCGGTCAGAAGTGTGTTTCTTGCTTTTTCGCCCTAAATTTTCTTGTAAACAATGTTTCATGGTTTCATGTTAGTACATAAGCAATAGAGGTTTCTTCATTGTGAAGTGTTTGTGCCAAAAACAACCATTCTGGTTTCCAGTCTCTTGCACTGTATCGTAACTGTACCGTATTTTACCGTTTATATGGTCTAAATCGAACAGCACCTTACCGTATAATCGTACACCATATCATACTCCGTACTGGCACAATACTGGACGTAATGGTTATGAGTAGGAAAATGGTCCACCCAACTGAAAGAAAGCTACAAAAAAGCCACATAAAGTGGGTGGGGTTTTCTCGGAGACGAGAGAACGTGCTTGTAGCAGGTGGTAAGCGCATGCTCTACTTGCTGTGCCTAGCCTCCTCCTCCTCCTCCTCCTCCTCCTCCTCCTCCTCCTCCTCCTCCTCCTCTCCCTGCTGTGTGTCCTCCTGTGTGATAGTGTGACGCTGCAGGTTGCATAATTGTGTAGCGGTTGGGGCTGGCCATAACAGTATTTATACAACATAAATGCCGTAGGTATGGTGATTTTCCAGCTAACAACACAAATATCTAAGGTTGGCCAAACCCGTAAATACACCGTATATGACCGTATATTTGACAACATTCCTGCCAAATACACCGGAAATGTACCGTAAATATATATGGTTCTGGCCAACCCTACAAGTGTCCGGTGCTATACATGTTTGGCTCTGGCCGTCCCTAGGAACGGTGCGCGCCTAGCTCCGCTAGCAAGCTGTAGGTGAGGGTCTACTAATGCGCATGAGAAACTGCGCCGTGCTGAGATAGACATAAGTATATTTTTTGATATCCTTTGGAGTCTCTGTATATATCCTTTGGAGTCTTTGTTTAAAGCCTACCCTATGTTAGGTGCACTGGATGCGTCTTTGTCGCAGGGCTTGAGCCCCCAACTCAAACATACTTAGTTGGCATTGGTCGTTCAATTTCAACAAACTTAGCTGTCCTGCGGTGTATTGCTATCATTGCTACCTTTTTGAAAGTGTTTTATCAAACGTACTAGACTCTCAGCTGGTGCTCCTGCTGCTGTGTATAATAGAAAGGGATGTCAGACATCTTTCATCCCAGCACACACAGGTGCCCCCTTACTGTGTGCGTGCCAGCATTAAGGTGTCAGCGGCAACATGATGGCAACCCCTGACCCTGCCGCACTTACCTTTTTACACAGGTGGAAATCTTGGCTGCTGCACTCGCTTTCTTGCACAGGTGGAGGTAATGTGCTGGTACTACAAACAGCGTGATGTCAAACCCCCACTGCCGCACCTCCTGTTTTGCAGGTTGAGCTGGTGTGCTGGAGTGCTGAATGAGGTGGTGTCCCTGAAGTACAAGCAGCATGACATTTAATTATTCCTTTTGGGTTTTGTTTCCACAATTTCTCTTGCAGGTGGAGGCGACGATCCACTAACACCACGTGCACGTTGCCGCTGTGGCTGCCGCAGCGCATCTGAACACGTAGGCAACGCAAGCACAGCATGACTCTTAATTATTTTCTACTGCAACTCATTCCTTTATTCTACAGGTGGAGGCGGTGTCCTATTATTACCGTGTGTACGTCGCTGCAGTGGCTGCCGCAGCCCAGCAGAATACAGAGAACAATCTCCTGGAGCGCGTCAAGAGCCTGAGCAACATCACGTTCATGGAGTACGCAAAAGCCAAATTTGAGGCAGACGACAAGCCTGATAAGTTTGAGGAATATGCCTGGGCCCACTGTGCCTGCCTGGATGTTGAGGTCGGCGGTACAGTGGCAAGATACGGCTTTAACTACAGCCAGCCAGACTCAATAGCTGTCAATGATGACACCCCTTACATCCTGCAACACTTCAAGCGCTCATATGATCCACCCACGAGCATTGAGGAGCTTCAAACAAAGGTGTGCTTGGGGGCTCGCTGCCCGGAAGTGGTCATTATGGATTGGTTTTAGTTCAGTCTGGGTTACAAAGGCCTCCAGCCTGGCATGATCCCAAGAAAATTTTAATCAGAAAGACCGACATTCGTTTGTGTCGAAAAACAAAGGCCTTCGTATCACCATCAAGAACACGATCAAAGAATTAGTTGTACTGGTGCCGTGCCAAAAATTGATGAATTTTTATCTTGATCAGGCTTGTGCACAGACGGTCAGACGGTACGGTACAATGAGTACAGTACGTACCGTCTTTTTGAGGCGTATTTTCGAATTTTGACCACCGTATTTTACCGACTGGACGGTAAAATAAGGTACGGTGTACGGTACAGTGCCAAGCTGGCACTGCCAGTGCAATTTTGGCCTTATAATGATTTCTCCGCCCCAACACCTCCCATTTCCGCCTCCCGCATGCTCCTCTCATGTGTTGACGCCACACAATGCTTCCCTGAATGACCCTGAGGCTGGGTTGGGGCTGCATCAGCTCGGGGGAAGGGCCCAGCAGTGGCTTGAATGGAAACTCAAAGTCGGACGCAGTACTTGATTCCTGGTTAACAATTAGCGTTTTATACTTAAACAATTGTTGCAAAAAGGAAACAAGTGTTTTGGGCCGAAATTGGAGCCAAACGGTCAAATTACACCAAAATCGCACTGTACGGTGACCACCGTCCTGTACGGTTTGAGACCGTACTTGTCAACTCGACCGTCTTTGTTCAGTACGGTACGCCGTATTACGGTACGATACCGTAAGTACGATCAAAAGCGCTATAGTACGGCGTATTTGCACAAGCCTGATCTTGATTAACTCTGCTGTTCCAAAACTGCAAACATGAGGGAAATGGCTTAAAATTTCTACCATACAAACAAGTCTCACACTTGAACCCGTGACCTCAAGTCCTAAGCGTGCTACATTCCTCATGCCTTTCCTACTCAGCCGTTCTCAAGCTCGCTGGCAAAGCAAAAGGAGCATGAGTGTCAGAAACCTATCTATGCAGCAAAGCGCACCAATTTAGATAAGCCTCCGATTTTCTTACACATGACAAAGAGTCTTGACCGTGTGCCTCTCTCCAAACTGCCTGATGCCTGAATCTCAAGTCAATGTGCAAGATGGGAATATAGGTTTTCCTTTAGTAATAGTTAATTTTCTAGTTATGCCATTCTGTAAATCACCAACGGCATCCTTCACCTGTCTAGTCCAGCAATTAGAAGCACCAGAGTTCCCAAGGGACACGTCAGCTTTCATCACATCGCGTATGTTACTAACAGGCTTGTCGAGATACGCCGTACTTCAGCTTTCTTAACTGTAATTACGGTACCATACCGTAATACGCCGTACAATACGGTGCAAGTACGGTCTGTTTGAAAAGACGGTGTCCGACCGTACAGTACGGTGCCTCCGTACAGCACAATGTTGACCGTAATTTGGCCGTTTGGCTCCAATTTCGACCTGAAACATTCCTTGTCTTTTTGCAACAATTAGTTATGAATAAAACACAAATTTTTAACCAGGAATCAAGTACTGCGTCTGACTTTGAGTTTCCATGCAAGCCACTGCTGGGCCCTTCCCCAAGCTTTTGTAGCTCCAACCCAGCCTCAGGGTCGTTCAGGGACGCATTGTGTGGCGTCAGCTCATAAGGGGAGCATGCTGGAGGTGGAAATGAGAAGTGTTTGGGGCGGAGAGGTCTTTCTGAGGCCATTCTTGCACTGGCAGTGCCAGCTTGGCACCGTACCGTATTTTACCGTAATTACGGTAAAGTACGGTGTGACAATTACGGTAGTACGCCGTAATTTAACAAGTACGGTGCGTACCGTACAGACCGTAATCATACCGTACCGTACAATTCGACAAGCCTGGTTAACCATCCTGTTTCAAAATTTAGCAGCTGACCTGAACCAGTGAAATTGCAAGGATCCTCCGTCCATTCTCGTAGCACACATCAGGACGCAGAAGCAGATTTATTTTTCGCGGTAGGGTGGTGCTGATTAACATCAGTGACCTGCTCAGGTGTGGCTAGGGAGAGGGTTTCTATACATGGCAGTTGTGAGTGTGCCTTGGTTGTGAGTGTGCCTTGGTCATGAGTGTGCCTTCGTTGTGCCTTGGTTGTGAGTGTGCCTAGGGTAACTGAAAGGTCACTCTGCACTGACGATCCGTGCATGTGTGTACCCCAAATTCTGCATTTGTCTTGGTGTTTGCTTGCCAATAAGACTTACCCTTTTCCTCTTTGAGAGGCATCAAGTTCGTGATGTGCTTTTTCTCTGACACGTAGAGTCACAACGCAACCGTTGCCTTAATCCTCTTCTAAAACTGTATGCAACTGTATGCGACAAGTACAACTATGATGTGACCAAGATGCCTGAACTTACAATACTGTATCACTTGAAAAATTCTTGTGCAGGTCTGCGACAAGTACAACTATGATGTGACCAAGATGCCTGAACTTGGCGGTGTTGCTTGGGAGGATGTTGCATTCAACAATCTCCAAAAAATGGATTATTGCAGTCCTATATTGCTGGGGACGAGCGGGCAAAGAACATTTGGCTTTAGCCAGACGCTTGGCACTGAGCAGTATAATGCTGTGAAGCGCGTACTTCTGGACGAGCGGTTGGGGTCAGAGGAGGATGCTAGTACGACTGTAGAGGGTGTGGCGGATGTGGGATTGAAGGTGTGTGCGTCTGCGTAACCGCGGCTAGGCTCATTTGATTGTGGCTTGTCTGTATGCTCACTTTAAACCCTACATTTGGTGCCGAAAAGCACCTGTACACCAGTTTGTCTGCGAGTAGCCATTGCAACTACCTTGGCCATAACCACGTATGTACACTGTACATGACCGTGTGTATGATGGTTTCCCTGCTGAGAAAACCTTTCTACACCAAATCTAAGTTTACATGTATGGTTTTGATCAACCTGACGTTACCTGCATAACAAAGGGCAGTTCCAGCGCACATCATGAGTGTGCAGTACCAGTGTGTTTGTGTGTGTATGTGTGCTGGTGTGCACCATGTGCGTGTTGTACCTGCGCACAGCGGGCTTGCTGCTGTATGTCATGTGCGTGCGGTACCTGCCCTTGGTGCGTGTGCCGGTGTACACCATGTGCGTGTTGTACCTGCACGTGGTGCGCTCAGTGCACTTGCTAGAGTGCGCTTGTTTGCACTTACAGGCAGCGCACAGCTTTCTCACTTTTTGTCATACCTTAGAGCATGACTGTGTCTGCCTACACCCTACATCCTACAGATGTACGAAGACTTGGAGGATGTGGTCAAAAACCGCCTGGGAGAAATGTACGACCCCATTTATCAAGTTCCTCGTGGTGTGCTGGTGCTACGTGACTTGTCACGTGCAAGGGCGAGAGTCATCTACGAGCAGTTTGTGGTGCGTATTGGACGGGCAGACCTTGCACAAGCAATTGGTGGTGTGGGTGTTGGCAGGCAGCTAGAAGCCCCTCCAGTTCCACTCAAAGAGGACCCAATTTGCAGCTCAAGCACACCCAAACACACACGTCCACACACATGTGCTCAAGCACACACACACACACATTTGTAAATGTGTGCGCAGCTTGCACATGCCCTTAAGCTCACACAAGCATTGTGAATGTATGCACAGCTCGGCACCGATGACAATGAAGGTATTGAGTTTGAGGGCATCTCACGCCTAGAGATTTCACGCCTTGAAGGCCTGGAGAAGAACGGAGCTGTGAACGTGACCCTTCCCTTGATGGCTAGCAAAGCCCAGGCCCGCATCGATGCTGTCAAGAAGAAGCAGAAGGATTTCTTCGACTTCGACGTCTTTATTCAAGACATTGAAGTGGAGAACGAGTTTCCAGCTGTTACCAATGTGGGTCCGGGTGTGGCGTGTTTTGGCGAAGGAAACTTCTGCTGTGTGTGTGTGTGTGTCTCAATCGTATTTGCTCCCCATGGGCCATTGTAGATAGTGGTGGAGAAAAAGAAGGAGGGCCACAAGCATGTCCTGTCACCTGCGAGGTGTGGTATCTCTTTTTTCTGAGCTGGCCTGACTCTGTTTCTGAGTCCCTGTATCTGAATGAAGTTCTAGCCCATTCCGTTTTTCTCTCGTCGAGTATAGTGAAATGGCTTCCACTGAGCTTGCACGCTGTTACCTCAATGGACAAGGCTGTGAAGCATGTTATGATTGCCAGATATTTTGGGCTGGAACCGCGGCCATATCAAGAGGTTATTTATTGAGTTGAGCACTTTTTTCTGTGAGGCAGAATGTAGAGGCAGTTGATAGTGCTAACAGAAGATTATTGTTAGGATTGTGCAACCTCGTGTGGCCTTTCCTGCATATACATACGCACATACAAGTACACACATATACATGCACGCATACACACACAGGTGAGGGGCATCCTTGAAGTCTTCTCAAATGCGTTCAGCCACTACGCCATGAACTCCTCAGAATGCCAGCCTCCGGACGACGAACCCGATTACACAGCCCCCTGCCTTGAGATCGACCTCCTCGTAGGCAGCAGCAGCAGTAATGTCGTGGTCGTGCCAAACAAGACACTCCCCACTTCTGACTCTGATGCGTTTCGAGACACTGTAATCGGGAGTTCATCCAACGACACTGACAGCGAAGGAACGGGCGGTCGGTTGTTCATGGATTATACCCTGGCGGAGTGGTGAGTGATACCCTGGTGGAGTGGTGAGTGATCGGTATAATCACAGGTCTCAGCAGGAAGAGGAGGAGGAGGGAAGAGTCGTGTGGTTGAGCTCCACCGCCTTTCTTTGCTTTGCGCTTTTTGTGCTGTGTTTCCACCCTGATAGGAGTGCGCTTGTTTTATGCTCCCTTCAAGGTTGATGAGGCTCAGGACGCCTACCTGGCTGTCCGCTGTATGCCCAGTGTAATAGGCAAATTTAAAGCGCAGATGGAAGTGCAACACGCGCAAAGCACAAAGGCAGAGGGTGCTAACCCCAATGAAGCAAGCCTACGCCTTTGGTGCTCTCATCATCCGTTTACGGTTGTTGCATCTGTACTAGTGCCTTGCCTGCACTTGTGATCACATACACGCGATATATGTCCCATATCCTTCATTTGACCACAAGCAAGGGTCATCATCCGTTTACGGTTGTTGCATCTGTACTAGAGCCTTGCCTGCACTTGTGATCACACACAATATATATGTCCCATATCCTTCATTTGACCACAAGCAAATGTCATCATCCGTTTACGGTTGTTGCATCTGTACTAGTGCCTTGCCTGCACTTGTGATCACATACACGATATATATGTCCCATATCCTTCATTTGACCACAAGCAAGGGTCCTGAAAACGCCTTGACAACTTGCTCCTTCTAACGACCTGATAATACGACTCAACAATAGTTTAAAGTTGTACCCAGAGTAGCGCTGAGCTTACCTACCCAGTCAAATACACACACAGTCACACACATTCATGCACTGACACACACATTCACACAAACACACATATGTACACGCGCGCTTATAGGGACGGTGGACCGCAAGCCTACTTGGAACAGAACCTGGAGAAGCGCAGAGACGCCGAGGGTTACATAGGAACGTGCAAGGCCCTCGGCACAACGTGTGTGCGCAACCGAGGCAATGACAACTCGCCTTCTAACCCCTACAATTGCACTTACCTGAGAGGGGACAACGCGGGGCAAAGTGTATCAGGGAAGATGAGTGACAAACAGTACCGGATTGACTGCGAGGTAAGGGCATGCGTGTGAGCAAGATGTTGCACAATTTCTCAAGACTGCGTACAAGGTGAATGACACAGTGCTGGATTGAATGTGGCTAGGGTTGGCTGGAACCATATATATCTACGAGCAGGAGAACATGAAGAAGTAAGGTCACACGAGCCACAGGTCACACATGTGGTGCCTGTATGAAGCTCTGGCTGGCCGTACTCGTAGTGGTCCCTCTCTTTTCCTCCTTGCCCATTTTCCGCACATCCTTCCCAATCGACAATCCCCCCCCCCCCTCTGTGTCCCCTCTGTAAATCATGCACATGGAGCAGCAAGATGCAAGCACACCATACACACGCAACTGCTCTCATACCCTCCACCTCCACCTTGTACCACCTGTTGCACCTACCTGGTATCAACACACATTGTGCCACCTCCCCCAACATACACACATCACTCTCACATACCTTGCCCCGCAGATTCCTTGCAGCGTAAGCGTGGACTGCAATACCCTGTGCTTCTGCAACAACGGCTGTGATGAAAACGAGTATTGCGAGTGTGATGAGTGCATCGAGCCCAAGCTGAATGGCGATGCTACAAACGACAATGACTTCAAAAAGCTGACCAGCGGCTCCAGCAATGTGGGTGAGGGTGTGGGTGTAATGTGGGTGTAGGTGTGGGTGTGGGTGTGGGTGTATATTAAAATGAACTTTCAAACGTCACACCCTGTGCCTTTAATTAAGAAAGGTGTGGCATTTGAATTCAGTCCCATGGCTGGTTTGCGTGGCTGACTCATACACTACTTCCACCATCCTAGCTCTGCCCCTCCCTCCATCGGTTGGCTTTTGACCGACTGTCCTATGCACCTTCCCCTGCACTCCAAACTTGCAGGGAGGAAACACTGCGAGCGCTACCATTGCCGTGGTCAGCCCTGAGCAACTAGCTGATTCAGATGAAGACCTTCGTCGGCGGCTGAGCGTCGAAGATGAGATTGACAACATGCTTAAGCAAGCCAAGCAGCTAGAGAAATTGCAGGATGACATTCGAGACGAAATGGGTCAGGTCACGGTGGGTGGTGCACTCCATGCTGCAAAACGCAAGAACCAAAGGAGCCGCCGTTGGTATAGAATCATGGCAGGCGTAAAGCCATCGTTGAGCTGAAGCTCCTCTTTTTTGTTTGGCTTTGTGATTTGCTTCGGTGAATTAGAATAATGGCCCATGAGTGTACTCCCTCTTTTTTGATTGTGTGGAAATCAATTACAACTGGCTGTGTGTTCTCGTTTCCTTGTGCGAGAAGGATGCCTTGGCATTGGCTGAGTGCTCTCACACACTCTTCCTAGTCCTTTTTGCATCAGTGCTCTGCTCTGGATGCAGCTGCCAAAGATGAGTGTAACGTAGCGCAGCTCCGTGTTGTCTCTGCTGAGTAGTACAGTCTCTGCTGAATTGTGTAGTCTGCCCTGGATGCAGCTGCCAAAGATGAGTGTAACGTAGCGCAGCTCTCTGTTGTCTCTGCTGAGTAGTACAGTCTCTGCTGAATTGTGTAGTCTGCCCTGGATGCAGCTGCCAAAGATGAGTGTAATGTAGCGCAGCTCTCTGTTGTCTCTGCTGATGTGTCTTGATCGTGGTTTGATGTATGGTCCACTGCAGGGATATGTGATATGTGTGAAGGGAAAAGAAGGCTGTGTGGCACGACCAATCAGAGCCACTCTTATACTGTGTGTGTGTACCTAAGTCTGTGAATAATGGCACAAGGTGGAGTGATCCTTACAGGTAGAGAGGAAAATGGGAGTGTGGTCGTGACTTTGCCCAAAGGCAGTTGAGAATGGGAGGCACACAAAATGCCAAGTACACAGTCGCGCCCATGCACACGCCACATTCTTGTGCACATACATAGTAGATGTGCTTTGCCTCAGAGCTGGGGGTGCGAATAGGCCTGCAATTTTTATCTAGTTTGTCTTGCCACCCTATTCCCGTGTGCACGGGCTTCTGCCCTTCTGTGTTTCCATGCTCACCCTTTTTCCACGTTCACGTGCTCCTGCCCTTCTGTGTTTCCATGCTCAGCTGCAAAAGCACAACTCAATTCATGGACCGCGCAAGTATGCGTGTACAGCTTCATGGCAGTGTGGTCGCGCGCTCTGAGACTGACAGAGGATCATCTTATACTCCTCACTCACACTGTGCTTCTTATAAAGCGTTATGCATGTCGTACGTACATGCAGAAAAAAGTGCAAGACACGAACGCTCTGGCACGCCAGCGTGTTGCTGCTAGCCGGCTGAAGGACCTTGTAAGTGCTGGAAGACGTGACATCGCCAGCGGCCAAAAGCGCATCGACGACATGCTCAATCGCATTTTGGGGCGCCAGGATGTTTCCATTCGGGTGCGTGTGGATGTGTGTGTATGTGTATTTGTATGTTTCCATTCAAGCGCGTGTGGACGTGTGTGTGTGTTTGTGTATGTGAGCCATGTACCTTTTTCCATAACACCGTAAGATTGTGTGTATTTGTGCTTCATATCTAACAAGCCACAAGCTGAGTGCCAGCACTGCCAGCAATCGTGCTTTGTCACACTTTTTGTACTTTGTCGCACCTTAAACTGCAGCAAAAGTCCCATCCCTGTGCGGTTTTCAATTACTGTGATGCACAAGTTGAAGAGTCTGTGCTTGTGTGCGCGGGTTGTGTGAAGAAGCAGAGGTGCTTTCGTGCCGTGCAGTGTGTGTGTATATGTGGAGTATAAATAGGGTTGGCCAGAACCATATATGACTGTATATTTGGTGATTTCCCAGAGGGGGTCAACTGAGCAAATGTCCTGAAATGAGATTTTTTTGATGCAAAACATGTTTGAATGATAGAACAAAATGGTTCATGAAGTTTGGGACAAAATGGACCACCCCAGTGGTCTGGACAGAAATTTAGTTCAAATTTTGGCACTGAGTTTCCACATTACAGGCCACCATGCCCCAACCAGGGCCTTCTTCATCTCAAAACAAGACAGGAGGACTTTCTTTATAATACCAAATCATCCTAGGGTTTGAAAAGTAGATTTGGTGAAGGTTGATTTTCCACCTTTTTGGCACCCTTTGCTGATTTTCTATTAGGGCAAAAATGAAGTATCTGACCAACTACTGGACCGTTTCATTCCAATTTTCTTGCAATGATATTTATTTGCCCGAAGATCATCATTGATTTAAAAATGGTCCAGATTGGTGCAGATGTTGGTGAGATCTGGCAGATTGGCAGTGAAATGTTGGGTCCACGCTAAGTGAATTGAGCATAGGCCCCATAGTTGCCTGTTTTCAAGCCCGGGTGTTATCAGTAGCTTGAAATGCTACCTGTGGGTCCTAAGCTTCAATACAGGCAATTATGGGGCCCATACACTAGCCACATTTTTAAAGTACCCCTGTTTGGGGCCTCAGGTGACCCCCTCTGGTAACTTCCCTGCCAAAAATATTGTATATGCACCGTAGATATACAGTTCTGGCCAACCCTTAGTATGAATATCATGCATAAGTAATTCCTGTACGCTTGCAATGTTAAAAACACCTTCAGAAGACTTGCATGCCTCTGATTTCACACTGCATGTAAACACAACGAGCACACACACACACACACACACATACACAGGCTGCTGAAGATGCACGCCAAGCCCTAGGCAACATCCAGTCCATGGCCAACCGGCAGCTGGAGGCTCAGAGGGCGCTGCAGCGAGCTGTGCAGGAGAAGGTGTGTTATTGTGGGTGTGCATTTGTGTGTATGGCAGTGTGCAATGATGAGGGGTTGTATTATTTTTGGGGTTGTTCAATTCGGAGTTCGGTCTAAGCTCGGATTCTTGAACTATCACGCATTTTAACAGACCCTTGCTCCTAAAAAGTGAGCTGAGCAATCCTGATTTTTTGTGAAGTATAAGGAGCGGGCTCAGCATGATAAGGAGAGTGTTGCTTACAGAACAAGATGCTGCTGACACTTGTGAGGGCATTGTGTGGGCAATAGGTCCTGATGTTTGAATTTCATCATCACCTGTGGCTATAAAGAAGGCACATGGAAAGCAGCAAGAGTAGCTTCACATCACAAGCGTGTGCACACATTCACACACACACACACATACACACACACACACACATGCACACACAATTACACGCTCACGCACAGGTGTCCACCATCCAGAGAAATATTGACGAGGGTACCATCAGTGCCCTTCAGGCTCTGATCCTGTACAAGCGCGCTCGCAGGTGAAAGGGTGGACTGTGTGAGCATACGTGAATAAAAAAGCATGACCAGAACCTTGCGGGCTGGCACCGTGTGTGTGTCACTTTATATGTCTGCGCATACAATGTCTACGATCTTGCGCCTGGCTTGTTACCTGTTCATGGCCGTACCCTTGGGAATTAAATGTACGTATTATGTACGACACATACGACCCTGTTTTTTCTGTCAGAAGCACCATGCACCATGTATGCACTAACACATTGTGTCAAGGTGTGATGATGTTTCTATATATGTACGCACACACTTGTGCATCTTGATGTATCCCGGTAGAAATGCCATGACTGCACCTTAAAGTCCTATCTACCTGGTAGATGAGGTCCTGTCTGCCTGGTAAAATGTATTTACGTGTAAGCGTGAACGCCACATTGTGTCTCTTGATGTGGCCCGGTTACATCAAGTAGAATTGCCATGCGTGTGTCAGATGGTTCCGGCCTGGTTACCGTCCTGCACCGTTCTGGCCATCCGCACCCTCGAAAGCAAAGGCAGTCGGGCATATGCAGGTCACATTATCATTCACCGCGAGCTGCGTAGGCTAGGTTGGAACAGACGTGTCGGTCATTCCATTGCTCTGCTCCTCCTTAAAATATCACATTTGCACTCTGAAGCACACTCGTGGGCACATGCATCCAGTCACCTCCTTGCCACACTCATTCTTTGACATGTGTGACTTGTAAGACCTTCACAGTCATCTGCTCCCCTGTGCGACCTTTGCCTCATATATCACAATCATTTCTTGACCTTACCTCACATTCATACTCTTAGCCTGTGTGGCCTGTGCAGTTTCTTGGCCACAGCAGCCCAGCCAGTGAAATCCTGTGTGCCACTCTGAACCTTCTCTCCACAGGGATGCTCGTGAAACGAGCAAGCAGAACAAATTGGCAAACACCGCAGTTACAAGGAGGCCAACCCAGGTAGGGACTGGGGGTGCGTGTGTAAGTGTTTTGTGTGTGTGTGGTTGCCTGTGTGCTTGTGCGTGGCCATGCTTGGTGCCTGGCTGTGCGTTGTTGTGTGTGTTTGTGCATGCGTGTGTGTGGTTGTTGTTTGTGCATGCATGTGTGTGTGTGTGTGGCTGTGTGTTTGTGCATGTGTGTGTGTGTGATTGTGTGTGTGCATGCGTGTGTGTATGGTGTACGTGTGTGTGCGTGTGTTGCTTGTAAGCACAGACAGTGGGTGTGAGTGCTGGTGTGGATATAACAAGGAATTGAAGGTGCCTAGTCATATTCAACAGAAGGATGGTACTTGGTTGCTTGCAGTTCGCAACTACTTGCAATTGTTTAAGAAGACGCACACTTGCTTCATGCACCCCTCTTAGCCTGCCCTGTGGTCTGCCATGTCTGTGCGGCTTCCTATCTGAAAACTGGTGTGCACGTCAGCAGGTACAGTCACAGGAATTCAAGTTCAACAACACACACTTCTATCACTATGCTTGTGCAGAACTACAAGTTTAGGTTGCTCACGGATTCCCGTCCTCCCCGGCAAGACCGAGCACGTGAACGCTACGTCGGTCTCACCAACCGCGTTATCTCTGGAATGCTCATTCATCAAGTGAGTACTTGCACGTCCATGACTACTACCCCACCCACGCCTATGAAACACCCACAAACAATGATACACCAACGCGCAGGCTCACATGCGCTCGTTAGGCACGCATGCAAAGGTGCTTGTTGCTATAAAAACACACACATACACACTCACTCCCTCACCCATACACAAGCACGTGCACACACACATGCACTCTCACACACACACACTCAAAACTCGCACTCGCACACACCACGTGCGCAGCTCCGCACAGTGAGCATCAACTGCTCAGAGGGCTGCTCCAAATTCAAAGAGATTGACAATGACTGTTCGGGTGCCTATGCCCTGGGGCCTTATGGTGTGGACCCGGTCTTCAAGCGCGGCACCACGCTGTACAACCCTGATTTTGATGACATTGACGAAAGCATCGTGGGGGGTATTTACAACTGCTCAAATGTGCCAGATGCCACGTGAGTATGTGTGTGTATGTGTGTCGGGGGCGTGTGGACGTTGGTGTAGGTATGAGGTTGTGGGTGTGAATGCATGCATTTGTTTAGACAGTGCAGAATGCTGACTTGTTTCACTCCAAGAATTGAGGAAACGAGCAATTTGTCCCGATGCTAAGTTTGAGCTACTTGCAAATCCAGAGGCTTCTATCGTTGGAAAACTGTGTGCTTGTATAGGCCCAGCTCTCGGTGATTTGGGGCAAAGTCGGGGCAGCAGACCCCACCGGCCTATTTCCATGTCCAGTTCAAACCCTGCTGGCCCACAAAAGCAAGGCACATGTTTGAAACAAAGTTGGAATAAAACAAGTTGCTCATGTTAATAGCGCACGATTGTTTGGGACGCTCAGTGTGTTAAGGGCAACAACATTTAATCAAGACCAGGAACACAGGCCTGCAACATCAGACCATAGGCCTGCAAAATCAGGACCACATCAGGACCACAGGCCTGCAAAATCAGACCATATCAGATCCATAGGCCTGCAAAATCAGACCATATCAGATCCATAGGCCTGCAAAATCAGGACCACAGGCCCGTTGACGAGCAGACATGTTGGAATAGGACCACAGACAAGCTCGCACCAAACTTGCGTCCAACAAACTTGCCGCCAACCAAGTCACCTCCCTCCACCGCCCGTCCTGGAATTGCAGGTACAATGTCACTCGTTTCAGCGCCCAGAGCTCCCGGGCAGACGAAATCACCAACAGACCGCCGTTTTGCACTCAGCTGTTCAGCCCCCAGGACCTGCCCCACGCCTACAGGCCCTACAGCATGAAGAACAAGGTAGGACAAAGGGTGACCACTACCACAGGGAAATGGAAAAACAAGTGTGCGTATGAGGTGGGGAGGGTGTGTGTTGTGTACATGTTGTGTGAGCGTGTAGTGTGCTTTGCGCACTCTACAACGAGTCAAAGAAGCACACGCAAAACTGCCAGGAGGAGGATTTTTGCTGTGTGCACGCATGCTCACACGAATGCAGGCTTATAACGCTATCAACTTCGGCCGGCACGGCAACCAAAGCCTCACGTACTGCCTCTTTGCTGTTGCGCAACGTACCTACATGCTCGTGTTTATGCTCAATTGCATGATGTGAGGGCTTTCTCGCGGTTTTTGGCACCAACCTGCCACAGCAACGACCGCCCTGTCCTGCAGCATTGATGTGTAAATCCGTCCCTTGCCTCGCTCAGCTCCCTGCGTGCCCTCACACCTGCAACAGGAGGATGGTTTTCCTGTGTTCTTTGACATCAACCTGTCGGAGCAGGAGGCTCAGAACTGGGCGACCTTCCTCAAGGAGGGCCTGTACATCGACACCCTAACCCAAGAGATTACTGCAGAGGTGCTGACCTACAATGCCCCCCTGCGCATCCTGGGGTACCTGCTCATCGGCTTCCGCTTCAACGAGGGAGGCACCATCACGGTGTGTGTGTGTGTCTGTGTGTGTGTGTGTGTGTGTGTGTGTGTGTGCGTGTGTGTTTGCACGCATGTGTGTATGTGCGTGTGTGTGTGCTATTAGCACATGTGTGCATGTTTGTGTGTCAATTACCCAGGTAAAAATGAACGGTTTGGGCCAACCCTGACACAAGTTTTCTTTCCTGTAGGCAAGCGTTAGTCTGCTCCACAGCAACAGGGACTAAGGCTCGTCACAGCTTCTTTGGTGAGGGTAGGGCTGGAAAGGTTGCTATAAAGACGCCTACTTGGTTCGTCCGATACGGTGTGGCTCGATCGTGACAAAATAAATACAGAGTGTCTGGCATTGAGCACCTCCTGCAGACCAGTATGTGCTGGTTGCGGTACAGTCCCATTATGTGCGCTGCCCTGCAGCAGCTTCCAGTACCATACCTAACAATGAAGCAGCTCCATCGTGCAATGCCTCCTCCGTTACTGCTGGTGCTCATCTATAGGCTGTAGGCCAGCGTCATAAAAATTTACTCATATCTGCGCGTACACTGTACGCCCTTTCCATCATGCACTCATCCCTGCGCGTGCACTATACGCCCTTTCCATCATGCATTCAAATCTGCGCGTGCACTGTATGCCCCTTCCATCATGCACTCAAATCTGTGCGTGCTCTGTACGCCCTTTCCATCATGCACTCAAATCTGTGCGTGCACTGTACGCCCTTTCCATCATGCACTCAAATCTGCGTGTGCTCTATACGCCCAATCCATCATGCAGGTTGAACATAGGCTACAGACCGTTCGCGCTGAGCTGTACAACGGTTTTGAGGATGACGTGCGCTTTGCATTTGAGATCATCCTGTCCATCTGGGTGTTCACGGCAATGCTGTGGACATTTGGAGACGTCTTGCACTCTCAAAAGACGCAGGGCAACTTCATGAAGGTGAGTGAGGGCGGAGTGTCTGTGTGTGCACGTGTGTTTGTGTGTGTGTGTGTGTGTGTGTAAGGCAACACACATGCGCACACATACTTGCATACATACGCACACGTTTACCTGCATGTACACACGCATACATGCACGCACACACACATACACACACCCACAAAAAGAACACACGGAAGCGCACACACACACACATCCTGCAGTACTTTGCGTCCTACTGGAACTGGCTGGACTTTGCGTGCAATGGCCTGCTGACGTGCTGCTGCGTGCTTTGGTGGATTCTCACCATCAACCACATCAAGCCCTTCACCATCTCCCTGCGCCACAACGTGTACGCCAACCTGCAAGCAGAAGCTAACTACCTGCATTTGAATGGAGGGTGAGCCAGGGAGTGGGGGTAAACCAGGGATTTCAACTTCTTGTGAAACTCAGGAAGTACTCATTATCACAACCCCCACCCATAGCACCGAGCAGGGGTGCTGTTGTGAGTTGCGTTGTGAATCATCAATGGAATTGTAGCCTGTGTGTGGGAAATGCATGCGTGGGTAACAAACGTGTCAAGAGTTGTTGCTAAGTTTGTAAGGCTGCAATGATCTGAGAGCACTCATCTCTCCTCAGTACAGAAGTAGGGCTGGCCAGAACCGTATGTGTGCACCAAATAAGGTGCGTTGCCTGCCAATAATACCGTATGTACACCGTACATAATTGGTTCTGGCCAACCCTATACAGAAGCATTGTCATCTAGACAGATGAACGTGTTTGGTTTGGATGTTTGGTCAGCAACGTGCACGTTGCCTGGGCGTGGGAATGGGGCTGTGTTCAATGTTCGTGACCAGTTTGAGCCAGTCTTAATGTTTGTGACCAGTCTATGCCAGTCTCAGTGTGTGACCAGGTGCTCCCAATGTTTGTGACCTGGTGTTAAGGAGCGCACATCCGTAAGAAGAGGGTATAGAATCCCAAGTTTTCGCCTACCTCCTCTGGCGGCAGACTTGTTAATACCGCTCTAGGAGCTGGAGGCAGGAGCGGGGCGGGCGCACATGAGTACAGCGGCAACATCACGTTAGGCAGCAAGAGTCACGCAAAGCTCGTCGACCTGACCTTGCTTGCTTTGCGCGTTGTTGTCCTGCAGCGGAGAAAACATGGACGCAATGTGGGCTGACTTCAGCCGCCTCAAGGACCTAATTGCTGCTTTGAATTGGTGCGTGCTTGTGTTTGTAGATGGGGGTGGGGGTGTGAGTGTAGGTTAAGGTGGGG
>Ga0307942_1000802_pt1 | contig 23455 bp, 26 predicted proteins | sample OrgLakmetagen175_FD_201846 | JGI IMG/M metagenome (GOLD analysis project Ga0307942, IMG submission 201846) | Saline water microbial communities from Organic Lake, Antarctica - #175 | ecosystem: Environmental > Aquatic > Non-marine Saline and Alkaline > Saline | place: Antarctica: Organic Lake... | reverse complement strand
GTGGGTGTGGGTGTGGGTGTGGGTATAAGTGTGGGTATGGGTATAAGTGTGGGTGTGGGTGTGGGTGTGGGTGTGGGTGTGGGTGTGGGTGTGGGTGTGGGTGTGGGTATACGTGTGGGTATAAGTGTGGGTGTGGGTGTGGGTGTGGTTATTTGTGTAAGTGTGGGTGTGGGTGTGGGTGGGTGTGGGTGTGGGTGTGGGTGTGGGTGTGGGTGTGGGTGTGGGTGTGGATATGGTATGGGTGTGGGTGTGAAATTTGGGTATGGTGAAATAATTATATTGTGTGCCAGATCCATCTGGCGCACCAGCACAGTCAATAAATTGAAGCACATGCACATACACACACACCCACACCCACACACACATACACACACAACACACATAGGCACACAAGCACGCACACACACTTACAACACACACCTACCCATGTGCTTTAGGCTCACCCCTAGCCCCCTCAACCACCTAGCCCTCCTCATCGCCATCACCATCGCCAGCACACAACTGACAACGTCAACTGCATACACATGGCTACCCACACAATGTGCGCAAACAAACAGGGCACTCGTGCCATACGTGAACACTGCAGGCTCAGCCCCCCCGACCTTCAAGCCCTCCTCACCTCCATCACCATTGCCAGCACAAATTGCCAGCGCCTTCCCTCTACCCGCTCCGTGGTTCTGCTGTGTGCTGACGTGCTGAGGATACGGGGCTTTGAAAGCCTGGGACCAACTCACTCGTGTGCTATGCTGAAGAGCTTGGCAGATTTGCATTATTCGGGCAGCGATTTGTGCAGGTAAGAGGTGTGTGTATGTCTGTTTCTGTGTGTGTGCGGTTATGTGTGTTTGTTTGTGTGTGTGTGTGTGTGTGCTGCATGTGTGCATGCATCCAAACGTGCGTAGAAGCGTGTGGGGCTGCTGCAGGGCAATGTATGGGCACACATTACCTTGCCTTGTTCAATTTGTGGTCCTTTCTATGCGACAGGCACAAGAGAAGGGAGAGTAAGTTTAGCTTTCTGATCGTATCTATGAGACAGGAAGAGAAGGTAGGGAGAGTAAGTTCAGCATTGTGATTGTATGTATGAGACAGGCACAGAAGAAGGGAAAGTGAATGAACAATGTGAGGCTCCCTGTGAGGCTCCCTGTTCCATGTGCTCCCCATGCCCATCCTTGAGGACGCCTGACAAGGTTGCTGAGTCAGTAGTAGCATTAATGGTCGATCACCAGTGGTAGAGGACGCCTGAGAAGGTTGCTGAGTCAGTAGCAGCATTAAGCATTAATGGTTGATCACCAGGGGTAAGGCGTACAAGGAAACTTAAAGGAAAGGAAAAGCAGCGCTGGTAGTCTGAACACGCCCTGCATGATTAAGGGAAAGAGCCCCACTTCAAAGCCAAAGGGAAGGAAACCTGCGTCAAAGCCAAAGGGAAAGGCTCCTACGTCAAAGCTGCAGGGGGGAAATTGTGCGTCAAAGCCGTAGGGAAGGAAGCCTACGTCAAAGCCGGAGGGAAGGATTCCTACGTCAAAGCTGCAGGGGGAAAATTGTGTGTCAAAGCCGTAGGGAAGGAAGCCTACGTCAAAGCCGGAGGGAAGGAATCCTGTGTCAAAGCCAAATTGACTGCCGTCGTGTACGTGGCAAACGTGTACGTGTACGTGTGCGTGTACGTGTACGTGTACGTGTGCGTGTACGTGTACGTGTACATGGCAAACGTGTGTGACAGCCGTCATGTAGATGGCAACAAATAAAGGCGCTGTTACATTCAACATGAATTTGGTATTGAATTTCATGTTAAATGTGATTGAGCCAAACTCATGTTAAATGTGTGATAGCCGTCATGTACGTGGCAACAAATGAAGGCGCTGTTACTTTGCCGAGGTTGTGAGTCATGTGTCTGCATACTTGGCTGCAATGAGCTGCAAAGTAATGTGCCTGCATACTCGGATGCAATGAGCGTCACCTTACAATTGTGGGATGCTGGGATGCTGCCTGTCGTGTACTTAATTGCATTACCTATTTGCATTACCTAATTGCATTACCTTGCCTGTCGTGTACGTAATTGCATTGGGATTGCTTACAAAAAGTGAGGGATTGCTTAATCTAAATGAGTGCTTATCTTGGGTCGTCGCAATGCTCTTTTTTTATTAGGTCACAGTGCTTCTCTGTACATGTCGTGGTGCCTTTTGGGCCTCGATACCGAATGCAAGGAAACAGGTATCTAAATAAGGTAGCTGGGTCTTGAGCCTGAGCCTGCAGCCTATAATAATAATAATAATAATAATAATAATAATAATAATAATAGCCCAGGACTACCTATTAGGTCGCAAGGCTCTAGCATTGAAAAGTCGAGAATTTGGCTCAATGGACTTGCAGGGGAACTTATGGACTTATAACTTGTAACTTGTAGGAGGGGACTTATAACTTGTAGATGGACTTATAACTTGTAACCTGTAGGAGGGGACTTATAACTTGTAGGGGAACTTGTAACTTATAACTTATGGATTTATAACTTGCAGGGGTATGCTCATGTGTTGAGCCAAGAAGGGGGCATCTCGCCCTATTGATCCCTATTGATAAAAGATGGCGTGCACTGTGTGGTTTCCATTTGCGCTGTGTGGTTTTCATTCAAACAAAAGCTGTGTTGGCCCTTGCATCGCATTCCAAACACATATTCCTCACCGTTCAATTACTATCTACTCCTGTATCCACGTATATGCACTCCCACCCCTCCAAGACATATACACACAAACACAAAGAGTCTTACATAAACCATACCTACGCACCACATATACACATACATACACACACACACATTTACACACACACACTCACCCTCACACTCACCCACTCACGCACACAGCACCATCTCGCCTCAAGCCCAGCAAACCTACGCACCACTTACACACACACACGCGCACACACACGCGCGCACACACTCACTCACTCACTCACTCACTCACTCACTCACTCACTCACTCACTCACGCACTCACTCACTCACTCACTCACTCACTCACTCACTCACTCACTCACTCACTCACTCACTCACTCACGCACACACTCAACACCATCCCGCCTTAAGCCCGTCACACCTACGCACCATACACGCACACACACGCACACACGCACACAAACACACACATTTACACACACACGCATTCACTCACACACACAGCACCATCTCGCCTCAAGCCCATGCCGCACTCCCCACCCTTCCACCTCCTGCCTTGGCCAACCTCATGTGGGCCTACGCACACATGGCCAGCCCCGCCAACGCACAGCCCCTCTTGCTCAAGGCAGCAGCTCAGCTGTTAAATAGCCACAGCATCCCACCCACAGCGCTTGCGCGTGCGTGCGTGGCATGCAGCATCATGCCGCAAGCTCCTGAAAACCTGCCTGAGAATGAGGGTGAGCGTCCGTGTGTACGTGACACCAACTATGAGTAAATGGAGTTTACACTTGAAGATCTTAGTGTACAAGCGTTCGAGCACACAGCGTTTAAATATCTATTACACGAACGGAATGCCATAAAATCTGTGCCAGAAACATCGGTAAAACAACAGTAGGGATCCCCTGCTAATAGTTGCAACCTCTCACCCACAGTATTGACATTTGTGTGTGTGTGTGTGTGTGTTATTTTGTGTGTGTGTGTGTGTTTTTGCGTGTGTAGTATCATGTGTGTGAGGTATATTGCGTGCGTTGTCTTGCATGTGGTATCTCACATGTGTGTGGCATGTGTGTGTAATCTCCCTGCAAGCCAACATTGACCTTTGTCTAGATTTGTCAGGTAATAATCAGTTTATGAATTTGCATCACTTCAGGGTCGTCACATATTGGCAAAAGTATAAAAGAGCGGGTGGCACAAATTGCATTTTACGCACTTACATGTACTGTTATGCACCAAAGTCACCTTTGATCATTCATTCCCGCACGGGACTAACCTCTGCTGACTCCTGTGTGCTGCAAACCAGATGACACCTTTGTGCTGCAAACCAGATCAGACTCAAGTGCTGATCTTGCTGCGGGTCACGTTGCCTCACCCTGCTGCGCGTAACAAGCTCAAGCTTGTAGATATATTGACCACACCTGTTCCTATTTTGCACCTGAAGGCGACTCACAAGCACCTGGCGGTTATGCCCTGTATCCTATTCACATGCCCTGTGGCCGAGTTTTGACCTTGCTTTGTAAACTGCTGACTTTTTCATCCCCCTTTTGTGACCCCCTTTTTTATCCCCATATCATCCACGTGTCTTTGATGCCTAAGGGCGGTGTGACTCGTTTAGCAAGTGGCAAGTACCTACTCACGCGGTGGGCCTTGTCGTTTACTCACAGGCCGTGTGGCTGAGCTTGGGTCTCTGCTGGGCAAGCAGCTAGAGAATGTGGGGGAAAGCCGTTTGGAGTCTCAGCTTGAGAAGAACCTGTTGGCAAGACTGAGGGGGGTGTTGCCTGGCCTGTTTGCTACCACGCGTTTTGAGGAGTCACAACCACTGGAAGTGGGGGTTCACCCTCCGCCAGTAGAAGTGCCATTACAACCTTAAAATAAAACTGCCTAGCTGAGCAAGAGAGATTCTTTGAGACATAGCATTAAGCGATAAAACTTCTAGACAGCATAGCAGTCGCACGTTTTAATTAACTGATGGTTTAATCTGTAAACTCTGTAAAAGTTCTAGACAGCGCCAACTGCTGACATTATTGGTACGTTCCTCAGCTTTCCTGTTCCTTATATTTTTTACCCCATTTCCTCCGTCCGTTGGTACCTTAGCCGGCAAGAGTAACCATAATAATTTGTTTCCGTGTTAGTAGCATTTCTTTTAGGTCTGCTCCCTACCTTGGTAGGCAGCAGGTCTATTCCAAAGCAATAGGTAGTATGTATGCAGGCATTCGTCTTGTCGAATCGCCTAGAACTGTAGTTTAGTTTAGTTGGATTACAAAAGTAGCAAACCAAACTAACTCTAGACCTATCACGTTACCAGCATCAACATAAATTAATGCCAGACACAGACTACGACCTCTAAGTGCCTCCTACCCAGAAGAACTTCAAGCGCTGCAACATTCCGCCAGCCAGCTATTGAGGCTCAATATGTGTTGGGAAGAGTGAACCCGTTGCTAAGACGACCGTCTAAGCTGCTAAACAATTCCCAAATCATGGATCATGATAGTCGTCACTTATACGACAGTCAAAATAATTTCAAATTCAAGGAACAATGCTAATAAGTTTGCTGTATGTACGAGGAAAACTGTTGTTGTTACACAGCACAACAGCAATGTTGTGGAGGAAGCCACGACCATACATGCACATCTGCGCTGAAGAATGGCTGCCTCCAAGCGTGCAAAGTTTGCCTGCTTTCGCTGCTTCTCTTGCTGCTCCTCCTCAGGAGAAAAGACTGGCGCGTTGGTAGCCAAGGCAGCGTAGCGGGTCAAGACCTTCAAACACAGAAGATTGAAGCAGGCAGACTTGTAAGACACCCCCATACAAAATGAATTAAGTAAGACTTGCACTGTTATATACATAGGTGTTCCTTGCCCACCTATTAAATGTACCTAGCAAATATTTATGCCTCGCAGGAGCCAGAAGGAAGGAAATCAGGTGATGATTTCAGTGATTACTCTGTGGCTGCGGAGTGGGAGATCCAGAGGGTCACTGATGTTAAAAGTTGTACGAAAGGAGGCAAAAGGAAGAGCGTCCAGCACTCTGTGTGCAATGATGGCACAGCATTGAAAGCAACAGAGGCCTTACGTGTAGATGAGGTTAGCCATTCTAATGCCAAACAAAACAGCAGCGGAAGTTGGCACTCACCTCCAGCGTCTGTTTCTCTTTCCTGGCGAGTGGATGAAACTTGGAAGCAATACAAAGAATGCACTCTGCCTTGTCAAGGGGATTGTCTCCATATGCGCACCGCACGAACAAGCTCAATGAGCCCGCACGCAGCAGCTCCTCGCAAACGCCGGCCTCAGATGAGTCCGCAGCCATGTGCAAGGGTGTGTAGCGTTGTGGACCTGTCTGTTTGTCCATGATGTGCTGTGCCCCTGTAATTTCGCAGAAGAAGCAGTGTTGCGGTGCGTTTTTGATCTCGGTGTTCCTGGCACACGCACAGCCTTGCGATGAAGGTGTGCATGTGTGTACTGGGAAGGGCAGTCTGCCATCTCTATTTCATCTGTTCCGTGACCTGATTTTACGTCATTGCAAGCACGATTGAAACATCGCAAGTAAACTCTGTAAACTCTGTGAACTCTGAAACGTCGCAAGCACAACTGAAACATGCTGCCTGAGCAGACGAGCATAGAGTGGGCCAGAACCATAAAGTTGTACGTATGGTACTCTTTACAGGGAAACCACCATACACACTGTCATACACGGTGTATATAAACGGCTCTGGCCCAGCCTAGACGTACAGTCATCGTTTTTGGCGTGGCCTCTCTAAGACCATGCTTCGCTTGACGACAGTTTAATAGGGTTGGCCAGAACCATATGTATGCATATCATATAATATATATATATATACGGTCTATATACGGTATATTGGCAGGAAAATTACCAAATACACGGTCATATACGGTGTATATATACGGTTCTGGCCAACCCTACAACTTAAGCTTCTACCATGGAGCTCTCCTTGCACACCTTAACTTGCTGGTTGTATTCACATCCTGTGGCACTTCCTAGGACATAAAAATATAAATCTGTTGAGTTCAGTGCCAGACACATGGACTCCAGTTCTTGTAGTGCAGCAAAAGTGATATGTTACGTTATCACTCTTGCTTTTTATCTGATTTTCTCTGCTGTTCCTGCATCTTTTTATTTTTCCACTAAGACCTAGGAGGGGCGCAAGCTTTGAATCTTGTGCGGACACCAAATACATAGGGTTGGCCAGAACCATACATTCATAGGTATATACGGTGTACATACGGTATTTTTAGCAGGGAAATCACCATACATACGGTCATATACGGTGAAGATATACGGTTCTGGCCAACCCTACAAATAAATGAATTGTTGAATGAGCAAGTACCTGGTACGAAAGATCGCTGGGCCCGTAATAAGGATTGGCCAGAGCCATATATTTCATGGTATGGCACAGGCTTGTGTATAATATTATTATACACAAGCTCCAACTTATAATATTATTATACACAAGCTCCAACTTATAAGGTTAGGCCTTTTTCTGTCTGTTCTTCAGACACACTCTTAGCTTGTGCTCTTGCGAGCGTGGGCCAACTTCTCAGACTGTGGTTTTTTCAAGGAGAGTTTTTCTGTTTTAGGTAGGAGTTTTCCTTTTCCCAGTCTTATAGGTTTTTTTCCTTCATTCTGTCAGGCCCTTGCTGAGGACCGTGTAACAACCCCCACCAAAAAAAAAAATTAGCAGGTGGCGCTCCAATTACATGGTTACACACGGTGTGCGTTTATGTTTTTTGGGCCACGCCTTCGAATGACCAGGCCTTCCAATGACACTTATTGTACCGGTCTAACTTACCTTCCGATGATTAGGCCTTCCAATGACACTTATTGTACCGGTCTAACTTACCTTCCGATGATTAGGCCTTCTAATGACACTTATTGTACCGGTCTAACTTGCCTTCCAATGACCAGGCCTTCCAATGATAATGTTTTGGTCTAACTTGCCTTCCAATGACCAGGCCTTCCAATGATACTTAATGTTTCGGTCTAACTTGCCTTCCAATGACCAAGACTTCCAATGACACTTATTGTTTCGGTCTAACATGCCTTCCAATGATTAGGCCTTCCAATGATACTTAATGTTTCGGTCTAACTTGCCTTCCAATGACCAGGACTTTTAATGGCACTTATTGTACCGGTCCAAGTTGCCTTTCCATGACTAGGCCTTCCTATGATACTTAATGTTTCGGTCTAACTTGCATTCCTGCTCTTGTGTTTGTAAGGTTAGCATCTCTCCAGTTGCGTCACAGTCCTTTTTCCCCCTTGTTTTCTTTTGAAGTGCACCATGTCCTTGGGTGCCTGATCAGCCATCCCAGGTTGACTTTGTACCAATTTAAAACTTAACTAATCGAATTTACCTGGAAGGTAAAGCAGGATCCGAGCTACGGACGCCCGTTTGCCAGGAGGCGTAATTTCCCACAGTCACCTGTTCTTGCAGAATAAAAATGGTGCACAGCTTTGTTGGTGTATGAGGGCAGCGTCACCTGTTTTTTTTTTGTAGCACAGCATTGTTGGTGTATGAGGGCAGCGTCACCTGTTTTATTTGTAGCACAGCATTGTTGGTGTATGAGGGCAGCGTCACCTGTTTTTTTGTAGCAAAGCATTGTTGGTGTATGAGGGCAGCGTCACCTGTTTTTTTTGTAGCACAGCTTTATTAATGTATAAGGGCAGCGTCACCTGTTTTTTTGTAGCACAGCATTGTTGATGTATGAGGGCAGCGTCACCTGTTTTTTTTTTGTAGCACAGCTTTGTTGGTGTATGAGGGCAGCGTCACCTGTTTTTTTTTGTAGCACAGCATTGTTGGTGTATGAAGGCAGCGTTTTTTTGGAGGTGCTACAACTTGTAGTACAAGTCTGGTGCTACAACAATATTGATCACAGTTTTACACGTTTTACATACGCAGCCTAGCAGTCGCACGTTTTGACTGATGGCTTTATCTCTAAACTCTGTAAATTCTGTTGATGTATGAGGGAAGCGCGTCAGATATGGCTTGTCCATTCATTTGAGCATACTTGGCTCTTTGCCTCGCGTCTAACATTACTCCGTCTCTTCACTAACAAGAAAAGAAGTTCCGGTCAAGTGATCTGAGGAAAAGGTGAGCTGAGAGAAGGAGTTTGTGTTGCACACCTTCTGGAGTGTGTAGGTGGGGAGAGGCCCACTTTTCCAGGAGGTACTGCAACTTCTCGACCCGCCCAAAAGAGGCGGCAGTATGAAGCAGTGAAAAGCCCACTGTGCTGCTGCTGCTGCTACTGTTGGCAGTGATAAGCGGCCGCGTTTGCTCGAGCATTTCTTTCAACGTTGAGAGCTTTTTAAACTGGATGGCACTGAATGTGAATTTCAGGGTTGCGTTCACGAGCCGCTGGTGTATGCGCAGCTTTGCACGTGTGGCGTCTTGCTCTTGGCTTTGGGTTGTAGGAGGCGGTGCAGGTCCTACAGTGCGAGTCCACAAAAAAATCGCCAAGTACAAGTGCATGCGGTCTGTAGCAATTTTCTTGCCTAATTGTTGTTAACGAAATAGAACTGCTCTCTATACATCGTGGTTATAAATTTAGGCCAGCTGTCCGTGCAGCAGCTTTGTGCACAGCAAAGCTCTTAATAAGGCGTTCTTCTCAATGCATCAGAGCAAGATGGTTGCTGCACCTGTTTGTCCGTGCTGTGCACGGTGCACAGCAAAATTCTTAATAAGGTCTTCACAATGCATCAGATCAAAATGGTTGCTGCACCTGTACGGTCTTCACAACGCATCAGAGCAAGATGGCTGCACTTAATATATGTTTGTCCGTGCTGTGCACAGCGCACAGTAAACATCTTTGTAAGGTTTTCACAACGCGTCAGAGCAAAATAATTGCTGCACCTTCAAGGTCTTCTCAATGCATCAGAGCAAAATGGTTGCTGCACCTGTTTGTCCGTGCTGTGCACGGTGCACAGCAAAATTCTTTGTAAGGTTTCCACAACGCGTCAGAGCAAAATGGTTGCTGCACCTGTTTGGCACAGTCATTGACCTCAGTTCCATCTTGGGAGCAGAATTTGCACCATCCCGTAATTGCATAAGTTGCACGGGCCTGCTGCAGCAACTGCAAGCAAGGAAAGCAAGCTGGCACGACAGGGCTGTGCGTCATTGGAGGAGAAAGCGTAATTTTAACACACAAGAAGGAGAGCGAGCATGCATGTCTAGCTCCGTCGAGATGCTCATGCCGACATGCACATGTCAAGATGCACACTTACTTAGCTGGAAGCGGACCGGACCCTCAGGCTATTAACACTTGCAAGCACACAAGAAAGACTTGACGATTGCATTGCAACGAGTGGCCTTAATTGCATGGTTAACCAGCTAAGGTGGATTAGGAATGTACAAGAACATTCAGCCAGCTCAGTACCAGAAGCTGCTGCTTGTCCGAGCTTGACTCCTCCGTGGTCACAAAGGGGGTTTATTGCCCCAAAGCCCTTATTGCGCAAAAGTTGCTGCCTTATTCTTTCATTGTTTTAACCAAAGAAATGCGTACTAGCATGTTCAACAACCATACACACACGTACTTGCCCTTCCGGCTCAAAACTTCCATCTCCTGTAGTTATAGCACGGCTCTACGGCTGGGGGACCAAGTTGGTCACGTGTGTACGAGGGCACCTATGGGGCCAGGGGGTTAGGGTGAGGGTTTGGGGCCATCTCCTCATGGTACCTCCGTGTGGTCTCAAAATCTACGGTTGTCACCAGCTGCTTATTGATACTTCCAGCAGCAGCAGGAGGGGAACGCTAATTTGACACAGCATTTATTCCCATTCCAAACGAGTTCATCTATGTGTGATGAATTTAAAAACTACCAGGTAGCAGAATTGTTATGGAACCTCTTTCACAAAACAGTTGCTAGCATATGAAACAGGGTTGCGCAACAACACGCATTCAGTGGAAAAAATGGTCAAATGGTCTCATGTGCGTTCAAGGTGCAGCCAAGGAACTCGTAAAGCCTGCCCTCCCTCTTCAATGAACGGCTCTACGGCTCTGCGGCTGGGAGCTTAGACGCCTCGCCATCCCACTCGCACTTTGCTCACACACATGCATGCACGCAAATGCAATTTGCTGTTGCTTCTTTATTACACCAAGGTGCGCAAGACATCCAACGTCAGCCATTAGAGAGGAAAACCGAACAGCATGAGTTAAGCTCTGGTTGAAAACATCTACTTTGATACAGTATACGTACTATAATGACTATAATACAGTACATGTAGTAGGGGAAGGGGAAGGGGAAGGGGAACTGTAGACCTGTCAGTACATATACAGGGGAAGGGGGGCTGTAGGACAGTATAGGTAGTAGGACAGGGGTAACCCCTCCCCCTGTCCCCCTCCTGAAAGGCAAATGGTGCGGTCTAAACCCGTAGCTGACATACTGGAAGTAAGCCTGGTTGAGGCTCCTTTAAGGCACTGTGCTGTACTTGCAGTGAAGCTGGCTGTGAGGTTGGCTTATAAGTAGGTAGTGTAATAATTGCAGGAATTATATCGTGCATGCATACACTTTGTGGCCCGTTGCAAGTTCACAATCACATATTAAATAGCAAATGGATGATATTACGATATTGCATATACACATAGAAATCCAGCTTTTCAACGTCTAGCACCCACGTTGACTGCTGACAGAAAATTCTAAATTTTTAAAGACTCAAGGTAAACCCGCACTAAAGTGTCCCCAGCTGTCTCCAGCTGATTTTACACACACACGTACGTACTCACGCACGCACGCACGCACGCACCCACCCACGCACGCACGCACGCACGCACACACACACACACACACACACACACACACACACACAACGGACACATAAACACACGTTCACACACACATTCACGTGCACTCGTGCGCGCGCATAAGCACACACAGACACACACACAGACACACACACACACACACACACACACACACACACACACACACACACACACACACACCACGCACAACACAACACAAACACGCACGCATGCATGCTTTTACGCACGCACGCTTGCACGCGAGCAAACTTATACACAGCTTAAAAGGGAGAAGCACGAGACAAAGAGAGATGCACCTGTCCAGCTAACTTGCAAGCTGCTGTGCTGTGCTACAAACTTGCAGGATGGCAGAGCAGGAGGTTGTGTGGCTCACTGAGGCCATTACTGCGGCATTTAACCAGGTAAATCTAGGGCCTGGCATTGACCTCAATTTCAGTGGCCTGTCCTGTGTCCAATATTTTTAACTAAACAGTTTCAACATCTTACGATCGCCAACCTGAAAAGAGAGAAAGAGGGAGAGAGAGAGAGAGAGAGAGAGTGCCTTATGTTTTGCAGGGTTCCTCAACACACGGCCTACCTCCACCCCGTGTAGCATGGGCAGCGGCACCAAGCCACCCCTCTAGCCACCGTGACAGCCACAACGCAGCAGTAATACAGCAGCACGCTGCCCACACACAACACGCAGCAGCAACAAAGCAGTACGGTGCCCAACGCACACAGCACACAGCAGCCACGCAGCAAGCTGCGATGCCGCACCCTGCATCCGCCGCACAACACGCAGAAGCTATAATGAGTGCTCCGCATATGCAATCCCGCGCACGTAACGAGTACAAGCAGTGGGTGGAGCATTGGAGGCTGCTGCTGAAGCGGGAGCAGCTTGCTGCCACTGGTGTGTGTGTGTGTGTGTGTGTGCGTGTGTGTGTGTGTGTGTGTGTGTGTGTGTGTGTGTGTGTGTGTGTGTGTGTGTGAGTGTGTGTGAGAGAGAGAGCATGTCCCTTACGCTCCCTTGCTGTGCATCATGCATTGTACATCTCTCTGAATGATAGTACAGTTAATGATTTACAACAAGTGAGCGTATCTCCAAAAGCAAAATGTTACTCGGACAAATAAAAACGTATAATTGTGTCTGGTGTGCACGCATCCTGGGCGCTGGCCCGGATGAGAGATTCAAGGCTGCGTCACTTGATCACACACAAACGCATTGCAAACACACAATGCACTCACGCTCCCAGACGTGCGCCAGGGCGTGGGTGACTGGCTAAGTGGCTCAAGGGACATTAAAGAGGATGAAGCGGCCCGAGACAGGGCTTTAGCTCAACTGAAGCACAAGCTACAAGAAGAGCTGAGGCAGATTCGTGGTGCTGTGGACGCGGTTAAGCTACAGGTGGGTGTGCAGGAAAAGAAAAAACTACGCAGGCAGATTCGTGGAGCTGATGCAGATTTGTGGTGCTGTGGACGCGGTTAAGCTACAGGTGGGTGGGTGCAGGAAAAGAAAAAACTACGCAGGCAGTGAAAACTACTCCCCACATTAATAGGGTTGTCCAGAACCGTATATATACACCGTATATGACCGTATATTTGGTGATTTCCCTGCCAAAAATACCGTATATACACCGTATATATATGGTTCTGGCCAACCTACACATTAATGAAGGAAAAGGAGCCGTTTTGGTACCGGGTACCGCAAATTCCCTCCACCATAAGAACAAGAAAAGTATCCATGGGGATTAGGAGGGTTGCACGCTTGACCTGAAACCGTCCGCTGATGAGAGTTGAGAGTAGTGCTGGAAATGGTGGGTGCGGGCTTCAGCATGGATGTGTTGATTATCTTGTGGCAAGTGTTCGCATCCGGCCCAGCTGAAGCACAAAGCATAGGATGTGTGTGGGAGTCTTCAGTCGGGTGGGCGCAGGCTTGAGCATAGTTTGTTGATGATCTCGTGGGAGGTGTTCCCAACTGACCCAAAAGCTGAAGCACAGGGCATAATTCTATGATATTTAAAATCAGAGTATATGCATTGCGGACGATTTCTTGTAATGTTCCGCTTCTCCAGGTGAGTGGGCGCAGGCTTCAGCGTAAATGTGTCAGTGGTCGTGTGGGAGGTGTTGCCAACTGGCCCAGCTAAAGCACTGAGCGTAGGAGGAACTAAAGTTGATGCGTGGTGTTGTGCGCACGTGCGCACGTTAAAGCCACGGTAGCAGTTTTGTCTTAATACAGTGTAGAGCAACTGCAGTTTTGTCCCAACACACAGTGTAGCAGTTTTGTCCCAATACACACAGTGTAGCAGTTTTGTCCCAATACACACAGTGTAGCAGTAATTGATGGAGGTGTCGCGAATTGACACTGAGGATTGTGCTTTTTGTGACTCCAGTGTTGGCTATTTAGCAGTAGAATGCGCGACCTTGGTACCTGTGAAGGTACGAGCAGTGCCACCGCTGCAGAATTGTCACATGAGTAGAATAAATCGGTGCTAAATAAATCAAAACCAATGTCCCGGGTACGAAGCAGGATGGCAAATAATTAGGGTTGGCCAGAACCATATATATACGGTGTATATACGGTGTTTTTGGCAGAAAAACCACCAAATATACGGTCATATACGGTGCATATATACGGTTCTGGCCAACCCTACAAATAATGGAAGTTGGCTTTTACGGGTTAATTGTTGCATGTTGTTGTGTAGGCCTGCTGATAATGCCAATCCTGGGTTGGGCACCATTTCTGACAATGTAGTATGTGCAGAGCGATCCCAGCATTAGCTATGGAATTGACGGATTTGGGTATAAGACGGGAAATAACTATTTTGCTGGGTGTGACATTGCAGACAGCAAATTAAGGAATAAAGATCAGCAATACCGACCTGTTTCTGTTAAATTGTACCAAGAAGTATAAGTAAAATTCATCTAGCTAAGTACTTGCATGCCGTCACAGCTCGTGCAAGTCAAGCCTGGTCCCGGCAAAGGGTATGCTAATGGGTCTGATTGGTGCCGACCTATACTTAATTTTTTTGACAGCTTTCATTGTTTAGTGATGGGATGCCTGTGCCACCGCAGCTCGTGCAAGTCAAGCCTGGCCCCAGCAAATGGTATGCTAATTGGTCTGGTTAGTGCCGACCTACTTCCTGAACAGCTTTCACTTGTTAGTAACGGGACAATCTGTGCCATCGCAGCTTGTGCAAGTCAAGCCTGGACCCAGCTACGTTGCGGAGCTGAGTAGGGAGATTGAGCGTGTGGATGTGCACCTGTCCAACTTCAAACGCTGGCAGGCCTCCAGCACGACAGCACTAGCGGATCAGGAGCAGCAGCTGCAGGTGTGTGTATGTATGTGTGTTTGTGTACATGTGCTTGTCTTGGTTTCATTTAGTAATGAGCGGGTGAGTGTCCAATGTGTGATGTGACTACACCTTATACTGATGATCTCGTGGGTGTGAGCCAGCGTGTCTTGGTTTTTGTACTAATAAGCATGTGGGCATGCATTCAGCGTGCCAGTTTTAATGTTCTAATGGACATGTGGACGTGCAATCAGCGTGTCTCAGGCTAAAATGCTCTAATGGACATGTGGGCGTGCATTCAGGGTGCCAGTTTTAATGTTCTAGTGGACATGTTGGCATGCATTCAGCGTGCCAGTTTCAATGTTCTAATGGACATGCGTGCATTCAGCGTGTCTCAGGCTACAATGTCTAAAATGCACGTGGGCGTGCATTCAGCATGTCTCGATTTATTATTGTAATGAGCATGAGGACAAGCATTCAAAATGCATCAATTTATTGTGATAATGAGCATGTGGGCGTGCATTCAGCGTGTCTCAGTTTTTATACTACAATGAGCATGCGGGTGTGGGTGTGTACTCAATGTGTGTCAACTGGAGTGTGCATTGAAATGTGTGTGTCAACTGGAGTGTGCATTGAAATGTGTGTGTCAACTGGAGTGTGCATTGAAATGTGTGTGTGTGTGTCAACTTGAGTGTGCATCAAAATGTGTGTGTCAACTGGAGTGTGCATTGGAATGTGTGTGTGTGTGTGTGTGTGTGTGTCAACTTGAGTGTGCATTGAAATGTGCATCAACTTGAGTGTGCATTGAAATGTGCATGAACTCGAGTGTGCATTGAAATGTGCATCAACTTGAGTTTGCATTGAAACGTGTGTCAACTTGGGTGTGCATTCAGCGTGTCTCAGTTTCAATACTATTATAAGCATGTGGGTGTGCACTCAATGTACATCAATTTATAATCAATTGTCTTGAATGTGCTTAACCTGACAAGAAATGTCTGCGCAGCTTTTCAGCTTGACACACTGCTAAGTGGCCATGTGCAACAGGTGTTCTGTTTAAATGCTTGAGTGCAGGGTTGGCCAAAACCGCATGTATAAACAGCATTTGTAGGGTTGGCCAGAACCGTATATATACGTATATATATACACCGTATATTTGGTGATTTCCAAGCCAAAAATACCGTATGTACACCGTATATATATGGTTCTGGCCAACCCTAAGCATATGTGTTCCGTGTATTCAGCGCCAAAACTACAAAATAACCATGTTGGCCAAAACCGCATGTATGAACAGCATACATATGTGTTCCGCGTATTCAGCGCCTAAACTACAAAATCACCATGTTATTACTGTATGGATATCGCTCTGCCCGGTTACTGTTACCATGTTATTACTGTTATTACTGTTATTACTGTTATTACTGTTACCATGTTATTACTGTATGGATATCGCCCTGCCCAGCCCTGCGTGTGGTTATGGCAACCCTGCACTCACGTCCCCAAGACTGCCACGACACATTCCCAATTCTGCCACGATACGTCCCCAATTCTGCCACGATACATTCCCAATTCTGCCACGACACATTCCCAGTTCTGCCACGATACGTCCCCAATTCTGCCACGATACATTCCCAATTCTGCCACGACACATTCCCAATTCTGCCACGATACGTCCCCAATTCTGCCACAATACGTCCCAACTCTGCCACAATACGTCCCAAATTCTGCCACGACTGCCACGACACATTTTCAATTCTGCCACAATACGTCCCCAATTCTGCCCATGCTTGGGTAAGGACCTAAGGTGGCGGCACTCAAGCTTGGAGGCGATGTGATACCAAATCGACCATTAGACGCTTGCAGTTTTGTTGTTTGCTTGCGGATAAGGGTATGAGCGGGGTTGGCCAGAACCATTTGTATACGGTGTATATATGGTATATAAGGCAGGAAATTTTCGTAATACAGAGCCATATATGGTGTATATACACGGTTCTGGCCAACACTAGGTTCGAGCGGAGCCACGCACTGTTAAAGGCTTTTGTATTTAGCCCACAATTAGGATCTGAGGCGGCAGCTTATCCCTTGTTAAGCTTGAGGGATAGGACAGACCCCCTACCACCGAATGGCACAGCAACTGCATCATTCCACACACAGGGGCAATGCTGAGGCGGCAGTTGAATATCTGTCGAGGTTGAGAGAACACAGACGAAATGCGCTGCTTCTTGTCACTCCAACTTGCAGGAGGAAATCGAAGCGTCAGTGTTCAGGATTGAAGATGAAATTGCTGCCGCCACAAAGGCCCCGCAACACCAAGGATGCTTTAACTCCGCAGTTGGCAAGGGTGACCGTGGTGGTGGGAGCAGTGGAGGCAGCGTTGGGGCAAAGGGGCATGGCAGGTCGTCCTCGCCTGGACCTGGAAATGGAGTAACAAGGTAAGCAGTGTAATCTTAAGTGATTATTCACTTGGTGCGGATCTTTTCCATTGTTCTGTACGCTGCAAACACGCCTCTCCAGGAGCTTCAAAAGCTGAGACGCCAAAAGTTTGCAATGCTTGAATAGATTTTGTAGTGGCCTTGGTGATGGTAGTGGAGTCGGCTTAAGGTGAAATGACTCGCCACCTGCCCAGCTCGAAATGGAATTTCAACACGTTTACTCTTCGGCATTTTTTGCTGCAGTTTCACAGTCTAGCAGTTGGATTGTTGCAAAGGTGCAATGAATTGCCACCTGCCCAACTCGATATAGAAAATATGCTGTGGTTTTGCCGCTTACTAGTTGGATTGTTGCTAAGGTGCAATGAACCGTCACCTGAGAAAATTTGCTGTGGTTTTGCTGCTTAGCAGTTGGATTGTTGCAAAGGTGCAATGAATTGCCACCTGCCTAACTCGATATATAAAATTTGCTGTGGTTTTGTCGCTTAGCAGTTGGATTGTTGCAAAGGTGCAATGAATCGCCACCTGAGAAAATTTGCTGTGGTTTTGCCGCTTAGCAGTTGGATTGTTGCAAAGGTGCAATGAATCGCCACCTGCCCAACTCGATACAGAACGTTTGCTGTAGTTTTGCCGCTTAGCAGTTGGATTGTTGCAAAGGTGCAATGAGTCGCCACCTGAGAAATTTTGCTGTGGTTTTGCCGCTTAGCAGTTGGATTGTTGCAAAGGTGCAATGAGTCGCCACCTGAGAAATTTTGCTGTGGTTTTGCCGCTTAGCAGTTGGATTGTTGCAAAGGTGCGTGATGATCTTGACCCGGATCTGGAGATAGCGCACCGTCTAGGAGGTTGCTAAAGCAGATCGCCAGTCAAAGTATCAATGGTCAACTTGATGTGCTCTGAAACACGACAGGTTATCTTGTTCTTTTATGGAAGAAGGATCAAATGAAGTCTTTGTTATTATTAATTCATTTAATACGCGCGTACGCCAATTACGCCGGCGGACCCAAATCCGAGCGCCTAATTTGCGTACGCAAATTAGATGTCCTTATGGGTTTGGTGAAGGCTGGACAAGTCGCTTTAGCATTTTTTTTGAGAAGTTCAGATGGTGGATGTTACACAGCGGGTTCCCGCAATATATTAAAGGAGTGTTCTGGATTTGTAGGCTTGGCGATGAAGAATTTCTAGCAAGCAGCCTCGTGCGCTTCTATGAGCTTGTGCACAACTCTGCAAGTGCTAGCATAGTTTAACAGGGCGCAAAGGAAAACGCAACAGTAGCTCAAGCAACACATGTGACGCCTTTCCCAAATTGATATAAGCGCTCTCTCTGCATGTGCTGGCGTAGCTTTAAAGGACGCAAAGGGGAACGCAACAGTAGCTCAAGCAACAATTGTGATGCAATTGATCTCCCAAATTGATTAAAGTGATAGGTAAATGAATGTCAAGCCTCTCCCAAATTGATTAAAGTGATACGTGAATGTCACGCCTCTCCCAAATTGATTAAAGTGATACGTGAATGTCACGCCTCTCCCAAATTGATTAAAGTGATACATTAATGTCACGCCTCTCTCAAATTAATTAAAGCGCTCTTCACCCCAGGGCGCAAAGACACGCCAACCAGAAGCTCCAGCAGTGACACCATGTTAAATTGTTCAACTGTTTTCACGCACTTGTGTCCTGGCTCTCTGGTCCAGTCCAGTCCGGTTTGATCCTGTCCAGTTTGGTCCAGTCCAGTCCAGTCCAGTCCAGTCTAGTCTAGTCCAGTCCAGTCCAGTCCAGTCCAGTCCAGTCCAGTCCAGTCCAGTCCAGTCCAGTCCAGTCCAGTCCAGTCCAGTCGAATCCAGTCCAGTCCAGTCCAGTCCAGTCCAGTCCAGTCCAGTCCAGTCCAGTCCAGTCCAGTCCAGTCGAATCCAGTCCAGTCCAGTCCAGGACTGAGATGAAGCAGTGGCGTAATAAAGCTGGCTTTTTGCTTTGTCTTTTCTATACTTGTATCTTATTACTGTCACTGCCTGGCAGTATACGCATACTTCTTACGTGTTGTACCTCTTACATATTATACTTCTGACATGGTATACCTCTATCATGTTACTTCTATCATGTTACTTCTGACATGTTATGCTTCTGACATGTTATACCTCTATCATGTTACTTCTGACATGTGTTACTTCTGTAGGGTTGGCCAGAACCGTATACCTATATACACCGTATATAACCGTATATTTGGCGATTTTCCTGCCAAAAATACCGTATATACACCGTATATATATGGTTCTGGCCAACCCTATACTTCTGACATGTTAAACTACTGTCACTGCAGGTCGCAAGGCCAAGGCAGCAGTAGCAGTGGGTATGGGCATGTGCGGGGGGGAGATGGTCAGCCTAGCTCGTCACTGGCTCCAGAGGTGCGCTGTTTGGGTGTGTGCCCTTATGTGTGCACGCGTGTGTATACGCGTGAACCCTTGTGTTTGCATGCATGTATTTGTGTGTGCGTGTGTGTGTGCATGCGTGTGTATACGCGTGAACCCTTGTGTGTGCATGCATGTTTTTGTGTGTTTGTGCGTGTGTATACGCGTGAACCCTTGTATGTGCATGCATGTATTTGTGTGTGCGTGTGTGTGTGTGTGTGTGTGTGTGTGTGCGTGTGTGTATGTTTACGCGTGAGTTTTTTTGTGTGCATACATGTACTTGTGTGTGCATGTATTTGTGTGTGTTAATGTGCATAGGTGTGCGACGTTGTGTGTGCGTTGCTGTGTACTTGCTTGCAGGTCTATTTCGTTTATGTGCTTTGGCACCCATTTTGTGGCCTTTGTGCCAATGAGTGGCTCCTCTAATGCGCAGCTGGTCTGTGCCTGTGTGCATCTGCTTCACCCTTGCTTGTTTTTCTACAATGTGTGCATCTGCTTCACCCTTGCCTGTTTCTCCACAGTGTGTGCATCCGCTTCACCCTTGCCTGTTTCTCCACAGCGTGTGCATCTGCTTCACCCTTGCTTGTTTCTACACAATGTGTGCAAGTGGGTGGTTGAGTTGGTGGCAGATGCGTTGAATTTTACGTACAAGCGCTCTCATGCAACGGTCTTTACTTACCTACCATATGCACGTGGAGTCATGTGTTCAAGGTCTATGCGGCTTCATTTAGGTTGTGGCCGTCTCGCCTTTTGGTTAGAGAGGATTTGCTTTCCTCCTCACAGCTCCTGCAGGGCTCACACTGGTGAACACACCTTTTTTACTATTCCTCCCCCCCTTACTTAAACCCTTACCCCTTAATCCTCAAACCCAGTCCTTTCCTTACCGTCCCTTGTCATACCCTTGACCCACAAATCCTAAAATTAAGACCCTTTTCTTACCGTCTCTTGTCAATGGTTTTTCAAGATTTAGATTAGTTCAATCTAAACCCAAACCTTAACCCTAACCCTAAACCCAAATCTCCGAAGCCTTGATCAGCTCCTGACAGCTGCCAGCACAAATCATTCCCACCCAGGTCATCGAATTTAAAAAGTCCCTTGAAGAGAACAGTAAAACGTGGGGCACCGTCACGACAAATCTGATCTTGGAACGCAATGGAAACATCATCCCTGCAAAGGTTCCCAAATTTAAACAGCCCCTCAACAAGCTTAATTAAACAAGCTTAGTAAAACAAGCTTAGTAAAACAGGGGGGTGGCACCATCACGCCAAGTCTGACCTTGCTTTCATAACCGTTTACTGCACCTCCTCCAATTATCAAGCAAATGCTTCCCACTGCACCGTAAAAGCCACGTTTAAGGATCACGCTTTAGGATCACGCTTTAGGATCACGCTTTAGGAATCACGCTTTAGAAATCACGTTTTAGGATCACACTTTAGAATCACGTTTTAGGATCACGCCACCTGCTCTGCCACCTCTTAGGATTACGCCTTAGGATCACGTTTTAGGATCACGCCACCTGCTCTGCCACCTTGCGTGCTTTAGGATCACGCTTTAGGATCACGCCACCTGCTCTGCCACCTCGTGTGCCTCCACCGGTAGGCCTCAATTCGCCAGCACCTCATCCTGCTACGAGGACGACCTCTACGTTTCACTCAATGCACTTATCCTTCTTGTTCAGGTCATCGAATTCGAAGAGTTCCTTGATATGCACGGAGAGACGGGGGGGTGGCACCCAGATGACCATGCTGAGTTTGTCAACCTTCTCAAGGCCTGTGGTGGGGATTACACACATGCTGTCAAGCTGACCCTGGAAAACTGCATAGGCTACAGCCAGCGAGACGTTATTTTGCATTCCAGGTGTGTACGTAGGGTTGGCCAGAACCGTATATCACCTTTTCAAATACCGTATATACGTATATACCGTATGTATATAGGTATATACCGTATAAAACCGTATTCCGTATACACGGAAAAATCGGTACCCTTCAGATTTAAATCATAATGGGCTCAGTTTGTAGCTCTTAAAGAGCTGCACACCTATATCCAGCTTTGTTGTGCCAAAAAATCAGAGTTTGAAGGGCTAGGCCTGTCCAAAGCCAAAAAGACCCCCAAATGGCCATTTCCAGTGCAAAAAGAAGCCCAACTACTCTAACCACCAATAGAACATTGTGATTAATGCAAAAACGTGCATAAAAACAAAGTGGGAAGCATAGGGAATGCTTAATCAAAGGAGTCACAAAGGAAAAGAATCGACCCTAAAGAGCAAAATATGACTGTTCCTGCTGGACTTCGAACCTGAGTCTGGGGTGTACAATTCGAAGTACGGTTTTGCACCGTATCTGTATACGGAAATACGGCATATACACGCCGTATAATACCTATCGATTTCTGATATGGAAAATACGGTACGTAGATACGCCCCCCCTCCCCCCCCTGTATTATACGGCGTATATACCGTACCGTATAATACCTATCTTTGGATCTTTCAATTACATATCAGTATGCTTTTGGACCTTAATTCAGCTCACCAAAACAAGTGTGCAAAGTGGGATGGGCAGGTAAGGGAACGGATGACTAAGGGACAAGCGGGAAGTACCAATTGGTAGGTTAAGTATGAAGGGGTGACAAAGGAGGCTAAGTAGAATGGGCATGTGAGGGAAAGGATGACTAAGGGATAAAGTCAGAGAATGCTACATGTGGCCCGTAAACTTAGTGAATGTGGCCATAAAACGGAGTAGAGAATGCTAAATGCGGCCAATAAATGACGCGAATGTGGCCAATACATAGGGCAAAGAATGCCAAGTAGGAAGGGATGACAAAGCGACAAGTCAGAAGGCGGTCAGTTTAAGTACAGTCATAGAAAAGCAGTCATTGACACCTGACAGGATATCGAAAGTGGACACGGCCTGCACAAAGAAATAAGGAACACGGTCTGGATGTTGCTTTCCGCTTCATCTCAAAGAACAAGAAAAGAAAGAATAGAAAATAAAAGCCCACGCCAATTCCATGCTTTGTTGGGGTGTTGTTCATGTTATATTTGGATTTTGACTTAGACTTTCCACTTCATTTCAAAGAACAGAAAAGAAAGAATAGAAAATAATAGCCCACGCCAATTTCATGCTTTGTTGGGGTGTTGTTCATGTTATATTTGGAATTTGACTCAAACTTTCCACTTAATCTCAAAGAACAGAAAAGAAAGAATAGAAAATAATAGCCCACGCCAATTTCATGCTTTGTTGGGGTGTTGTTCATGTTATATTTGGAATTTGACTCAGACTTTCCACTTCATCTAAAAAAACAGAAAAGAAAGAATAGAAAATAATAGCCCACGCCAATTTCATGCTTTGTTGGGGTGTTGTTCATGTTATATTTGGAATTTGGCTCAGATCATACCAGTTCCATGATTTTTCAGGGCATTTGTGAACTAGCCCACTTCACTGGTAGGGGTGAGACAGGCACTGGTAGGGGTGAGACAGGGAGGGGGATCGAAAGGAACAGGTGTCGCTGGGGTACTAAGCCTACCGTACACCTCCCCCACCACAAAGCGAATGAAAGAATCAGTCAGACTGGCAGACAGATAATACAAAGAGCAGAATAAATCTCCTAATGTGCGAACGCGTGGCCTTTTCAGCAGCCCATCGCATCACCTCATTTTCATTGCATTACCACATTTTCATTGCATCACCTCATTCTCATTGCATCACCTCATTCTCATTGCATCACCTCATTCTCATCGCATCACCTCATTCTCTTTGCATCACCTCATTCTCTTTGCATCACCTCATTCTCATTGCATCACCTCATTCTCATTGCATCACCTCATTCTCATTGCATCACCTCATTCTCATTGCATCACCTCATTTTCATTGCATCACCTCATTCTCAATGCATCACCTCATTTTCATTGCATCACCTCATTCTCATCGCATCACA
>Ga0307942_1000800_pt1:10000-23467 | contig 23467 bp, 27 predicted proteins | sample OrgLakmetagen175_FD_201846 | JGI IMG/M metagenome (GOLD analysis project Ga0307942, IMG submission 201846) | Saline water microbial communities from Organic Lake, Antarctica - #175 | ecosystem: Environmental > Aquatic > Non-marine Saline and Alkaline > Saline | place: Antarctica... | reverse complement strand
GAAGAGGTAAAGGCAAGGCTTTCCCTGCTTCTGAGCACTGTGCAGCATCAGCCACAGCTTCAGCCTCAGCCACAGCCTCAGCCACGGCCTCAGCTTCAGCCTCAGCCACAGCTTCAGCCACAGCCTCAGCCATAACAAACAGCAGTAGCAGTGCACAGGCAGCGTTCACAGGGGGGCTCTCGAACTCAGAAATTAATTCCCAACAGGGCCCACCCGAAGTGCCCTCGAACTCGAAAAAAAAACTGACCCCCTCACGAACTGAAATCGAAAATTATTGTTTGAAAGTGTGGTCCCGAAGTGATCGTGAACAGACGGTATACACATACCGTCTGTTTACGATCACTTCGGAAATTAAATAATTATTTGGCCAGAAAACGAAAATTTCTATTAATTCTTGGAGGCCTCTCCGAACTGACTTCCGAAGTGATAAATTAATTATTTATAGTGGTTTTGAGGATGAAAATCGAAATGAGCTCCAAACGCGCCAGTGTGAACCCCCTGGCCGGGTTCTTGAAGCCCCAGTCCCCAGCTGAAAGGCTGGCTGCTCAGCAGCGGGACCATGAGAAGCTGCAGAGGGAGAGGCAGCTCAAGGAGCTGCAAGAGGAAGAGGCAAAGGCAAGGGGCGAGGCTGGGAAGAGGCCTGTGGGGCGCCCGCGCGGCTCCAAGAAGAAGCCCCTTTCTCTCACAGCCCCTTCAGAAACATCCATACGGGGTGCGTGGCAAGTGTGTAAGAGAAGGTTCCTTCTCTGATTGAGGGAAGCACACATGCAAGCACTAAGCTGTTGTTCTCTATCCAATGGTCCGTCTGCACAGCAGCCAGCACAGCAGCCTGCACAACAGCCTGCACAGCAACAGCAGCAGCAGCAGGAGCAGCAGCAGCAGGGGCAGGATGGCAAGCGCAAGAGGGGGGCCTACACTGACTGGTTCAAGGGGGAGCTGTTCAAACTGGTTGTCGCAGCTGTCCAACGCTCCAACGATGTCCCCATTTACGTTTGCCCCATTGTGTGGCTATTGCTGCATGTAAACCCCTAACCTCTCTTTCCCTGCTTCTAAGCACTTTGCAGCATCAGCCACAGCTTCAGCCTCAGCCACAGCTGCCTCAGCCACTGTTTCAGCCATAAAAACAGCAGTAGCAGTGAACAGGCAGCATTCACAGGGGGGCTCTCGAACACAAAATTCAATTCCCGGCAGGGCCCTCCCGAAGTGCCCTCGAACTCATAAATTAATCCCCAAACCCCCTCACGAACCGAAATCGTAATTTTAATTAATTTTTTTAAAGTGTGCTCCCAAAGTGATCGTGAACGGACAATATACACATACATATATCCTGCAAGAGCTGTGTCGTGTTTAACCTAGAGACAACGCCAATAAGCCAGGCAGGCACAGCCAAGACACAGCCCAGCACGCAAGATTTGTCGTTTTGCGCCAGCTATTGAAATCATTGAGCAAGTGTCTGTGCAATCGTGCACGCAAAGAGCGGGCACGCACGCACACGCGCACACGCACACACACGTGCATGTGCACGCACGCGCACACGCACATACACACACACGTGCAAGCGTACGCGCACGCGCACGCGTGCGCACACACACACACACACACACACAAAGTGCGCACACATATTGCCACACAAAAGCCTTTCCTAAACACCCTTGCGCGCCTGCATCATGCCCTCACCCGTCTGTGCACGTGCCCATCTCCAATGGACACACACACTGTCAGGGCAAAGGGGTGCGCATACACGCAAGCATGCCTTGAAGGCATTGTCTTCTCTACATTCTCCTACCTCTGCACGACTACCTCACCTGTTTTGTGTGTGAGATTACTGCGTTGGAGTAGCGAGGCTTTCAAAAAGGAACAGCTCAAATAGCTGCACGCGTACGTTTACAATCAAACCTCCCCACTCAGTTGCGAGACACTCCTCACCTCTTTTGTGTACGTGTCCACATCTTTGCGTGCACGAGCTAAGGCCTGTTCCAGCTTGGCCACAGCGTCGCCTCCATCTGCGCTAGGGCCTGCAAGTGCACACACACACGTGCGTCCCAAATTTATGCACATGCACATAACCGAAGGTCAGCAGCCAGCCAATGTTTGCTCCAGCTTGGCCACAGCGTTGCCTCTGATTGCAATTGGGCCTGAAAACACACACACACACACACATACATACACACACATACATAAACACACGCACGGAAATGCACACGCAAAGGAACACGATCGCAAACGCACACTCACACTCACATTCACACAAACACACACACACACACACACACACATGCAGACAGACATGAACACACGCACCCTCTGCACCAGCACCAGAAGCAGGCCCACCATCGGTGCCCTTCTCTTTTGCCGCAGCAGCTGTGGCTTTGCGCGCTGCCAATGATGGACCACCACCAGCACCACCACCACCACCACCACCACCACCACCACCACCAGCGCCAGCACTGGTACCGGCACCTGAGGAAAGGCCACCACCACTGGGCTTGCCACCGCTGGGTTTGACCTGCGCATGTGTGAGTGCGGTAGTTTTGAAGTGTGGCTTGTGTAGTAGCATGTGCGTACCCAGCATTTCAGGTGGGGCCACTGCTGGGTTGACTTGCGCAAGAGTGAGTGCAGTAGTTTTGAAGTGTGGCTTGTGAAGTAGCACGTGCGTACTCAGCATTTCAGGTGGGGCCATCGCTCACGCACTCCACATGCGCACACAAACACACTCACACACACACACTCACACTCACGCACACGCACACGTACACACGCACACACACATACACACTCATACACACTCTCTTTCACACACACGCACACGCACGTATGAGTGTTACAGTATATTGTTTTTTCATTCGTCTTTTTTCCGCGCGTTGGCCTCTTGCACACCACAGCGCACTTTTTTCGTTTTGTGCCTGAGCTCATGGATGTATTGTCGACTGGTGAGGTTATATCGTGTCTGAGCTTATGGATGTATTGTCGACTGGTAAGGTTATTTTGTGTCTGAGCTTATGGATGTATTGTCGACTGGTGAGGCTATTTTGTGTCTGAGCTCATGGATGTATTGTCAACTGGTAAGGTTATTTTGTGTCTAAGCTTATGGATGTATTGTCGACTGGCAAGGACCAGTCACAGGCCAATTAGCCAAACAGCCTGGCTGAACGTCCGCCCATGCAAACCTAAATCCAAATCTTTTCAGGATGTGATAGCAAAGTGGCTCCTGTTTTGTAGCTATTGTAGGGAGTGCTTACCCTCAGGTGATCTGTAGTTATTGTAGGGAGTGCTTACCCTCAGGTGATCTGTAGTTATTGTAGGGAGTGCTTGCTATCTTTCATTTGCAACACAAGGTGATCTGTAGTTTCTGTAGGGAGTGCTTTTCTCTATTATTTGCAATACAAGGTGATCCGTAGTTTCTGTAGGGAGTGCTTTTCTCTTTTATTTTCAACACAAGATGATCCGTAGTTTCTGTAGGGAGTGCTTTTTTCTTTTATTTTCAACACAAGATGATCTGTAGTTTCTGTAGGGAGTGCTTTTCTCTTTTATTTTCAACACAAGATGATCTGTAGTTTCTGTAGGGAGCATTTCCTTTTTCATTTGCAACACAAGGACGTCCCTTGCCAGTAAGTATATGCATTGCTCCCCCTCCAGCATGCAAGCTTTCCTCAACTTCAATTCCCTTTGTCAAGCATGCAAGCTCTGTCAAGCTCGTCTAGCATGCAAGCTTTCCTCAACTTCATTTCCCTTCGTCGTCCTTTCTCTTCCTTTGCTCACAGCGCATATAATCCAACGCACACACACACACACACACACAATTCCTGTTGGTACCTCTTCAGGAATAGCCATCACCCCAGGCGCTGCTCGCAGCCCAAACTTGTTCTTCTTGTCGGTGGTCCGCCCCACCAGGGCAAAGGCAATGTCCATGTGCAGGGCCTGCGTGTGTGTTTGTGTGTGTGCATGCGTGTGCTTGTGAGGATGTGGACGTGGATGTGGACGTGTATGTGTGTGTGCATGCGAGTGCTTGTGTGGATGTGGACGTGGACGTGTGTGCGTGTGTGGGTGTGTGGGTGGGTGGGAGGGTGGTGGTGGGGGGGGGTAGTACGCATGTGTCATGTGTCATGTGTGTGTATGTGTGTGTGTGTGTGTGTAAAATTTGCGTGCGCAGTATGAGAAGTGCACATGTAAACTTTTTGAGCACTTATCTTGTGACACACATACACAAATGCATACACACACATTTCCACTCATGCGCCCTTACGTAAAGCTGTGCGTAACCAGTCACAAGTACACATACGCGTACACACACGCACAAACACACACAAGCGCGCGCACACACACAAACACACACACAAGCGCAAGCACACACACATACATACACACACATACACAAGCTCACAAACTCACGCTCTTCAGCGTCCTGAGCCCCTTGTCGCTCCAGTCCGTCTTGATGCCCTCTGCCTGTGAGTAGGTGGGCCAGGACCATACACACACACCGTATGTGACCGTATGTATGCACATACACACACACACTATGTGATCATATACACACACTCCGTATGTGACCGAATGTATGCACACACACACTATGTGATCATATACACACACCGTAAGTGACCATACACACACTGTGGTATCCAGATACCATACATATACACCTCGTATGTTATCATATAAACACACACCGTACGTGACCATACATGCACACACACACGCACACACACACCGTATGTGATCATGTACCCACACACCGAATGTGACCATACACGTACACACACACACCACACACTGTATGTGATCACACACACACACACACACACACTCTCACACACACACACATACACACACACACACACACACACGCACACACACATCGTATATGACAATACACACGCACCGTACATGACCGTCTATTTACTTGCAACTTTTCCAGCTCAACATACCACAAATGCACCGTGCGTATGTGTTTGTGTGTGTGTGTGGGGGGGGGGGGGGTTGGCCAGAACCATATATATACAGCGTATATAAGGTATTTTAGGGGCGGAGCCCCTGTGGGCGTAGTCCCTTTATGTTCGGGTGGAGACGTGGCAAAAGAATAGAACGTTGGGCCATTTGGGCAACCTTGTAGTGTTAAAATTGTATGAAATAGAAGCTAATTTTGCGCTGATTCCGAAACACCCCGGTCAAACCCCCCTCCACGCGCGACCTTGAAGGAGTCGCGTGTCTTTGTTCCCCCCGGGATGCAATTGGGTGTATTGATCTTATATTTAGAATGTTTGCCATCATATTCTTAGCCCTTCTTCTCAGTAGTGGTGTCGTTGAGTGCGGTAGAAGGCCGACCGATCCCAACACGCTAGCAGCGCTTGCAGCAGCAGAGCAGAGACGGTAGCACCTTGACAGCACTCGGGAGGGCAGGTGAGCGAGCGGGCCCGGGAGAGGACCCGCGTCCAGCACTTGGCACAGCACTTGGAGCAACAGTCTCAGCCTGGCATTGCCACTCAGCAGGCACAGGAAGCAGCAGCCCAGCCAAAGGTGGTGGCTTTGAACAACCGTATGGAGCTCAGGCGTTCAGAGGAGCAGTTTAGAAGGATTGCAATCCACCTGAACTGCTTGCACATGACACACAGCGGTGTACACAGACGGTATGAGGGACTGTGCAAACTGTGCAAGAGCGGGGGGGTGCAGCACTGAATTGTCTAACTCATTAGAATGCCGCTCTTCAATGCAAAGACCAGGCTGCCATCTCAGAAATGGTTGAACAGGAGCAGTGGGGTGCGGAGGGGGAGTGCAGCCCCCCCGAATCGCTCTCACTACATTTGGTACAACTTCAATGCAGGCGCAGGCTCCGCCCCATTTTTTGTGATCCGCAGGATCACACCCTACTTGTTTGTTTGCGTTTGCATTCCTTTAGGCTTCCTGCATGGCATAGCATCTGCAGTGTCTTGCGCCCCACCTCAACTCCCTCTTGCCAAGAGCAAATGAGCATGTTTTTTCAATTGTACTCCTTCTTACCACTACCCAACTAGATACAGCTAACATCCAAGTACAAACAACACACATCTCAACCCTTCACCACTTGGTTCCTGCGCCTTCGCTACCCTCTGCCGACAACGATACACAGCCCAGCCATCCCCTCCACGATTTAATTCATATTGCATCAACAGGAAAGACTGAGGCATCATCGCTTACTCCCTGCGCCTCTGGAGCCACTGCCCGTCAAATAAAATCGCACAGCCAGCATCTTCATGAATGCATCAGCAATAGAAGAGACAATATGACCCACAATCAACCACCTCCTCTGCCTTTGGAGGCCCTGCCCATCAAATATAGCCCACCCCCACAACTGCATCAACAATCGAAAGACACTCTGACCCACCACCACCCACCTCCTCCGCCTTTGGAGCCCCCTCCCGCGCCCTTCCCAGAGCCCAGCGCCCCCACATCTGGCACCACTATAAGCGTGCCCGTGGCCACGATCTTGTCTCCAGCCTTGGCCACCTCCACCTGCAGGGACGCAAGAGGAAAAGGAGGCTTTTTAAATCGACATCCCAGCATTACCCGCGGCGTGCCAACGTCAATGCCTCCTCTGCTTTGACTGCCTCCTCCTACAGTGACGTAGACAACAGGTGGGAATGGAAGCTATAGCTTGTGGTGGAGTTTGAATGCCTCCTCTACAGTGAAGTAGACAGGTGGTGGGGAATGGGAGCTATAGCATTGGTGGTGCCTGCTAGCAGCTCCCTCCACGCCAAAGGTGTACCATAACACGGTATGAAGATAAGGTAACTTTGACCCGACGTGTGTGTGCCAGCATGGTTAAGACCTGCCTGAGTGTGGTGCAGAGTGCAAGCCCGTGCTGCGACAGCTGTGGTGCAAGACAGGGTCCCTGTCCAACAACAAGGCAGACAATTGACACCCATCTTCTAGGAGCCAGCGTCGCGTACAACCTAACAATTTGTGTCCCCTATGATGGCATCAACCGTGCAATGCACATCGTAAGAGCCCTACACGCCAATGTGCCACCATCACATAGCGCTAGGGTCGGCCAGAACATGTATATACAGGGTGTATACACGGTACTTTGGGCAGGAAAATGACCAAATATATGGTCATATACGGTGTATATAGTATATATGTGGTTCTGGCCATCCCTACATAGTGTGCACACTTGCCTGTGTGTGCCGCACGATGACATCCATGGTACGAGGCAGGCTCCCTCCTGGCACCTCCCCAGGGTCCTCCTGCACTTTGATGCGCTGCCAGTCCACAAACACGCTCTCGTCACGCACAAGGTGCCAGGCCTTGCGGTTGCCGCACGTGGTGTTGGTGCAGATGATGGGCTCCGTGTACTTGAACTGCTGCTGGATGTTGCGTACCTGGGTGTATGTGTGCATACGTCTTATTGTTGCTCATCCACAAAAGCGCAATTCCAGATGTGTATGGGTGCGCGTACGTGTGTGTCGGTATGTTTGTGTGGACGTGTGTGTGTGTATGTGTGTGTGCAGCGTTCCAACTACCACGCTCTAGACACAGGCAGAATCTGCGCACCACAGTGGAGCAGTCCAGGCATCGGAAAGCTCCCAGGTAGAGTTCTGGCCGCACTTCACTGGTGCGTGTGACCGTGCCTGTAAAGCTTGACAGCTCCCCCACTTTCTCCACCCTGCACAGAGTAAGCGTGTAATATGTCCATATGTGCGTGCCTAGTACCTACCTCCGTTCCAGCAAACATAACTGTATGATCCATTTATAGAAAGCACATACTTGCAGGCAAGCACACCCGGGCGCATTTCCTACAGCACGCAGTGCTGGAATCTACTCCTACGTTCTAGCTTTTATCTGTGTGCTAATGTGCTCTTTCATCCTTCAAGTCTGTAATTGCATGCGTTGTGCAGGTTGTTCATATGTTTATATAAGTGTGCAGATTGTGTGGTATGTAGTATGCACGCAATCGATGTCCTTGCGTGGTTGTGCGTATGAGTGTTTGTGCATGCCTGTGTGTGATGGGTTTCTGCACATGCGTGTGCAGGTGCATGAGAGTATGTTGTGTATGTATAAATGTGAGATGCAGATTATGTATGTGTACGTGTGTTTGCTTGTGTTATGGCTCCGTTCTGTGACTTGTCTGTCGTGCTCATAAGGACCTACCTGAGGTCACGCAGCTTGTCACTGGCCAACATGTTGATGATGGACACGTAGAACTCCTTCTCGCTCCCATCCTCCTCCTGCGTGCAAGGTGGACGGTGAGTTGGGCTTGCATTTGAACACGACAGCTACCCCTCCTATGCCTGCCCCTCCGGCCCCCTGATGCACCCAAACCAAAGACACTCACCTGTGCGAACTCAGGCTCTGCCACCCTGACCACCTCCTGCACAGCTTTGCGCAAGGAGGGCTCCAGGCGGTAGAAAGAGCTCATGATCATCTGGGCAACCGCAGGGTTCCAGGCCACCAGGTGCGTCCAGTCCACCGTTAGGGTCCTGCTGTCCTCGACACGCAGGCGAGATATTTGCTGATGGTAGAAGGGGATGGTTTTTGCCTGCGAGCCCCCGTCCTGGATGTCGCCCTCCTCCCAAATGTCAAGGAACTTGCGGAACTTCTCTTGCACAAGGCCGTCCAAGTCGTCTGAGTTTGCATTGAGAAGCAGCAAGTTTTCTTCGGCTGCATCACCGTTTGAACCCGGCGGGGGGAGCTCCTCGCGTGCACTCATGATTTGAATTCTGACCGGCACGAAACAGGCTCAGGTTTCTATAATATTACACTGTACAATTAACAATCGTATTTAAGCACAAAAAGTTGGCTTCGGCTTTTAATTTTCTAGTCGCTAGTCGCCTTGAACGTCGTTCATTCACACTCCCCTGGCCCTAGAATCGAGGGCAAGCTGTGCGACGCTAGTTTTTTGTGATGGAGCTCGTGTTCAAGATATTTGAGCCAATCGTCGGAAAGCAATCTGGCACTTTACTTTTTTGTTTCGCTGCGCCATCACGACGAACTTTGCGATGGCGTTTGGGGTGTCAAACTGGCCCGTTCCCTTATGCTAGGCCAGCATCAGAAATCCCCATTTCTGCTCCTCGGTTTTGGCCGGGTGTTCAACAGACGAGAAGCCGAACGCGTGATTGCGGCCCCGATAGACCACCCCTTCGAACATAAATTGGCAAACATATAGATATCAGTTTATTAAATATACACGCCGAGTTTCAGGGCGTACGGTGCAGTGTTTGAGCCGCAGTGACATCGCACAGGCTTGAGGTCACATTTGCTGCCAACTTCGGGTCAGTCAGGGGAGTGTGTTCACAATTACTGTGTTCCAGAACTTCCGCGAGCGAAACCCCGCTAGAGAACGTCTGCTAGCGGTGAACACTGTTACAACCGGCAGTCATAGACCTAATAGAAACTGAATAGAATACATGTGTCAAATTAGCCATGCCCACCCATTTGCTGAAATCCGCCATCAAACAGCCATATATATGAGCAATGGGTGTATGCCCTAACCAAAACTTAATCTCTCCCTCATTTACCAATCAGGTAAAAACTTAAACTAGACAGGCGTGTGTAATGTCTACACTATACACAGATTATTCTCCAACGACGTTGTCAGGTCAAATTACGGTCACTGCAAAGTATAAGACTCAGCACATCTACTGATCGACGTTATGACGTACAGGTACAACAAACAAAATGCAAGGCCTCATGCCAACACAATACTGTGCATCTCACTCCTCTCTCCTCTCTGCAGTTTTATCACTCATCATGAAATTAAATTCATCACTTTCACTTTCAGTTCAAATCCCTGGCATCAAGTTCCGTTTGGACGACCGCAGCTGTGTGGTTGCGCCCACAAGATACCTGGAAAAAAGTGGTGCAACCGAGAAAAAGGCCATTGGATTGCAGCGTGGATGTTGAAGAGCATGTTTTGGCAAAGAAACTTTCAGCCCCTGCCCTGACCTAATCTAGTACCTTGTTCCCGACATTCAAACAAAATTCCTCCAGACGCAATTACTAATACTAATAAGCTAATAAGCACTGCTGGTTCCACCACTCCGCTGCACTCTCATTCGCTCTGACACAAAAAGACAGCTTTAGCAGGCTGTTCTACAAACATCATCATTGCACTGTTTCACACCTGCAAGGCTTTCCAGGGCTTGATATAGGACATGCGCAGGTCGTAATAGCGCTTAGGGCTCGTATGAAGTCGTTGCACTTGAGATGGGTTCCAGCGATCGTGGTTATCGCCTTGGCCTAGCTGGCCGGAGCCACTGTCACCCTGAGCGTATCCACGGCACAGCGGAGGTCATGGCACAAGCATGTGCACCTCTGCGGAGGTGGTCATTAGCTAATAACGCACACAATACAATGTATATTAGTGCTCCTGGATGCAAGCAAACTGAGAAATCATGCCAGCTAGGGACTTGTGCTGGATCAGGGAGGGAGGCATGCTTGGCCTGCAAGTGATCAACAAATAAATCCATCACCCCACCATCAGCCAGGAATCCTCGTTGTAGGCCCCATTCCAGCCCCACATTAGCAGACGCCCATCCTGAGTGATGCCTGCTGAGTGCTTCCATCCTGTGCCAGCATCAGAACATCCCATTGCTACTGAGGATATTTGCTCATAACGGACAAAAAAATGGAAAGAACAGCCCGAGGCGTCTGCACTGCTGGCATTCTTTCCCAGTTGGAAACAATTCAGCAACAGATCCCTTCTTGGACATGGCAGGACAGGAGAATGCCAGCACTCTCTTGTGAACATGCCGAGCCAGTTGCAAAGCCTCTTACCAGCTGATAAGTCTTTAGGATCAGAACCGTTGCCCAAGCCAGGAACACCCCGCAACTCAGTAGGAACCTTTACGGGCAGCCGGACCTGTCACATGAAGTTAGGCATGAAGAAAATTGGCAAGTGAGCAGCTTACTTCGTATGCCGTACAAGAAAATGTCGAAAGTAAGCTTACTTTAAAAGTTTCCTGATCAAGGTGAGACAGGAAATTATATGTGGCTTTCATACGCCATACCAATCTCATACATCTGAAAGCAGCAACAGAGGACAGCTCACCTTCATAGATGCCTCTCCGCGACCCAGTGCCCCAAATTCGTCGGTTCCCCAAGTGAACATCCGGCCGATGGCTGTGCCCGCCATACTGTGCATTTGGCCCAAGGCAAGCGTGCTCACACCACTCAGGCCCTGCACCTGTACTCATTGCAGCAAATGAGTACGCAAAATAGCATGACCACCAACTATGTTGTTAAATTCAGCATTAGACAAAAAACCATTGGTTCATTCACTCAATTCCACCGAGACGGTTCAGAAATTACTCTCATGCAAGTATAACCCTTACTACCACCGTCCACCCACTCCCATCACAAATCAAGAAAGAAGTACTCCTTTATTACATCACACACTCCAACACACACTCCAACACACACCCCAACACACCCCAACACACACAGACCTGTGTCGGCATCATGTGGTGCTCCGCAACCCCATGGCCGAGTTGCCAATATAAGCCATGCCCCCAGGTCCATGCACGCCCCTGCTCATCCACAGCACCTGTGGAACGCAAGCAATTCTCTCAACATCACACTAAGTTGAAACCTATGTAGGTATGCACAAGTGTTGCCCTCCTTTTTTTGTTGAGGACAGCCCCAATACTCAGCCGGCAGGAACGCTGCCGGCAGGAGGGCGGCCGGCAGGAAAGCTGCCGAAGTGCTCCTTTGTCTGCTTGTACTACACATGCTTAACAATGAATCATATTTGTATTAGTTGGAGATGTCTAGTAGGTAGATGGATGAGAAGCTCTCCAACCCTAACACATAATCAGAGGCTCACAGCACCACTTTCTTACAATTGTATTCAAGACAAGTCTCCAACAGTATGAGGGACACAATCGCACTCGCATCGTATATTGTATCGCACCCGAGTTAAAGTAGTTGGCCGCCAAAGAGCGTACACGCGTGCTGCGTAAAGCGCGTATGTGCTGCGGCTCCCATTTCACATCCCCACCCCCAAGGCCTGCACCTGCATGTGTGTGCGTGTGTGTTTTGTGTGCATTTGCGTATGCATGCATGCATGTATGTGTGATTATGTAGGCATGCATGCTTTTCAGCTCACGCGTTGGTATGCCTGACATCATGAGTTATGAATTACTTTGAAATGCACAAGAACATGTGTGTTACCTTTTCCGCCTAAGCCCAAAGCGCCGGTTGCACCCCCCCCCCATGAGAGGACCTCTCCATTTCTAGTCAAGGCCAGGGAGTGCTCTGCACCTGCAGCAAGCTCTTTGACACCTGCACCTGTGTGGATGGTTATGGTGTGTTTGCGTGCGTGAGCGCTAGTGTATTTGTGTGTGATTGCTTGTGTGTGTGCGTTCTCATGTGTGGGGCCACAGCAAGAGCCGTTGAAGAGTCTTATTGTGCAATTCGAGAAAGACAAAACTAGATGAAGGATATCAAGCTCAATTACGGCCTGTTGTTCTTGTAAGTAATGAGTTTTAAGGTGCCCAAGATCGTGATATCGAGATCCTTATTTTAGATGAGCAAATGTTCTTGGCAGGCCCTCTGTCCAGACATAAGCAAGGACCTCTGCCTGTCATTCAAGGTCCTTGCCAACCAAGACCTTTACCATGCAGCCATGCAGGCTATGCCCAAGTTTTTTTGTTTCCCTCCCATCACAAACCTTTTACCCAACCTTCACCAACCGTAGGGATTAGGTTGAAAGTCTTAGACCTTGAAAACAGACCGCCCACACCTGAGCACAAAACAGACCGCCCACACCTGAGCAGACAAGGCTTTCCAAACCACTCCCATTTTTTACCATTTAACTCTTTAACTAATCGAGGCTCCGTGTACTTGTACTTCCCACTCTCGCCGATTCCCAGCTGCCCCGACTCGTGCCTGCCAAACGCCCACACCTGAGCACAAAGGGAAGCACTTGAAGAGTGGTGCTGACGAAGATAACACGTCAGAAAGGGCGCTCAATCGCAGCTTCTTCTCAAAAGGCAGTCTGGAATGATGCCTGAGATGTAGTAGGAAGCCACCCAATGTCCAGCCACGATGCATGCACTATCATGCTACTGCACTAAAAGCAAGATGACAAGCGTGGGTAAGCCAGCACACTAAGCTGACCAGTCTATGTGAGTTTAAGGAAATACACCAAAAAATCCATACAGCACGCTTGCCTCGTCAGCCTTGGTGAGGCATAGCGTGTGGTGTTCTCCCGCCACGACATGCATAACAGGATCTGGCAGGGTGACCTCTATAGGAACCTGCAGGCACACGGCAAAAGCCATGGTGGCACAGAATGAGCCATGGTGTTACGGCAAAAGCCATGGGGTACGGATAATGTCAGGACGAGGGTTTGGTTTGGGTTAGGCTGGATTTAGGGTTTAGGCCTTATAACTCGTGAATCGTAAGCGAGCAAGTACTGAGGAACTAGACCAGTGAAGGTGCGATAGTAAAGCTGAATCCTCAAACACCTGGATACAAACACTGTGCCTTGAC
>Ga0307942_1000800_pt1:0-7500 | contig 23467 bp, 27 predicted proteins | sample OrgLakmetagen175_FD_201846 | JGI IMG/M metagenome (GOLD analysis project Ga0307942, IMG submission 201846) | Saline water microbial communities from Organic Lake, Antarctica - #175 | ecosystem: Environmental > Aquatic > Non-marine Saline and Alkaline > Saline | place: Antarctica: Organic... | reverse complement strand
TTCCTTGTATACGGAAACACAGTGCAAGCGATGAAGCTCTCTTTGTTGCGACACGCAAAAGCTAAAAAGACCCCCTGTCTTTACATTATTTGATCTCAGCTCAACGGCAAACTTTTGCTCTTGATGCAAATACTCACACCCCAACCTGTGCAGTCTGGCATCTTCTCTGGCAACCATTCAAGCCGGCACCGGGGAGGTGCGGCGCATCTTTGCTGCAAGTACGTTCCGTCCCAGGCTTCCAGGTAAATGGAGGGCAAGGAAGCGTGCAAGAACTTGTGATGTCTATAAAGCTATAACGGGCTATAAACCACTTTTGTAAGCCATGAAATACTGGAAATGCTAATTTCACAACCTCTGCAGCAGATGGCAATCTGGAGGCAGGCTCAAGAGTTACACCTGGATCCAGCCAAAGCATCCCTTCTTTGCCTTGATTCCTGCAGGCCTGACCAAGCTTGTGAGCCAACTCACACGCGAGGGCAACTGGCAGAAGGGCTTGGAAGTGTTTGAGAGCCTGTCCACCTTGAGCGTGAGGCCTGACACGACCATCACCAACGCTGCAATCTCTGCCTGTGATAAGGGAGGACAATGGGAGAAGGCTATGCAGGTGGGCAATTTTTGCACGCATGAATCTGCAGGCACAAAGGCTTTGCAAGCTGCAAAGAAAACTGCTTTAGTGCGGCAAACAACGCCCTCGCAAATCACGGATCTAGGTTGTTATGTGAGTTGTAGCTCCTTAAATGTGTTACTGCTCAGTACTTAAAAAGCGCGCACAATTCGCAATTAAGATGCAGACACACATATTGCTTTGCACCAACACGTTCACTTTCCATCAACTAAATAATAGGTCTTCAATGCTATGGACGGCTGGGGACTTCCTCGTGACGCCATTACATACTCTGCTGTTATCAGTGCCCTCTCCAAAGGACGGCAGTGGTCCCTTGGTGAGTCTCAAGAACTTGCACCCCGAAATGTTACATCCATGGCGCTATTGTGTCACGTTTCCTTTCCAGCGGTGATGATTCGTTGTATTCAGTGACTCAGTGCAGGTTGGCCTGACAGTGCAGCGTAAGGAAAATGTAGGGCACATGAAACCGAATAGGCTTACAATTAGGAACTTTTCTCGGATCCCCACTCGGTATTCTGTACATCCTTTGCCTTTCTTTTCCTCGTCACCTAGTCTCAGGATGGTTACCATCATGCAGGGTCTCAAAGTGGGAACTCAAAGATACTTTACAAAGGAGATGATCAGATGATTTTGGAGTTGTATTTGAGATACGAGGAAAAAAGAAAGATGTGGGGTGAATTTAGCTGTACGTCTGTTTCTAGATTACAACAGGGACAATTTCCTCTATGACTGATATTGTTTTCGCATGACATGCGCTATTGAACACCGTCTTTGCTATCCTCCCCTCATATAGACTGTCTAATAGATTGTCTAATAGACTGTCTAATCACTGAATAGCACCTCGTGGCTTACACTGCTTCACATTGCTCGCCTGCCTGCACGCAGCCATCGACGTGTTCAACCACATGAGCAATGCCAACATTGAGTGTGACGCGGTGACGTGCTGCTCCCTCATCACCGCACTGGACAAGGGCGGCCAGTGGCAGCTGGCTGAGCAGGTACGCTGTGGCCGCTCGTCTTGATCTATTACCATGGTTTGGTTGCAAATAAAGTGGTTTGTCGTATCGCTTAAATTACAATGATGTCAGCATTTTCTAGTTAATAGTGAAAGGAGCATGCAAGGAGCGTGAGGCCACTCCTATGACCAGCCACAGTGATGTGGTGCTTGGTTATTAACCACTTAATGCTTCGAGCCACTCCACTTCCAAATCAGTTGTACAATCATTCCTTTACCCTCCATTCTATCTCATTAAAATTTACTTCTAGCCCACTACAAAGTTGCGCACGTATCTCACAGGTGTTTGTTCAGATGTATCAAGAACATCCTCAGTTCAAAATCCTCCTTCAGTGCATGAGTGAGAAGGCAGGAAGGCCTGCAGCACAACAAAACCCTGCGTTGGCAGCGGCATCTGTCTCTCCTGCTGCAGCCATGCTGGCCATGCTGCGCAGCCCGCGGATGCTTGATGCGTTTGGGGAAGTGGATTTGCTGGTGGGTGTGAATTGACTGCATGGTGGTGTTGAGTGTAGTACATGATCAGGGCCACCTTGTCAGTCTATTCCAGCTGTTGGGTACCTTAATTGAAATGGTCTTCCACAAACAAAAGATAAGGTTGAGTCTGTGCCCCTTGCTCATTTGAATGGATACAAAAGGGAGAGTTCATGCTTTTTGGGAGCCAATTATTTTGTGGACACCCAAGACAAGGCGAATGAAAGCCTGTTGAATGAATAGGGGGTGGGAGCTTGGAATAAAATGGAGCAGGTAAGCTGTGATATCTAAAGAAGAGTTTCACTTGTACCTTGCCCCCAGTTTTCCACATTTTAGCTTTTTCGTAATAGCATTGACCATCATTTCTCTCTCAGCTGCCCCTCTGCAAAGTATGCAATGCTGATGCAGGAGCTGGTGCTACTTCTTTGCCCCTTTACTTGAGCAGAGTAGGAGACTTGACGTGCACATTTTAGAGCAGTGGACTGTTGATTTTTAACTAGGGGGTTGGCCGTAACCATCCGTACGTACTATATGTTCAGCAGGAATACTTGCATATATTGTTTACATATATATACATGGTTCTGGCCATCCCTATGTTAAAACATTGTTTGGCCCACTTAGGTCGAGCAACAGACGAGAGAGGCAGAGGAGCAGCAGGGCGGGCTTGGACTTGCCAGATCTGGAAGCCTCTCTTCTGCCGACCTCCGAGAGCTTGGAATAGGAGGAACGCCCACCTTAACTCCATCCACGCCTCACAAGGTAAGCACACTCCTTCCCTATTTGATGGAATAAACATTTCTTGTCCCACCCACTTCCGTGTAATGTGACATCACGTAGCGAAACGACGATTTCGCCTTCCCCCACATTTCAAACAAGACGCAAGATAGAAGTGGGCGTGTCTGGTCAGGTTGTACACGGTTGTACACAAACAAGCTGTTCAATGCAGCAAAATACAATACACGAAAGCGTAAAAGCCGAACAGTGATGTTTATAATGAAATGTTCACCATTGGTGTTAATTAACCAGTGGGAAAATGATGGGGGCAAGGTGCACAAGTTTCCTGCAAACTAGCTCGCCAGCTGATCAGAATCTCAGCCCTCTCAACACTGCATTCAGGACCTGACGCCTCACGCTCTACCATTCATACCTCAGTCCCCTGGCTCCAAAGGGTCCTGCACCAATTTGGCCAGCATGCAGAGTGGCTTTGATGGTGGAGCAGGTGAGGCCTTCTAGCTGCTCATTTTTCTAGTTACTTGGATGTTTGTTGCTCCTGCCAGTACAAGTGCCTAGTTTTTTGTGGTGCAGGAAGGTAATGCAGGTTGTTCCGGATTAATCTTTAAATTCCTGTGCAAAAAAGATGTTGCGATCAACTTGCCTTAAGGCAAACTGTACAGAAATTTTGGAGCTTGCTCTGATCATCCTAACAAGTGTTTAATCACTGCCTTCGTTGTACGTATAAAAATACCTAGATGTACGTATAAAAATACCTAGTTGCACTATTGTTCACAAATCAGACAGAAACAATTTAAAGAAACAATGCAATTGGAAATGATCCCTTCCTACCAGCAGGAGAAGTGGCGGCTGCTGAACCAAACACGGCCTCTGCTGCTGCCTTGGATGGGGGAAGCAAGTGTGGCCTCCCTCCTCCAAGTCCTATTACCCCAAAAGTTGGACCCACTTCACCTTCCTACACCCCCTGGTCGGTGAAATCAGGCTCTGGCGGCAATCTGTTCAGGTGATTTCTTACACTTTTGTGTTCACCTGACATAGTCAATCTGTGTCATTTTTGTGCATGGTGCAGTTAGCAAGCAGGGCTCTTTATTGCTTGGATATTAGCTTACCACACGGTCTTGTTGTTTTGTTACTTATAAACACAGGTGTTCCACGTTTCCACTCTTCTTTCTGTTCCCGCGCAATTACACCAGGCCTTGTTGACCTGAACCTCGATGGAATAGCAGCATCTTTTTAGTTTTGCGGCCAGAGTGACTTCGAGGATGACATGCACTTTACTTGTTACAACAACATGCTCATTGTCTCAATACTTCCCAGCCTTTATAAATTGCTTCTCAACCTTAGCACCACTCTTCTCATGACTCTTGCTCTGCCTACTGCAAACGAAATGCAGGTCAATCTCAGCCTTCCCCAAGATTGACAAAGACCTTCCCACCGTGCACGAGCCAGATGCTCTTCTGATGGGTGCTCCTCCTCAATCAAGTCAGAAGTCATCTCCCATGCAGGCATGTGGCGTTTTCTCAGCAAATGCAGCGCTTATTGTTAAGTTTTAGTCACAATTTGATCCTGTAGAGCAGGTGAGAATTCTCAAGACTCCCTCGTGGATGGAAAAAAAGTATCCAGGCAGATAATCATCACTCTCAAATGAAGATTTAGGACTGCCTCTCATCAGTTGTCTGCTGAGGCTACAAAATGTGAGGCATTCGTGGAAGCTTGGAACACTTGCCATATGGGACCTTTTTTTAATCAATAGAATATTTGCCTCTATTCAAACAATGGTGCTTGCTTGGTCAATAAAAAATTGCCTTGATGGATGCCTACCATACTTTTTGTGGTGTGCTTGGCTTAACCCAAAAGTATGACCTATCACACCTGCTTTGTTGCTTGTTCTTGCAAACACTCTCTCGTACATGCACATGTATTTTGAGATGATTCCTATCATCTACCTAGTAATATGCCATCCACATGTACTTCCTTTCTAAAACAAAGGTCGGGGCCTCCGAGTGGTCAAGCCTGGAGAGCATCGGAGGACATGCTTCTGCTGATCCTGCATTGGGTTCAGAAGAGGCTGCTGTCGCAGGAGGGAGTGCTCTGCTGTTTGGGGCCCCTGGCACTCCTTCTCTTTCAGCAGCACCCAGTTCACTCAGGTTCGCAATTTGTGGGTGAATTTTAATGTCGTGTAGTTGTACCCTCTTTTTAAAGCGCAATTGTAGCGCTAGGAATAAAAGCTATTGCCTGTAACGACATAGTACCCCTCAAATATTTCTTGTTCTTATTTTGGCTTGCCTTGATTTTGCAGTGGCTGCATGATTGAAACTAATAGCGGCTTTGGTAGAGAGAGAGAGAGAGAGAGAGAGAGAGAGAGAGAGAGAGAGAGAGAGAGAGAGAGAGAGAGAGAGAGAGAGGGAGAGAGACAGACATTGAGTTACAGTGGGGCTTACTTTATTATTCTTCTGGATGCTTGTCTACGTAAGGCTTAACCTTACTGTGCTGACTCTGAGAGCACCGTTAAATGAACATCTGCTTCAGGTGTCATCCAGCATTTCATTGATGCTGCATATTTCTCCATCTCTTTCCTACGGTGGTGTTAGATACAGCTGGGAGGTTTTGTGATCTGCAAGTGTCTGCAGGCCTCTCTTGACGTATCCCTCCACAGGTGCTGTATCTGTTCATCCTGCAACATGTACCAACATGTAATTTCCAAATTGATGCTATAGAATGCATCCTTTTCCTCTGCAGGTTTGCGGCCAGCCACCACCATCGCAGCGCCAACTGCCTCATGTCTCTGCCCTCCTCTGGGTCTGGCGGCTCCATTGCTAGCCCGAACACAGAGCCAATGACCTCAAGAGAAAATAGCAGTCTGGAATCAGACCAGCTGTCGGGGCTGCTACAATCTCTGGGCCACAACAGCGCTCCTGCAAACCTAACTCAGGTAAGAAGCTGCCTGCAAGTGTTCAACTAAAAAGCTGCTGATTGTCGTACTCCTGTTGACCTTATCCAGTACGAAGCAGCTTGCAAGTGTTTCGAGGTGCTTGTTGTTGAAAGTTGTTGGCTCGGATATATGCTGTGCATTTGACTCCTGTTCTTACGTGGGCTCTCTTTATTGCTTTCGATTTGCACCCTTAACAACACCCTTTAGCAGCACTTCAAGGCAACCTCACAGCATTTTTTCCCATTTCTTCACGATGGCTCCTACTCATGGACTGGCATTGAACCAACAGGAGACGTTAAACTCTCTCCTATCCGACAACCCTGCTGTTGCACAGCAAGCAATGGGATCCCTGAGTAGCTTGCCACAGGCAGAGAGTTGTGGCTTGGTCCTGCCCCCAGCGGTGAGTTAATGCATCGTACCTTGCGTAGTATTTGAATCTGACTACGCCTTTGCTTTCGCACTCAGTCACTGCTCGCCTACTCTGCACCTATTTAGTGCTTTTGTACGAGTTTAGGAAGTGCTCAAACCTTGTGTCTGATAGACAAATGTTTCTTATTAAAGTAGGGTAAGCGTCTACTCAAATGCTGTTTGCAGTCTCCCATGGGCAGCTCCTGTGCGCCGTCACCTCACAGACAGCCCCCAAGCAGCCCTTACACCCTGGCCCCTTACAGCCCCTACACAATGCAGGTGAGTGCGGTGTGCTCTGAAGGTGCTTATCCATACCTAGTGTAACCAATGATACAATTCCAGTCATTCCATTAGGAGTTGTCTTAGCCATAAATAGCGGACAAGCTACCACAAGCAGTGATGCTGAACAGACGTGCTGAGGTGCAAAGCCGTTTAGTCTGGCAGAAACAGACACCTTCAGTAGGCCAGCAAAAGAGTTGTCTTCCCACTTCAAACACAAGACAGGTTAAGAGCAGTATAATAAAATTGGTCAAAGTGCGCTCCTTCCATTGTCAGTGGCAAATTCTTCTTTTATCCCCAAGGTGCATTGCATGATCTTCAATGCAATAAAAACAGCAGCAGCTGTATTCTCTTCTCAGCCATTCACACATTGTCTGTGTTGATGTCCAGGCGCACCAGCCTCCGTATAGCCCCTCTAACCACCACCTTTACCGCACCACCAGTGCACCCTCAGGAGCCAACAGGTAATTAAGGAAAAGTATGATTAAGCAAATGTTGCAAGGCACATAAAGTGGTCTTGACATCGGCAAAATTATTTGCGGTGGTTCAAGGTAGGATAATAGCAGGAGGGTAGTTGTGAAGAATTCAAATGCTTAATTTTGACCATCCATCCGGCTAGTTCAAATGGAACTCAAGTCTGTGCAACTTTTTTGCAATTGCGCTCACGCTGCAGAGGCTTGCTGCGCACAAGCAGCTTGAACTCCAAAAAGTCGGCACCCAATCGCGTGTGCTGCAACGCGCTGCTGGCTGCTTATGCACGTGCATCTCCTACACAGGTGTGTTGACTGCTCTCAGGATTCTTGAAATGTGCAAGTTTTGAAGTAAAGTATGGTGGTCAAGATGCTAATAAAGGCATGCAGGGCTTTGCACGAAGTGTTTGCAAACAAGAGATCTATGCTCTATTGTGTATATGTCGTTGTCATTCTCACTCTCTCCCCTCTCTCTCTCTCACTCTCTCTCCCTCTCTCTCTCTCTCTCTCTCTCCCTCTCTCTCTCTCTCTCTCTCTCTCTCTCTCTTTCTCCCTCTCTCTCCCTCTC
>Ga0307942_1000795_pt1 | contig 23527 bp, 24 predicted proteins | sample OrgLakmetagen175_FD_201846 | JGI IMG/M metagenome (GOLD analysis project Ga0307942, IMG submission 201846) | Saline water microbial communities from Organic Lake, Antarctica - #175 | ecosystem: Environmental > Aquatic > Non-marine Saline and Alkaline > Saline | place: Antarctica: Organic Lake... | reverse complement strand
CACTTTCTGCGCAGACAAGAGCGTGTGCGGGCGTGCGTATGTTTGTGTCATGCTCCTCTCGCTGCACCCGCTCCTGCTCTTGCTGCTCAACTTCACGCTGCTTCTTCACTTTCTGCGCAGACAAGAGCGTGTGCGGGCGTGCGTATGTTTGTGTCATGCTCCTCTCGCTGCACCCGCTCCTGCTCTTGCTGCTCAACTTCACGCTGCTTCTTCACTTTTTGTGTTTTGTTACGTACATGTGCGTGTTTTGCGATTGTGTGTGTGTGTGCGCGCGCCTACATATACTTGTTGAGAAAACAATGTTAAGCTCTATGTGACATGCACATTCCTGCATTGAAGATGGAAGCACGTGTGCTAAGAGGCCGTGACTTGCACCCGCTTCTAAGCAATAACACATCCCTACACATTCGGTTGCACACACCATCACATCATCACACACGCATACCCTAACACACAACCCACAGAAAAACGTCCACACCCACACCCACACCTACATTTAGACCCACACATCTACACCAAACCCACAACCCACATCCCACACTGACCTCTGCTGTCTCACGTTGCTTGCGTAGCTGTTGCCCCACATACCACCCACATTAACACGTCCACACCCACACCTACACCCACACCCACACCTGCACCGGCAACCACACCCACACCTACACTAAAACTGACACGTCTTCTCCCAAACCCACACCCCACACCCCACACCCCACACTGACCTCTGCTGCCTCACGTTGCTTGCGTAGCTGTTGCTGCTGCTCTGTCTCTTCGTTTGCCAGCTGCAGGGAGCAGCAGAAGGGCGTTCAGGTTATTTGAGGCAAAAGGGCTAAGGCAACAAAGGGAGAAGGTGAAGGTGAAGCAAAGGGTCAGACTGCACAGGCAACAGGGCCACTCCCCACGATAACGACAGCTCATGAAGCACACACGTCAACGACAGCCTATGAAGCACACACGTCAACGACAGCTTATGAAGCACACACGTCAACGACAGCCCATGAAGCACACACGTCAACGACAGCCCATGAAGCACACACGTCAACGACAGCCCATGAAGCACACACGTCAACGACAGCTCATGAAGCACACACGTCAACGACAGCCCATGAAGCACACACGTCAACGACAGCTCATGAAGCACACACGTCAACGACAGCCCATGAGGCACACACGTCAACGACAGCCCATGAAGCACACACGTCAACGACAGCTCATGAAGCACACACACGTCAATGACAGCTTATGAAGCATACACGTCAACGACAGCCCATGAAGCACACACGTCAACGACAGCTCATGAAGCACACACGTCAACGACAGCCCATGAAGCACACACGTCAACGACAGCTTATGACACACACACACACACGTCAACGACAGCCCATGAAGCACACACGTCAACGACAGCCCATGAAGCACACACGACTTCCGAGAGCCACGGTGCTCTAACACACACAAGAAGGGGAAAGGTGATTGGGAAGCACACGTGCATGGTAAGGCCATGGCCATGTGTGCGTATGTGGGTTGACAAGCAATATGTGTGCATGTGCGTGCGTGTGTGTGGTATGCACATCTTGCTTTTGGCAGGGATCTCTGCGAGATAAGGCGGTCATTGCTGCAGACTACTCTACGACTTGCACTTCTTGACTTGCAAGGCACTGGCACGTTCTAATTGACACAGCAGTCAAAGTGGGACGAGGAAGTAGGAGTCCAAGAATCACATGAGTTGAAGAAAAAGCAACTGTCTGCGAGGCAAGTCCCGTCACGACGCGCATGCGTCCTTGCATCAGGGTTGCTGCCTACGCAAGCATTAGTTCTTGCAAATTTGCCAGCACCCACACCCACACCCACACCCACACACGCCCACACATACGTTTTTCCCAACGCCATGCAGTGACAAAGACTCTCCTTATCAAAACAGTCTGAGTCATCCAACGTGTGCGACGCTCTGTGCACCTGTGTTATGATCTCACTTTTTAAATGCATGCATAACACGTTTAATGCTCTGTGCACCTGTGTTACGATCTCACTTTTTTATGTATATTTCACACGTTCTAATGCATGCGAGTGTTCAGCTCTTACTTCTAACACGTTTCATTGCAAACCTAAACTTGGTATCCAGCTTTTAACAGCTTTCAGTCCTGCGACCTTAGCTTCTGCACGTGCAAATGGTGGTCCCAAATAAACACAGAAACAGGCAGAAGGGGACAAGAGAGGGAGAAGGGGACATAAAGCGGGATAAGGGAACAACAGAGGGATAAGGGAAAAAAATAAAAACGCTTGAGCTTCACATTCAGTGTGCGCCGCACTGCAAGAGCTCACAAAGCACGTTTTCTGTGCAGCAGGCGGATTAGGAAGCTGTTCCGCTTGTTGGCATCGACACTTTGTCTCCACCTATCAGCGGATCAACTTTGCACTAACTCATACTGTTGTACGGGTTATCATTTTCCAGTCGTGTCTCAGTCTCTTTTTTGCTTATGGTTTGTTTTGAGGTCCGCCTCATCCTCACAGGTTGAGGTCCGCCTCATCCCAGGTTGAAAACCCTTGTGATTCACACTCAACTGGACTCAACTCCTCACAAAATTATGTACACAAACACATGCTTTCACGTGCATACATGCATACACAAATCACCAAACACCACGGTGCACTTAAAAGAGCACCGATACATTTTGCAATGCGCACAGCGTACAATGATAAGATCACTGGTGAAGTTTGGGGATGCGCACAGTGTACAACGCTGCACCACGATTACGCTTTGAATTCGCAGTTTTGGTGCCAGAATTTGGGATGCGCACAGTGTACAACGCTGAACCACGATTACGCTTTGGATTGGCAGTTTTGGTGCCAGAATTTGGGATGCGCACAGCGTACAACGCTGCACCATGATTACGTTTTGGATTGGCAACTTAGGGACTAGTGCGGTTTGAGCAGCCGTGCAAAAGCCAGGCTGGAGGCTTACAAAGCCCTTTCAAAACACAAAGACGGGGGAGGCCAGGGATCACAGCAGGTTGTAAGTGTGTGTACGTGTGCGTAACATCTGTAAACGTCTTGCTAGCTGAGTTCCTTGAACCTACCCTGAATGCTTGTGGGTCAGGGGCTGCGGCTGCCACTCCTGGGGCTGAGGGCCCAGCATTGCTTGGCCGCATGCCCACGCTAGGTTTCATGACCTGTGTGTGTATTTGCATGTTTGTATGTGTGTGCATGTGCATGTGTGTGTTTGTGTGTTCATGTGTTTCTAGGCATCTTCTCACTTGCTGCATCCATTAATTGGTGGTAGAGGAAAAATAAATGCATGCAAAGACCACTCACTCCCTGCGTCGATTGTAAATTTGGGGAAATTTGATCACTGAGGCACTGGATACCATAAATTTGTCCATAACGCAACAGGGCAGAATGAACAAAATAATTTTGTGAATGTAATGGAGTAAGGTGCTTACGTGAACCCAAACTAATCGTGAGGGTGGAGTAGAAGAGGGGCCACGTCTACTGGGTTTATAACCCTATCTGCGTTGCCCTTTTGATTTTCCCATTTCAATGCCACTTTTATCTGCAAAACCCCAAAGCTTTCGGTTTTAATCTTAAGCGTTCAAACGACACACTCATTGAAATAATCCCACAACAAAAGGGCCAGGAGAGTGGCAGGCTGTGCCTAAAACTGGAAAAAAGAAGCAAATTGCAAACAGGGAGCGAATATCACAACTTGCACTCATTTAGGGAGGAAAAACACTTTGGTACCAATTACCTAGATAACCCCTCCCTCCACCACACAAAAAAGGAGCAATGGGACCAGGAGAGCAGGGTAGGCTGTGTGAGCTCTGAGAGGGCAAAATTATTTGTAAGCAGAACTGGCGATGCGGGACGAACCAATAGCTGAAACTAATACGATTTTCATCAATGTGGAGGGCTATGCCTGGATCTGGTACGAGTTCATCAATCAAATTATATGCACGCAAGTCACAAGATAGCGCCCAATAAAAACTTGGTTTTTTTGTGTTCTATTCGGCTCGTATCCACCGAACTGCTGGAGGGAGAAATTACACTTGTGCCGACACTGGTATTGGCACAAGTGTAATTTCCCCCTCCAGCAGTTCGGTTGCACTCGCCTCCAAGAACTAGAGTACTTCTGCATGCAGTACTCAGCAGTTTATTATCATGGGTGTACAAAGCCTTGCCGTTTTTGTAATTTCCTTTTGCGCTTACGCGTTTTTAAATCCCCAGATGTTGAGCACGCATGTCATGAATAATTACTCAAAGAGCGCAAGAAAACAATTCCTTGCTGCTAGCGGCCATAGCATGCAAGCTGTGACTGTGAGCAAAGGCCGGCACAGCAGAGCATTTCCGGTGAGGCAGAGCATTTCCGGTGAGGCCATTTGTGAGCAAAGGCTGGCACGGCAGAGAACTTCCACCTTTTACAATCCCCACATTTACATCGGAAGAAGGATTGTTCTCTGACAAACAGCACGCAGACCAGGTCATTGGCTGGGGAGAGCAATGGAGTGGCATACACACAACTGTTAGACAATCATCGAACAAATAGCACCAAAGGAATCGGAAGCAAAGGAATGAACCTCAGGAAGGCTCGTAAACAAAAGACGGCTTTCACGACCTGACCCTAATTTGTATATACATGGTGGGAAAAAGGCACACTGGAGTTTGAACAATGCTATGCAATCCGCAGCCGCAACAAACGTGCACTTTGCTTCAATTGTAAGCTGCACTTACACGTTGCATGCACATCTTGCGTGCACTTACACATTGCGTGCACTTACACATTGCGCGTCACACGTTGCGTGCACTTACACGTTTGCGTGCACTTACACGTTGCGTGCACATCTTGTGCCGCCTCGACTCTTCACACCACAAAAAAAAGTTTGGAACCAAAATAAACCTTTGAACATTTGCTGCTTGAGCTCTGTTTAATCTTGCTACGTCTCTACAGTACTTCCTTCAATGTTCATTGACACAACCCTAAAAACATACCTCTAAAGTCATTTCCACCAACAGACTGCACGCAAAAAAGCCCTTGCTGTGGGCCATGACCTATGCCATGATCACCAATGCTACTCCTACTCTCAATCCTTGAGAATGCTAAAACCAATTTACATCAAGCACTAGGTCAATGTATCAAACGTCTACTGCATCTGACCTTGCAGACGTGAACAGAAATGGGCCACACGGCTCTTCCTAGGCAAATTTGCAGTCACACGTTTCAAGTAATTGTCGCGCTTCGTTGAGCACTAATTGTCCGAGAAGTGTGCAAGCCTGAACAAGCATGCATAAGCACGCGTGCCTGCTAAGAGTTCTGCTCAACCAGCATACGTACAAGCATGCCCATGGAAACGTGTGCACGCAAGTGTCCCTACCCACCACCATTGAACACAATACTTCACAGCAGCATCTGATCCTTTGAAATGTCACATACTCACACAAGCGACATACTCTTTCTTTGCATGCAGTGCTGATCAGTTCTAACAGAAACACACCCTGAGTCAATACGAGCGCGAGCAAACAGCATGTCGGAAACATACACGCACGCGCACACAACACACACAAATTTGGAAACATACATGCATGCGCACATGCAAGAATACGCGTGCACAGAAGCGTGATGCTGTCATTCTGTATCAATCTGTAACCCCATCTTCAGCCTACTGACACTCATAAATGCATATGCCTCCACAGCCAACTTCCTTGGCTTCCATCCCGTGATCTGATTGTTTGGTCTGGCAGTGATCTCCATTTTGTGTCCAAATTGTTCCATTTCTGGGGTGAACTGCTATTGTGCGAGGGAGATTGGTTTGTGCGGTTTGTACTCCTTGGCGACCATGTTGGACGAGAGTTGGCGGTAATTTTGATGGTGGTGGTGTTGGTGGGGTGGAAGTTTGGGTGGTTGCGTGCCGGTGTTGGCGGTTTCGGTGGTGGTAGACAGGAGTTATTATAGCACGCACGCACGCACACGCGTGCGCACACAGGCGAGCATGCACTCGCAGGGGCTCAGTGGCGTGGGGGGGGGTCAGCAGTTCTAGGCATGACCGTGAACCTTGACCGTCCGTGCACATTTTTTGGTGTTTCCACCTGCGCGTGCGTGCGCAGAGGTGTTCAGTCTTGGTTACTCTCATGCGGTGCAAGCGCGGAGGCGTTCAGCTCAGGTCACGTGCAGCATGCGCTGAGGTGCTCAATTATGGGTTGTTCTTATGTAGTGCACATCCTCTTGTGAGGAGGACTCTTAATAGTGCTCTTACAAGTGTTCAATTCTTGTTGCTCTTTTGTAGTGCACATCCCCTCAAAAGGAGGACCCCCTTAAATAGTGCTCTTATAGGTGCTCAATTTTTGGTTGTTCTTATGCAGTGCACATCCTCTCACGAGGACCCTCTTACATAGTGCTCTCACAAGTGTTCAATTATTGTTGCTCTTATCAGTGCACATCCTCTCACAAGGAGGACCCTCTCACACAGTATTCTTATAGGTGCTCAATTTTTGGTTGTTCTTATGCAGTGCACATCCACTCACGAGGAGGACCCTCAATCATAGTGTTCTTATAGGTGTTTAATTTTTGGTTGTACTTATGCCGTGGACATCCTGGCTTGTGGTTGGTTGCTTTTGCCGTCGAGAAATGCTGCCGTGGCCTTGATGTTCGAATTGCAGGATGTTGCTCATCCAATACTGGGGTGCCAAGTCTCTCTGCTTGCATGCACCCAAGGACCCACTGTTTGATAGGTGGTTTCAGTGTGTGCACTTATAATGAGAATGCCACCTTGACCGTGCCGCGATTTTTGAGAGGCAATTATTAGTGTGTGCACTTGTATTGTGAACGCCACCTTGACCCTGCCGCAATTTTTGAGAGGTAATTATTAGTGTATGCACTGATACTAAGGACGCCACCTTGACCCTGCCGCTTTTTTGAGAGGTGATTATTAGCGTGTGCACTTATAACGAGAATGCCACCTTGACCGTGCCGCGATTTTTGAGAGGTGATTATCAGTGTGTGCACTGATATAAGGACGCCACCTTCATCGTGCTGCGATCGTCTTGGGCGTGCAGTGCAATCGATTTGTGCCCACCACAAGCGCTCCCCATGTGTTTTTAGGGTCGCCCGCATTAAAAAAGGCAGGCAGCTCAACCAGGTCTGCCTGTCTCACGTTTCAGCAGTCCTCTTGTTGTGTCACATGGACATGCTTTCTGGCCTCCCTGTCTCTTTACGTGATCCACTTGTGCTAATTGTGTGTGCGAAATGAACGGCACAAGGAAAGACAAAGTGGAGCTGGTGCGCAAATTTCACAACAGCAATCACTTGTGTGCACGTCCCTAAATGTAGATAGGCGTGTCGTCGCTCCCCCTTTTATCCTCTTGCGCGCGCCACTTGCCTTGCGCAGATGCCTGCTTTAAAACTAGCACCGGGCCTGAGATTTTGCTGTATTTAATAATGCGTGCACGCCACTGCCTAGTTCAGACAAGTGCCTTTCTCCACTACAAACACCACCTGTAGACGTGATTGCTAAGTATTTTCATCCCCTGGCAAAAGTCCCTGGCACACTATGCTTGTTTCATTCAGCGGGACGGTGATGAGGCATCTGAGTACAATTAAAATGCAGCTGTGTGATCTTAAGGGTTCCTTTCTGGCCTTGGTAGGCTTGGGAGGTCTGATAACTAACTTGACGTTGCTTTCCACTGCATGCTCCCTCACTTATGGCTGCACCATTTCAGCGCAAACCCTCCCTTTCCTCCCATGCTGGCGACTCAGTGTTGATTACCTCTGGTCCCTAGATTGACGCCTTGGCGCAGACTCCTCCTCTCACACAATAATCAACGCACACAGGCTTGGCCAGGAACACGAGTGCGTTGCAAACAACGTCCTGCAGACGCTGAATATTTCAGCTCAAAGATTCTACAGACGCACCTTAAGCTGAAATATCCAGCTCAAGGATCCTACAGACGCACCTTAAGCTGAAATATTCAGCTTAAGGATCCTACAGACGCACTTTAAGCTGAAATATTTACGCACAAAGCTATTACTTCATTTTCATCTGTAGTCCAATTGCCGTGACAGCATCCCTGCAGTACGCAGTGATTCTTCCCTGCCTCTTGCCTCATTTGGTCCGTGTGGTCTGGGCACGCTCCTTAACCACAAAGCGACTTGCTGAAGCTGAGGAGCAGCGAAGCATCGCATGAAGGGTGTGGAGCCCTTGTTCTCTCTCTCTCTCTCTCTTTCTCTCTCTCTCTCTCTCTCTCTCTCTCTCTCTCTCTCTCTCTCTCTCTCTCTCTCCTTCTTTCCCTCTCTCTGTGTCTCTCTCTTCCCCTCTCTGCCTTTCCGTAAACAGGATATGAACATTTCAGGGCCCTAACATAATTTACAAACGAGCCCCAATGTTGTAAATACGGCTTATTCATTCAGTATACTTGCACAACGAACTTCAATTCTAAACCCATCATGCACGCTTGGCCACGTTCTTGCAGGAACGCATCGGTCGACCAGCATATTTTCCAAGGCCTGAAACGCCCTTTTTATAAGCCGCTTCCTCTTGTAGATGAGAGCCCGCCCAAACTACTACTGTACACACTCTTCATGTTGTGACACTCACTTCCAAATTCTTGGTGCATCTACAACGCATCTTTTTCTCATGCAGAGCTCAGCAACACGCACATGCACACGCACACGCATACACACAAAACCACCCCTCACCTTCTCTTCAATGGCCCTGAGCTCAAACAAGCCTGCTTCTTTCGTCCACTGTAGGCTGCATCAACACCAGCCGCTGCGCACGCACACACACACACGTACACTAAATGGACCCCTCGCTCCACACACGCCATCAGCACATACCAACAGCCCTCACCTTCTCTTTAAAGGCCCCAAACTTGAACAAGCCTGCTTCTTGCATCCGCTCGTACGCAATGATTCCACCCCCAATGCTTGCTGCCACCAACAACGTGGCTGCAGCGGGAAGAAGGAGAGGCCCGAAAAAGGTGGCCAGGATGTTTTCGCTCGGGGGCTGTGGAGGCTGCAGGAAGTGTATGCGAGCGAGTGAGTGAGTGATTGACGTTGCTGTGTGTGGGGATGAGGTGGCCAAGATGTTTCCGCTTGGGGGCTGAGGAGGCCGCAGGAAGCGCATGCGAGCGAGTGAGTGATTGACGTTGCCGTGTGTGGGGATGAGGGGCCAAAAACAGGACGCGAGCACATTTCTTATTTATCAGGGAGGCTCAATGATGCACGAGAAGTATTGATGTGTGTGTCTGTGTGTGTATGTGTCTTGCTGGACTGTGGAATCAACCTGGGGCTGAGCTTTGAGCTTGGGAACACTAACACTCTTGTATACACACAATTCATTGAAGTATGCTGGGTCGGGTGCTGGCCTTGAGCTCCTTTACAAAACTAAGCAGGATTACATAATAAACACACCCTAAACCTTAGCCCTGAATACACCCCAACCCCCCACCCACCCATCCACACGCATACGCACCACATACCACCCGCACCACCCCCCACATACGCGCTCCACACATACACCCTGAAGCCCACCTGCTGGGGTGCAGCTACACAGCTACAAACTACTGCTACACACCTACACACTACTGCTACACACCTACAAACCACTGCTACACAGCTACAAACAAACTACTGCTACACAGCTACAAACTATTGCTACACAGCTACAAACCACTGCTACACAGCTACAAACTACTGCTACACAGCTACAAACAAACTACGGCTACACAGCTACAAACTATTGCTACACGGCTACAGACTGCTACACACCTGCTGGGGTGCAGCTTTGGGTGCCGCTGCTTCAGCTGGCTTAGCAGAGGCAGAGGCAGAGGCTTTGGGTGGGGTGGAGGAAGAGGACCGTTCAGGTCTCTGTCTAGGCGCTGCTGGGGGAGGGGTTGATGATGTGGGCCTCTTGGGGGCAGCCTGTGTGTGTGTGTGTACACACAGACACACATGAACGAAAAGTTGGCAACTTGCGCGATAGAGGGAGGGAGTTCATGCAGTGGACATTCTGAACTTGGATGGTGATAAAAGGGGGGAGGTTGGTGATGTGGGCTTCTTTTTTATCACCTCTCTTTGTGGGAGCTATCTGGAATGTGTGATTTGACCATGATCAGGGAGGGCAGCCTGACTGTCGACTGAGTACACATTGAAGATGTGAAAACTGAACTCTTTGCCACAACCACAATCCACAATGTTATCAAGCACACACTACGTACGCTACGAACACTCCAGACTCCCAGGACAAGCATGCACTCGCATACACTTACTGTGACAGAAACATTGCACCGTAGATTGTGCAGCACCGTAGGTTGTATGCACGCTGCACACTCAAGCATGCAAGCGCACACCAAACAGATAACACACATGGACACACACCCACGTAATGTGACAGAAAAGTTGCACGGTAATTTGTGTAAATGCTGCACACTCAAGCATACAAGGGCACACACACAAATACACACAAACACACACACGCTAACACAGACACGCACACACAGACACATAGACACGCACACACACACTCACACACACCACGCACCTTATTGCTTGTCCCTAACGTGAGCGATTGAGGAGGAGTTGGATTTAGCGCATCCACGCCAGGTCGAGCCTGCAGTGTGTATATGTGTAAAGCACACATGTGTGTGTGAGTGTGTGTGTATAAAAGTGTTTGTATGTGTGTGTGTGTGTGTGTGTGTGTGCGCGCGTGAGTGTGAGTGTGAGTGTGATGTCCACACTCGAAGGGCCTCCATATATTGGCTATTCACGCGCTCTGCGATACGCCATCACACATGAAATAATATCTCCGTATATTACGTTTTGTACGTGCGTGAGTGTGGAAAAACATGTCTTAGATTACCATTTTACTGTCCTCTCTCCCACCATGGGCATTCCCATGTTATTCCGTTATGCTGGTGGGCGCGTGCAACATCTATACCAAGACGGAAGTCACATATTCACTCACCCTCACACATCCGCTTACTCTCCCATAACTACACCGGCAACCCACACCCACCTACCCTACCTCGCACACACACACACACACGCATCCACTCCTCCACACCACACACTCCCCGACGCACCTGTAAGCGCAGAGCTTTGATGACATGAACTCCGTCTACTTCCGATTTCTGGCCAGGCATCTTGAACATGGGGTTGGTGCCTTGAATGGAGCTGCACACCACACCCCTACGGCGGATCTCTGTGTATACGAGTGTGTGTGTGTGTGTGTGTGTGTGTGTGTGTGTGTGTGTGTGTGTGTGTGTGTGTGTGTGTGTGTGTGTGTGTGTGTGTGTGTGTGTGTGGGCATGAACCATGGAGGAGACACAGTGCAAAGTTTCCCTGCCCACGTCAAGCACTAGAGTGCAAACTTTCTCTGCCCACCTCAAGCACTAGAGTGCAAAGTTTCTCTGCCCACGTCTCTCTGCCCACGTCAACCACTACGGTGCAAAGTTTCCCTGCCCACGCCACTACAGTGCAAAGTTTCCCTGCCTCCGTCAACCACTACAGTGCAAAATTTCTCTGCCCACATCAAGCACTACAGTGCAAAGTTTCTCTGCCCACGTCTCTCTGCCCACGTCAAGCGCTAGGGTGCAAAGTTTCCCTGCCTGCCCACCTCAAGCACATCAGCTCTATGCAGCGCAAGACCCACAGAGTCATCGCACTTCTTGCGTCGCTCACCCCTTCCAAAACTAGCAGTCTGTTTGTTATTGCAGACACCCTTAAACAGACAAATAGCAAACACCTTCAAAAGCTCAACCCCTACCCCACCCCCACCTACACCCACAACCACACTTCACATACCCCCCCCCCACACACACCACTAACACACACACACACACACCCAGGGTAGCTCGTCCTCAACCGGCGTGCACATGCCATTGAGTTCACATCATATACGCACACACACACCACCACACCACCACCACACACACACACACACACACACACACACACATCACACATCACACACCACACACCTGGTAGCACGTCCTCAACCGTCTTGCCCATGCCACTGTAATTTGTGGACACCCAAGAGGCTAGCCACTGCAATCCGTCCTCAACGCTGGCTTGGGGAGTGGGGGCAGCCTCACGCACAGGGGATCCACTACCAGACTGCATTCACATGTGCATATCGTGTGTAGTTGTTTGAGTGAGTGCGTATGTGTGATTGAGCACATGCGTGTGTGTATATGTCTGTGTGAGTGTTTACGTGTTTGTTTGTGTGTGTGCGCGTGTGTAGGTGTGTGCGCGTGCGTTCGTGTCTGTATGTGTGCATGTGTGTGCGCGTGTGCACCAGACTGGGTACATAGTGTGTGCAAGGAACACATTGCCTAACTGTTTCAGAGCCTATGTGCAAATTTATGTAGTAGGCAGCTCATATGCAGAAGTATATGAGAGGATATGCAAGCGTATTTAGCTGTACAACTTGGAAATAGGCGTGCGCGCGCACACAATGACACAAAGGCACGCGCACAAGCACTCACACCCACACACATACATGTACCCACGCGCGCGCACACACACACACACACACATACACACACACAAACACGTGGGCGCATGCCAGCACGCAAGCACTCACAAATGCTCACTTGTGCAATCCCACATGCACCCACAGATACGCGCACACATGTGAACACACACCACACACATGCTCACACACACACACACACACAAATCACCTGTCCGGGAGAGACTGGCCTTGCAGTAGCAAGTGCAGGAGGGGGGCTGGGTACTCTGGGACGCACTCCAGGACGTAACTGCAGTGTGCGTATGTGTGTGCGTGTGTGTGTGAGCATGTGTGTGTGCATGTGTGTGTGCGTGTGCGTGTGTGTGTGTGCGCGCGTACGTGTGTGTGTGTGCGTGCGTGCGTGCGTGCGTGTAGTTCGGTTTGTTCAAGGCAACACCACTGAAAGCCCCACCTACATCACACATCAATGCACCCAACTCTCATGGCACGTGCAACTCTTGCAGAGGGAGCACACCGCTGGAAAAAAAAAGGACACCCACCTGCCCGGCATTAACTGTTGGGGTATCAACAACCGCGTGCCCATCCCCCCTGCACGATTGTGTCCTCACACGATTGTGTCCTCACACAATTGTGTCCTCACACGTTTGTGTCCTCACACGATTGTGGCCTCACACGATTGTGTCCTCACACGAAAATGTCCTCACAAGATTGTGTCCTCACATGATTGTGTCCTCACACGATCATGTCCTCACACTAATGTGTCCTCACACATTTGTGTCCTCACACGATTGTGTCCTCACACGATTGTGTCCTCACACGAGAATCTCTTCACACGACTGTGTTCTCACCTCTAAGCGGAGCATCTTCACCACCTCTGGTGCGTCAACCTCCACATCATTGCCCGGGACGATGAACATGGGGCGGCCTTCCTTCACAGAACTGCATCAATAACACAGGTCACAAGCATTGTCATGGGTTTAGGGTTTAGGGTTTAGGGTTTAGGGTGGTTTAGGTTTTAGGGTTTAACCCTAACCCCGTGCATCAATAGCACAGGTCACAAGCATTGCCATAACAAGGTAAAACAAAAGAATGGGGCAACGGAAGGAGAGAAGAATGGGGGGAGCTGGGGCGGCTTTGCTTCACAGAACTGCATCAAAAACTGCATCAATAGCACAGGCCACAAGCATTGTCATAGCAAGGCGAAACAAAAGAATGGGGCAACGGAAGGAGGGAAGAATGGGGGGAGGTGGGGCGGCTTTGCTTCACAAAACTGCATCAAAAACTGCATCAATAGCACAGGTCACAAGCACTGCTAGAGCTAGAGAGGTTTAACAATCGGTGCAACGGAAGGAAGCATAATGGGCATGGAACGATCTTTCTTTATAATAGCGTTTTAACTGAACCGCGCCAGACCACAAGCAGACACACACACAGATACCACACACACACAGACCACAAGCAGACACACACACATACCACACACACAGACCACAAGCAGACACACACACACACACATAAAAATGGGCACGTGACGGTCAGAAATACAGGACAACGGACGAAGGCAATCTTACCAAATGGGCTCTGCATTAAACGACTGTGCATGAAAGTTTACGGCATACTCATGAACAAAAAGTAACACACGCCAGAGGAAGAGGATTGCAAAACTCACACACATACGCGAAACTCACACACACACACACATACACACACGTGAGCACGTGCACCCTCCCCCTTCTTACATACATCACAGCTATACCACCACTTCCATTCCCTCCCCCACACACCTGCACAACCACCCCCACACTCACGTCCCTCAAACACACACACGCACACGCACACACGCACACCCACACTCACACACATACAGACACACTTACCTGCACACCACGCCCATGCTGCGCAGCTCAGGCAGAGCATCCTCTGCACTCCTGCCCATGCCGTTGTACTGCAAAGGTGAAAAGTTTGCAGCAGCTTGAGCCAAGCCAACGTCTGAACAGAATCTACACCAGCTACTGTGCATCGTGCAGTATACGTGTACTGCACTTGTACTGCACGTGTATTACTATGTGTGCGGTGTCTATTGCGTGCGATACCGAAATCTTGACAATTCGTTGCCCTTCAAGCCTGCTGTGCTGAAGGGCAGCTAGAGTGAGTGTGTGGCAGCGTACGTGGTGCAGAGAGCAGTGTGCACATGATGATCAAGCTCTCAATTTTGTGTACATTGTGCTGCTGTGTGTGCAGCAGTACGCTGTGCAGCGTACAAAAACAGTGCAGAGATGTGTGGTGAATGTGAGCGCGCACAGGGTGTACGTTATCTGTGGTCGACGTTTCATGAGTGCTGCGTGCAAGAAGCGCGTGACGTACGGAGCCTTTACACGCACAAAGCCATACGCGCAACGCCAACAATTATCAAGTTCCCCACATGTCCACGCCAACAGAATCGCACTCCGCCATTTGGCAAAAACATAACAGTTATGCTGCACACATGCTTCTGAAGAGCATCATCGTTCACACACATTCCACTAGTGAATTGCCTCGCCTTTCAAAAGTATTCGCGCGCGCACACACACACACACACACACACACACACAATCAGAGGCAATCACACACACACACACATACATATCAGCACACTCCTCTTGTCACCTGAGAAGACACAAAAATGGCGAGCCACCGCATGCCTAGCGTGGCAGCTTCAGGGCTGAGTGTGGTGGGGGCACGCGTGCGGCTGGGCGAGCTGTATCTGTGTGTGTGTGTGTGTGTGTGTGTTTGCGTGTGTGAAAGCATGTGTGTGCATTTGTTTGCGAATGCATGTGTGTGTATGTGTGTGTGGATGTAAGCGTGTGTGAGTTTGCGTAAGTTTGTGTCCATGTGAGAGAGAGAAAAAATATGTGCTTGTGTGAGTGTATGGGTGTGCGAATGTGCGTGTACGTGCGGTTTGAGAGTGGGGATGCGTGTTTGTGCGTTAAGGGGGAAGGACCTGTGTGGTCGGAACCTACAGAGTTTAGTAAAAGGTAGGTGCTGACGTGTGTGTATGATTTGATTTGATACGTAAAGCAGATTTGCACGTGATGCCAGGAGGGCTGTCTGACGCCTTTTTTGTCAAAAAGGTACAGTGCACCCATAATAACCCTGCACGCCCACACAAACGCACACATGCTACACGCGCAATAGCACGCACACACCATGATGTGCACACAATGATACAACCATACAATAATACAACCACGATGTCACGCGCGATAGCACGCACATACCTACGCAATACGCACGCCTCAGCCACTTTTTTGAAACAGCACAGCTTCAATTTGGGACAGAACAAGCGAGGAACAGAATTTGATGAAACAGACAAAGGGGGTACACACACAACATAGAACCACGCGCGCGCACACACACACACACACACACCTATTTGGTGAGCTGCTCCTGCTGCCTGAAGAGGAGGGTGCTCGCCCAGCCTGCGATTTGAAAGCGTGGATTTGTGTTTGTGTGGTGGAAAAGTGCAAGCTTGCTAGGGCTTTCCACTGCAGAGACACAGGGCAGAATTTAACCACACACAGGCACACACACACAACCACACACGCAACCACACTCACACACACAAGCACGCACACACACACACAAGCACGCACACATACACATACATACGCACATGAGACACTACCAGTCCAGCACAATCTTAGCTTATCTTTGACCTACATCGACGTGCAAACGCACACACGCACACACAAACACACACAAACAATGTATTCCAAAAAACACAGTAAACTCACCACGGGGGTGGTGTCTCTTATGTTCTGTTCTGATAGTTTTTGTACGAGGGTGGCAGGTGGCTCAGGGTCTTCTGGGCGCATGCCAGGCCGTGGCTGTGTGTGGAGAGTGTGTGTGTGTATATGTGTGTGTGTATATGTGTGTGTGTGTGTGTGTGTGTGTGTGTGTGAGAGAGCATGCGTCCATGTGTGTGAATATGCATATAAAGGTTGTGCATGTCTGTGTATACTTTGCAAACACACACTTACCTACACCCACACCCGCACCCACATCCACAGCTATGCACATGAACACACCCACACCCACACCTTTGCACACGAACACACCCACACCAGACCCAAGCCCAAAATCACACCTACACCCGCACCAACACCCACACCCACACCCGTACCTGCACCCAAGCCCACACCGGCGCCTATACACACAAACACAAACACACACACACATGTACACACACCTGCAAGCGCAGCATGTAGATGATTTGGGAGGCCTCCACACGAGAAAGCACTCCAGGCACGCGGAACATGAGGCGTCCCTCTTTTACAGAACTGTACACCACTCCACGACGACGAAGCTCTGTATGCGTATGTGTTTGTGTTTGTGTGTGCGTGTATGTGCATGTGTATGTGGGCACATATGTGTGTGTGCGTGCACGTGTGTGTGTGAACGTGTGTGAACGTGTGCACGTGTGTGCATGTGTGTGTGAACGCGCTTTTGTCTTTGTGCACGCATGGGGGATACTCAGGGGAAGCACACCTTCATGTCCTCTTGAGTGTATGCAACGAATGGGGGCAGCAGATTATTGTAATAGCCCACAGCTAGACATACAAAGTCAAGCACATAGGAACACCTGTATGGCAACACACACATGAATGCACACACGCGCACAAGCAATCACACATGCGACCACACACTCATACACACTTGCACGCACACACGCACTCACACACACACACACATGTACGCACACATACACACACGCACACATAACCACCCACCCACACACACATACATACATACACTCACCTGGCAGCACATCCTCTGCTTTCTTCCCCATGCCCGTGTAGTGCAGTGCAATCCACTCTGACAGCCACCTCATGGCCTGAGCATCTGGGCTGTCAGGGAGGCGTCCGACTTGATACTCGCGGGAGGGCGAGGTAGAGCGAGGGCGCTCTCTGCTTGATGAAGGCTGTGTGTGTTGTACAGAAGTGTGTGTGTGTTTGTGTTTGAGAGTGCGTGTATGTGTGTGTGTGTGTGTGCGTGCGTGCGTGCGTGTGTGCATATACGTACGCGCGTATCTGTGTGTGTGTGTGCTTGCGTTTGAGGGTCACGTGCTTCGTGACAAGGGCCCTGTACTTGGTACCCTTGTACGATATTGCTATGAACCTCATCCATCAGAACCTTCCATTGATTAGTTGTGAAGAATCTCAGATTCTTTACGACTATTAACTTGCAATTTGCATACTCCCACATGCCTTTGTCTAGCTCCAAGCAGGGACAGCGTCCCTTGAATGCACCGCACATACGTAGCTGTACTAAAAGAACTGCTCCACGCCTAACATCTCACACGCACACGCACACGCACACGCACACACGCACAGCAACACACACACGCACACGCACACGCACACGCACACGCACAGCAACACACACACAGCATCACACAGGGGTAAAGGAGTCTGGTAGGTGCAGGCGGCAGATAGAACTACATACGACCCACCAGTCCCGAACAGAACACCTTTTCCCCTGCTAGACAGGCAGCTTGATTTTCAAGCCCCTATGACACAGCCCTGACGAGTCCGGGCTCAGCGGATAGAATCCCACCAACAAAAAATAACCTGGCACAAAAGCGCCACTCCACATTAAAGTTTGCGTACTCACCAGTGACGCAGCTTTGGCAGGCACGGAATACAGATGCCCAAGTTTCAAGCTCACCTGTGGCGCGGCTCTGGCAGGCGCTAACCCAGCAGGGGGGCTAGGGTCCGTTAAGTCCACACCGGGCCTCGCCTGCAAGATGTGTGTTACGCACGGCCACATGAATTTGCAACACTGAGTGTTGCGCACGGCCACATGAATTTGCCACACTGAGTGTTGCGCACGGCCACATAAATTTGCCACACTGAGTGTTGCGCACGGCCACATGAATTTGCCACACTGAGTGTTACACACGGCCACATGAACTTGCCACACTGAGTGTTACGCACGGCCACATGAATTTGCCACACTGAGTGTTACACACAGCCACATGAGTTTGCCACACTAAGTGTTACACACGGCCACATGAACTTGCCACACTGAGTGTTACGCACGGCCACATGAATTTGCCACACTGAGTGTTATGCAAGGCCACATGAATTTGCCACACTGCCACACACATATGCAAAACACAGCCACATATACCCAGACCAGGTCTCGCCTGTGAGTGGCTGGATATGCAGCACAGCCAAAAAGAAAAAGAAAAGACTCCGCTGGTGGTGGAATTACAGCCAGCAAGGTGTTATGCAGCACAATCACATATTATTCCGCAAGCACACGAGCGTTTAGAAAGCGTTTAGATACAGGGGTGTGAAAAGGAGCCTATAATTTGTAAGAGGCATCCACCCCTACACACACACATACATACACACACATACACACACACACACTTACTTGCACACCCACACGTACCTTGAGTCGAAGAAGCTTGATCACTGCGAGACCACCTACAAGAGGCATTTACACCTACAAACTCACACTCACACTCACGCACACACACACTCACTCGCTTGCACACCCACACGTACCTTGAGTTAAAGCAGCTTGATCACTGAGGGGCCGTTTATGAGAGGTATCTACACCTACAAACTCACTCACGCACACACACAAAAACACATACACTCACACTCACACACACTCACACTTGAACACCCACACGTACCTTGAGTCGAAGCATCTTAATCACTGCGGGCCCGTCTATGAGAGCATCCTGGCCCGGCACGCGAAACAAGAGCTGGCCGTCACTCGCGTTGCTGCAAGTACGTACGTACGTGCAACGCCACAGCCTTGTCATCAATTGCGCTGATGCTTGCCACGGAAAAACATGACAATGACCGTTGCTGATTGCATGCATTTGAAAGTTCCTTAGGTAGGAGCGCGTGTGTGTGTGTTTGTGCGCGTGTGTGTATGCATGTGTGTGTGTTTCTGCATGCGTGTGTGTGCTTGTGTGTGTTTCAGCGTGTGTGTGCACATGTGTGTGTTTGTGTGTGTGTGTGTGTGTGCTACTGCTCTACACAAGGCAAGCTAGACGCAAGCATAGATCAAGTCACAGGTTTCGTGACGCAAACAACTGGCGCGCATAGGGCAAAATGCATACACATTTAGACTAGGACGCAGTGGCAGGAGCAGATTATGAGGTGCATGCTCAATACACTTCTGCGCTACACACTACATCAAGTGGAGCGCGCGCACACACATACACACACACATGCACACACACACACACACAAACACACACAAACACACCAGAGACCCAACCAGAAATTTAATCAGCGTGAATGCTCTCCATTAGGGAACGGGGTCACAAGTCGTTCATCCTAACATCACTCAAATAGTGAGCTATGAACGGTTGAGTTGTTGCTTCGTATCTAATGCAAAGCAAGTGAGGGTCCACAAACCATTCACCTGCACACCACCCCTCGGCGCCGCAGTTCAGGCATCGCGTCCTCCGCGCTCTTTCCCTGCGCAGACACGACACCGCAGCGGACGCTTTAAACAGGTGCCAGCACATGTCATGTTCGATACCTTGACAAATGATGATACACAAATACACACAGCCTGTCCCGTCAGTGTCACAGTCTAGGCTCTACAGCAATCCTCCGCGTTCTGTCCTGTGCAGAGCCTTCTCTGCAGCAGGCAGTTTGGGGCAGCATGCGCTCTACTCGGACGAGCTGGTGTGGCGCTTCAGTGCTTCTGTGATGCCTCGATGCACACACCAGATGAGAGCACACCACAATAATTTTTTGTGAGCATAGTGGGTGACATAAGTGAGCGTGACCAAACTAAGAGTAAGCAGTTCTTGTCGCCTTTTTTTGTTGTGGCTGTATCAGGCATCACGTCCTTTGCGCTCTCTATCCCTGTGCAATGGCCAAAGACAGCAACTGCTATGTGTACGTCTGTGTATATATATAGACAGAAGTCGTTGTCTATGTGTACAGACAGCAACTATACACATAGCAGTTGCTGTCGTTGAGGGCCATACACTGCCGGGCGAATGGCAGCATGCATCACAGCCAGGGGATGCGAGGCAGTAGTCCAGACATGCCAGTAGGCCTCTGTCATCATACTAGGGCTAAGGGTGAATTGAGAGGGCGGTCGTTGTCCAACCAGCCCTCTCTCACCCACTGAATGGATACCACTGGGCGCAACCTGTTGGACAGCAAGTCTTCATGCAGCAAGCATCGGCACTACTGCACACATAAGTAGACACAAACACAAACACACACGTGCACACACACACTGAGCAGTTTAGGCCCTCACCATGCCCATGTACTGCGAGGACACCCACGAGGCCAACCACTGCATGCCCTTCTTTGCGTCCTCTGTGCTCAGCAGGGACGCGTCGTGGTGGTCAGCAGTGGTCACGGCCTGCAGTGTGTGTGTGTATGTGATTGTTTTGTGAGTGTGTGTGCGCGCGTGTGTGTATGTATGTATGTGATTGCACGTTTGTGTATATGTGTATGTGTGTGTGTGTGTGTGTATGTTTGATAATGTGTGTTGGAGAGTATGTAATTTGTGTGTTATTGTGTATTTTCAAGGGTGTGTTTGCGTGTGTGTGTTTGTGTGTTGTGTGTCTGTGTGTGTTAGTGTGTGTGTGTGTGTGTGTGTGTGTGTGTGTGTGCGTGTTAGTGTGTGTATGTGTGCTTCTAGACACTGGGTTATTTATGACAGATGCTGGCGTTCTGGTGCGCAGTGCCATTGGACACAGGTTGTTGCGTATGTGCTTCTGCTTTTGATGCAACTTCATCAGTGCTCAACAGTCAGAAGTGTGCATCCATCAGTCACGTGCACTCCATCCCATCCTATCCTTCCAAACACGTGTGTAGAAGAACACGCATACATGATCACATCTTCACGCACCCGCACCTGCTTTACTGATGCAGCTACCACTACCGCATGGCGTAGCTGCTGCTGCTGCTGCTGCTGCGGGTGCTGGGTGGCGGGTCGAGAAGCTAACTTGCTGCTTTGATGATGGCGCACGGGGAAAATTGCTTGTCCAGCTGGGCGGAGGGTCCCCAAGCCCTCCGCGGCTGCCACCTGCACTCATCATCAGGGGCATGGCAGGCAGGGAGCACCCAGACTGAGACCCCACAACGGCAAGGGCGAGGACACACTCACAGGACCAGCGAGTGTAAAGGTTGGATAAGATTCAGATTTCTGTCTGCAAGCACACATTAACGTTGAAATTGGTGAGGGATCCCTGGCGCGCGCACCTGCTGCGAGAGCTTTATGTTTCCACCTGAGCCGAATAAGGCGCTTACTCTCGGGGACAGTCCAGATTTGTCCACCCCTCTTTATTAATCAAACGTGGACCAAAAGGATAAATTCAAACACACCAACGGGAAAATTCTACTATGGCAGGCTTAATGTTTTTATTTTTGGCAATTCCCACCATCAATTTCCATGTTGAATTTTGTCAGGTGTGTCCCGCGTTTTTCGCAAAACAACACCGTAAACCTGGCAAATCAGCACGAGCTCTGGTGAAAACCTGGGAGACCTTTACAAAGAAATATATAATACATTATCCCTCAGCTTTAATTTTATCGCCCGATGCATTGAGCTGAAGCACCCACACCCTTCGACTAGCCCCCGTGCCCCGAACACACGCCCACCCACCCGACACACAATATAAATGTACCTCAACACATATTTAATGTATTCTAAATATGACGTACTTCCTTAAGGAAAGGGACTCTAATCGCTATCATAAAAGGTTGTAAAAACACGCAATTGCACAGAAAAACGACGCACAGAGCCTCGAAAGCATCGTCAAAGAACCGGTACTCGTCCAAAGAAAGAGAAAAAAGTACTTAAAATTGCTGCTCTTCAAAAAATCTTGCACCATCACTAAAGAAGAATGACAAGTATAAAGTACTGGCACAATAAAACACACAGTCCTGCTCGAGTTTCCGTCTAATAATGTACATACATGACTGAACTGGAAAAGGTTATCCTTTGTTTTTTCAGCGCAGGAGCAGGGTCACTGCCAGAAACGCCATCATGGCACGCATCCAGTTGCTGACCTGTGTGCGTGCAGAAGAAAGACGACAGAGTAAGTTTTCGAGACGTGATCCACCTGTGGCGTTACTATTACGCACAAGATTTTTTCTTATAAGTCAAAAGAGTTAAGAGGGCAGGGTTGGTAACGATCAAAAAACGTGTGCCTGATCTCAAGGTATAAGGGTCTTACACCTGTGAACTAATGCTTCTAGTTATGAGCAGGCCAGCAGTCACACTTATTGACTGAAGGCCTTTTTTGTAAACCTTGTTAACCTTATACCTGTGAGCTCCTCGCTCCTCGTTCGTCCTTGCGTCTGAGCCCAAACAGCAAATTCCTTCTCCGAGGAACACTCAATCTGCTTTGAGGCGCGCTCAGTAAAGGAGCTACTTGAAACAGCTTCCTCACAGAGTCCGCCTCAAATCAAAGAAAAACTGGCCATGCCGTTGCTGGGCAAACTCAGATTCAACTAGATATGGTCTTTTCAAGGAGGAGAAATTACAGTGCAGCCTCTACCGACGCTTGCTACGTGTAAGATGCTTTTGCAGCAATGACCTGGCTGATTCGACAGTGCAGCTTCTGCAAGATAACACACTGCTTAACCTGTTCATATCACACATTTCATTGCCGGCACCATTTCCAACTCTCGTCAGGAACCAGTTTCAGGCCAAGCCTACAGCTATCCTTTACCCCTTGGCCCACAGGTTCTGGTTTCATTTCTGTCAGACGGGACTTTCACAGACCCATACCAAATTAGCTCCGCTCCCTTGGTATAGAAAATGAATTTACCTGCCTATACGCTAAAGTTCAAGACCACCCCAAATATCTAGACTCATCAATACCAGTGTGCACGGACCTTAGCAACCTGCTCCTCCACAAACGAGATAATGATGCCAGGCATCGTTGCTAGCTCTACCTGTAAAAAAGTAGAGGAGGAAGAAGTGGTTTGAAACACGCTATCTGTAACACACAGATATGCACGCACGTGCACGCACGCACACACACGCTGACATATGCATACATGCACAAGCACTCTCTCCCC
>Ga0307942_1000791_pt1 | contig 23574 bp, 21 predicted proteins | sample OrgLakmetagen175_FD_201846 | JGI IMG/M metagenome (GOLD analysis project Ga0307942, IMG submission 201846) | Saline water microbial communities from Organic Lake, Antarctica - #175 | ecosystem: Environmental > Aquatic > Non-marine Saline and Alkaline > Saline | place: Antarctica: Organic Lake... | reverse complement strand
AGCCCTGTTCCCTTGATTTTTCTAGCGTTTTCTTTGGTTTGGTTACAGGCTTTTTCCCAAGCTTCCGCTCAGATGCCCTCCAGAGGCATATATAGCGATGTAACCTTACCTTACCTTACCTTACCTTTACGGTACTCGGTACCAAAGTGGCTCCTTTTTCTTAATTAATGTGGGGAGTGGTTTTCACTGCCTGCGTAGTTTTTCTTTTTCATTAAACGCAATTAGTTCATGGAGGAAAAAATAAAGCTTCTTGTTATTGGCACGTGTGATGGCGCAGTGGAACAAACCACCTACGGGAAAGCTCATTACAAAAACAGGTTGGAAGTCTAGAAGAGTCCATTCAGTAAGTTATTGCCTGAGAGGTGCCGTGGCAGACACCACAAGCAATATCCTAGGATAAAATCCTAAAATTTTGTTTAGGGTTTTAAAAATTTGGTTTCAGTCAAGAAGTGCGACTGCTCGCCTGCTCATAAAAAAGCATTTAATTTTCTTAAATCCATGGAAGGGAAAGGTGCTGCTTGGCTTGATTCCCTCCAACTCACTAGTTGAAGTGGTACAGAACCATCTTCCCATCATCTCCTGACGTCACCAGCTTGTCGTGAGTAGCTTCCAGACACCTCACAGCATGCTTGTTTGCCCCCAAGCAGTAGAGCACCTGAGAGCAGTTGAGAAGGTGAGGGAAGGAAGCGACGAGTAAAAAGGAAAGATGTGAAGACTTTGTTGAGAAGTGACGATTGTGCTTTCAGTGTGAATTGTTTGCTCAATCTATCTGCGGTGACGTAACAACTGTCACCTAATAAAGCAGCAGCAATCATCCGTTCAAGTCCTACTACCTGGAGAAAGGACGAATGTTACAATAGTTTAATAACAGTTTTAAACCTACATCTGAGAAGTCTTTTACAACTTTACAACACGCTGCATTAGGGTATGAAACTTAATAATCATGAGGCCCCCCACTTTTGATGCAACCAAGGAGATGGAGCAAAGGTTGTAGACTGTTTGCGCCTCTACACAGCATTGACCAACCAACCTCTAAACCCCTTTTCTATGCCACGCTGCATAGCACAGGGCAAACGCCATTTGGTCGACCAACCCCTACCCACCTCTCCCGTGCTGCACTGGATAACCCAAATGCTGCCATCTCCGAGCCCTGCAAGTGCAAGGCCTCCGGCCGCAGCGAGGCTGTATGGGAAGTTTGACAGCTTGATCTGCCTCACGAGGCCCCAGGAGGCACGTGCGTCACTGAGGGCAAGTGTGCCATCTGCTCCCGCGCTGACCAGCATGCCGCTGCTACTAGGCCCACCTTGCAAGCAGTGTAAGGAGGCAGGACGTAATTAAGGATTTTGCGGCATCGCTTATGCCGCCACAAAATCCGCGCTGCCGTAAGATTTACGGCGTAGAGAGAATTCGTGCTGCTGTGAGCACTGTGCAAGAAGTAAGCAGTGTTGCTGAAGCTGCAAAATGGGGGCTGCTGGGTGAAGGGGTCTCATGAGTACAGCATGTGTAGAGGGATGAAAGGTGTGTGGTTGCTGTCACATGGGCAAGGAGAGTGTTAGCAGGAGATGCAAACAGCGCATGGCCTCCCTGACCGTAAGCCGCAGCAACCTACCTGCACACAAGTCCCCAACAGCGCCACGGCCCTTTTCGTTTACGTGCAATTCCATTTTGGCAACCAATGCTCTCTGCCGAGGGTCCCACACCTGCATGTCAAAAGAGGATGCAACAGGTTGTGAGTTGGCCGCACCCTTGCCAGTGCACATGCAACACATGCAACACATGCATGCATGCATGCATAGGTATCCAAGCAAAAGTATAGTACGATGACGCCTGCGCAACACCATCACACCAACAAAGCTAATTTGTGATGGGTTTACGAGCTTGAGCATTCTATTGTCCAGCTCCATCAAACGTGTTGGTAGTAGAAACATTGTACAGCCTTGAACATCAAAATGCCAGCTCTTTGAGCAACCCCACTTGCAGCACCTCACCCGCACATAGCCGTCTTGACCGCCGCTTACAAAGCACCCACTAGCGCATCCTTCCCCATCTACATCCCACCACTCCAACGCGGTCACATGTCCATCATGCGCCTTTTTCTTCAATTTCCATATTTCTGCCCCCGAGGCGGTGTCGGTCACGATGAGGTTGCCAGATCTGTCGCCTGCAACGGAAGAAAAAAGTGTATGGAGCCGACTGCATCGTGCTTGACAAACCATTTCCCCTCTGTATTGCTTAAAAGCAAGGAACAAGCACCAATGTAATGAACGGCCAGACACAAAGGCAGGTTTTACAGCTGGCTGAAAAGCAGAAAGGCACTTTGATGCCCCACCAACCTGACACGATTCGGCCGTCGTGCGGTGCCATTTCTAGAATGGGAGCAGCATGCCCAGATATACATGCCACCTCACGCCCTCTCCCCCCATTTACATTCCAAATGCGCAGGGTCTTGTCGTACGATGCAGATATGGCCACGCCTGATGACTGGTCCCACCTGACCTGCACGTGTGCATGGATATCTTGTTTTGTACTTGGCACCTTATGAACTTTCATAATGATCATTTAGTAATTATGTGCTTACGACTTCCAGGTCGTATGGTAGTGTGATGGCTTTTCAAGGTGCCAAAAACGCATATACCGCGACAGGTGTGCATTTCTCTTCTAATAGCATCTGTCAAGCTTTCGTTTCCTGTTCGGCAATAAGAACCCGTATTACGGTCACGCATCTGTCTGCCCTCAAGCTTTGCACCTGGGATATGGGTCCTGAGTGGCCTTGCAGCTCTACACTGCTAACGCCACCAGGCCATAACCAGAGTTTACTGTCCATCCCTCCGGACAATATGTGACCTACAAGTATCATGTATGCACACACGGGTGACTGAGCCTTAATGCTGTAGAGATCCCAGGCTCAAAGCTTGATGCTGATCCCGAATATATTGAATTCTTCTGAGCATACTTGATCATTATGATCAAATTACCCAAGCACTATGATCGCCTTGTTATACACAGCTTCCACAATAGTTGCTGAAAAGCTCTTGTTAAGTGCAACGCACCAGCTCCTGTATAAGTGCAGCATGTCACCCAGTCAGTATGGCCGTTCGTTTTGTTGTACAGCGTCCGTTTCCGTACACCCTGCGCAGAATTGCATAAAGGAAAAGAAAAAAAAGGTCACGCAAGCAGCACAATCAAGTGACATGTACACTCTCAATTTGCATTTGAAGGTTAATAAATTGTCTCATTGTGCAAGATCTAATCAGTCATCCTACACGAGGGGAAAGGAAACCTCTACACGCAACACTTACCTTTTCGGCATCCACTATGTACAGAGCATGGTCTGAGGAGCCTATCACAACCTCGTTCTTGGCCCAATGTGCAGCTGAGCACATGTTGGGCCGGTCCGCAAGGTCACACATTATTCCTGCAGGTGAGAGAAGGATCCTTCCTTCAGATGGCAGCCTGAAGCTTTTTGAGTCTGGATACTTTGAGGCCTACACAGAAGTTGTAATAAGCCTGCATCAGCTACAGTAATGACAACTCTTCGGACTTCTACGCCATTGTCAAACAGGCACAGACACCTGTCCTGCATTGTGCAACATGCCGTTTATGGCTGTAAGTTTTGGTTCCAGTCCAGTGCTGTACAATGCACTGACCCTATCCATCAGGCATAGCATGCCTAACCTTGGGGGTCAACAGGACCCTGCGCCCATCCTTGCGTGACTGCAGTTGGGTAGCGACGTTCCAGGACACAGCCTGGAGCTCCACCACCTTGACGCTTTGTGCCTGCAGTGGAAGTACAGTTCTACGGGGCTGAGACTTTCAGCCACCCAGCTCACGTGAACCTTTATCAAGAAGAGCTTTTCTGGACCAAAAAGGTGTCTTTGAGCTCTTAACGCGTTCATTGGACCCTAAAAGGGGTAGGTGACAATGGGTGTGTGGAGCGCGGTGTGTGAGCAAACATGAGCTGTTTTTCGCCTTTCAACTCCATACATTTCACCTTCACGCTCTGTGCCTATAGTGAAAGTACGGTTCTACGTTGCGGGGGAGCCAACGCAAGCAAGCGTACGCCAACCTCCCATTTTACAAAGGAGCAAACTGAGGGCTTTACAATACGAACAAAGGGCGGCCTGACACTCCTGAACTTTAGCTGATGCACCCAGGGAAGAGCTGATCTGCTGGAATGCAAGCTGGGTGGAAAAATGGGTTTTCAGAAGTAAAAACAGCTCAAATGGACACTACAAGCGTGCTCTTGGAGGTCAAAAACATGGGATAATATGCGTGCTAAACGTCCATCGCGTTTAAGAGAGTCGTTCTGGGCACCATGCTGTGCGTGCTGTAAATTGAGGATGCCATCGATACACACACAGGACAATTGTGCAAAAATGCTGTTTGTGTGTTCCTGGGGGTCAAAAATGTGGCCTATGGCGAGTGGAGGTGCTGAAATGGACAATTTAGGGGCCTTGCATGCAAGCGCATCCAACAGGGATTGAAAACTTTTGGCCCTTGCTAACACAGCCCTTGCAAAACAGACGCCACTTGCAAAACAGACGCCACACACACACACACACACACACGCACACACACATACAAACACACAAACATTCCTGAGGGTCGAAAACGTGGAATTGGATATCCACAACACGTCCATCGCGGCTGTGTGCGTGAAGAATGGACACCATCATCAAGATTTGCACATCGTCGCGATACACGCACACACAGGACGAATGGTGCGAAACCGATGCTTCACGTGTGTTCCTAGGGGTCAAAAATATGGCTGGGAAGAGTATGAATGATTACAGGTCCCAGCTTGCACAGGAATCCTCCCAGGTTATTTACATAGCCTCTGAGCTACTGCATACATCACAGCACCCCATCACTCATTGTGCACCTGACACTTGCCCGAACATCAGGTCCACGGCACCAACACATGGCAGCAGGCCCTCCTCTCTTTTTCCCCCTTTCACTCTCACCTGTGCCTTGAATCTTTCCAGCAGCAGACAATGGGCCTGGCGCTGGCACATCATGGACTTGACCTTGGGACTGGAAACTGGGATCAACACCACCACCTTCACTTGGCCCAACCCTCCTTCCTCCTGCTGGCTGTCCCGTCGGCTGTCGCTGGGCAAGCTGCTGGGCAAGGGAGAGGGGCCGCTGTTGAGAAGGGCAAGCTGCGGATTGCCCGCCCTGAGTTTGCTGAATTATATTCAGGGCTTGCATCTCTTGGTATGCCGTTTCAAAATCATCCATGTACTTGTCATTTGCGGCGTGGCTCGTAGCTGCGCTGTGTTTGGCTGCATGATGCGTTGTGAACACAGCGTGATGAGTGCTTGCATGTTTTGCAGTGTGCAGGCATGCATGTATACATACAGATGAGGTGTCTCTACGTGTCTAGGGCACATGTAAGTCAGGCATGTCACACTTCAGTACATTTGAACTCCACTCACGAGCTTGCACCCTCCTCCTCGTTCTGTCCATTTGAAGCTAAACTAAACTGCTGCACTTGCCGTGGAAATAAAAAAGAGCAAAAGCTTAGAGTATCAAATTCAATCACGCTTGCATCCAAGATTTCATAAATAAATAAAATAGCTCGCTATGTTTCTCTCATCATTCCAGACGAGTCGTTTGGTGAACCACAGGCACGTCTGTCCAAATGCCCAAATGCCCAAGGGGCTAAACAGCCCATTGGAAAATCAGAGAGCTTACAGACGGGGGGTTATCCCACATGTTGCTGCCCCCCCTCAGCAGATGAGCGACGTTGAGGCTCCACAAAAACCTGTGGCTCCAGAGAAAGGTGAGCGCGAAAATACCTAATGTCAAGCAATTGCTGTCCGTATATGCAGTTTGACAGCAGCAATGGTGGTGCGTTGTTTGTGGTGTGTGTGGCATGTCTGGCAAGTGCTTAACCACGAAGTGCTGTGCTCGCGCGCAGGTTCATCGAATATTGTCTTTAAATCCTGGTCACAGTCACCAGCCAGCAAGATAACTGGACCAACTGTAGTGGTAAGACACGCTTGCTAAAAAACAAGGGCCAAATGAAAATGTCTAGTTGTGTGTTTCTGATCCTGTTCCAAAATGTTCTGAGTTGAATTTGTGACCTTGGAACAGGATCAGTTTTTCTGAACTGGTTCCTCGGTTGAGTTAAACTACCAGCTACCAGTCAACTGGTCCAACTGGTCTGGGCGCAAAAACGGGTCTACTGGTTTGCTCCAAATTGAAATCACCCTTCTACTTAAACTCTCCCCTCAATTGATTTTATTACAACTCAGTTACAACTCCACAAAAATTTCCCCCTTTTATTGCCTCGCTCCTCCTCTAGCCCGCTCCTGCTGGGTAAGCCCATCTCCCTTTGCATGCCCCAGGCATTCCCATGCAGTGGGAGTTCAAGTACAGTCCAGAGCAACATCCTTGATGATAGAGAGCCCTCATGCCCATTGTTCAACAATCTGTCACTTGTCAAATGTTGGTTAACTGCACTTATCAAAACAATTTCAGAATTACTCCCAGTTCCGAAAACTCACTTAACTTGGACCTTATAAATTCAGAAACGCACCGTATCAACCTATCATAAATCATAAATTAACACTATGCAGCTACACTTTGACATTCGCCAGGCTGTTTTTGACGTTGAACCTGTTCCACTGCGCAATGGCAAGTAACCCATGGTTAGGCATGACTTTGGAAGTCTTAATGCTTGCATGCTTGAGGGAGTTCAAATTGTAAACCTAACTATCACTTGCCTTGGACATGGGAGATTGTAAAAAAATTGATGGTTTTGTATCATGCAAAAATTAAGCTGCAATTACCCTGTTTGTCTGCACTATGTTGACCAGGAAGATATACCTTTGACTGCTTTGCCTGTGCTATTTTAAGAACATGCCTGCTGACATGCTGCACTTGCTACAGCAACTTCAGCAGGGCACTTTCTGTAGCATTCAACTGAACAGCTCTAGCCCCTGCTTTTTCACAGGACATCTAAATTCAGCTTTCACCAAGGGTTTGTGGCATTTCTCTTTCTTTTCCTTCTTTTTCCAGATCACAGGTGGCTCACAAGGAACTGGCCGAGCTTTGGCGCTCAAGTGCACTGCTGCAGGATATAACGTGATCTTGTGCTCACGTAGCCCAGCAGCCCTTGAAGAAGCAGGCAACCTGGCTGCGCAAGCATCGTCAAAAGGGAAATCGCCCGCCATCCTTGCTGTGTCAGGTGGGGGCTGTCATGCATTAATGTGGTTCACAGCTCGTCCACTAAAAAAATGCTGCGCACTTCATCAACTAAGCAGACCCGTGCTGACGCCCGTAGCTTCTGACGGGTGTAATGTGGTGTGCCAAGGTTCCCTTGTCGAATCGAATGAAAAAGGAAGAAGGCCTTACCTGTTGATACCTATAAGTATAGGTTGACTCGCACTTTCACTACTGGCACAGGGTGGATCTTTCTATTTCTACCGAGTGGGTCTCAGCCCTCATTGCAATTAAAGCGTGCAGCTAAAACCTTCATTCTAACTGTAGCTTTTATGTGCCTGTACCACCATGTAATCTTCCTCCTGATCCCTGCAGTTGACATTACCAACGACAAAGAAGTTAATGCCCTGGCTGCCACAGCCACTGAACTCTTTGAGAGTATTGATGTGGTCGTCAACAACGCAGGTCGGTCGACAAGTCAATGCATCCTTACAGCAACGCGCTGAATCAGCACCGCAGATACCTTTCCTACAAGTTGTCAGACCGAGGGTTTTGTAAGCACGCAGACTAGACTTTCTTATTAATCTACTTTCTTGAGAGACAGACGACAAAAACCAGACTTCTTTGTCAACTTGCTCCTTTTTGAAACTGCTTTTGCCTCTGTTAATTGTTAAGGAAGAACGTTTGCCTGTAGTTTGCCTGTGCTGGCAAGCTTGCACTTTAAGAGCACATACTCCTCATGCACCCAGTCCTGCACTGAGACGGCCTTCAGCCCTTTTAGCTGGTCCTAAACAGTTCATACGTGTGATCAACCTGCAGGCGTGTGCTGCACTGGAACCGTGGACGACACCCCTATGAGTGCCACTCGTAAGTTGATGGTAAGTACGCGTTGTTGCGGTGCTGCAAAATGTCCTTGGACAAAGGTGTTAGTGCTATTCTGTACGGGCCAGATTTGTGCCTTTCCAAATTCTTTGCGTGTGACTAGAGATGTCCCTCCTACATGCATGCAACGAACTTGTACGCGCCTGTATATTAGTTTGCGCAGGCCTGGATAACCCCGACTTTCTGCATGATGGAACACTACTTGTTACCTGTGCACCCACTGAACCAGCAGGAAATCAACTTTACGGGCCATGTCACAATGGTTCAAGCGCTGCTGCCTGCGCTGCGTGAATCTGCCCTGCGCTCTAAAACCCGGCAAGGCTCATCAGGTGCCAGCGTGCCAGGGCCGGCAATCGTCATGGTGAGAGCTGAATGGTATTGCAAACACGATGTAGGTGAGATGGAATGCAGGAAAAGGGCCATGCGTACTTTGGGCTTTGGCGATGCAAGTCATTTGGTTGCAACCGATTGTGGAAGTCCCTGAGCACATTTTACCGCTTGTGAGCACTGAAATTCCTTGCTTCCTCCTATGTAAGCACTGCAGCTTTCGTGACTGCCTTGCATCATCACTGTTTCAAAGTAGCACACCAGCACACCGCAGGCTTACCTATTGGCCTATTTGCCTATTTGACATGCAATTGCAAACTCATTAATACCATACCAATTTCATTCGATTCCTCCAGGTCAACAGCTTCGCTGCTCGCATACCCTTGAAAAACATGGGAGCTTATACTGCTTCAAAGGTGTGGGCATGGGTATGGAGGGCTGTTGGTACGGGTATCATTATGCATGTGTGTGGGTGCGTGCGTAACCAGGTTTCAGTATATAGTACCTGAGTAATATATGGAATATGGAGGATGCTATCAAGCAACCATACCCTTGTGGAAGGGAATCAAGCGACAGCACCCCTGACTATCAGTGGCTTGCAAAAAAGAGTTCTCACTTGTTCCATCGCACTGTTGCTGTCTTTTGCAGTATGCCTTGATTGGCTTCACAGACGTGCTGAGGGATGAGCTGAATGGTTCTGGCATCTTCGTTGCCACAGTGAATCCAGGTGCTTATGAGTACTTTGGGATTTCTTACGATCCTGTATTTTTGTGTATTACCTGCACAAGAAACAACCAAGACATGACCAGGTAGAAAGGTCTGACCCCAAACTCTGCTTGTTTGCCCTGCAGGTGTGATAAAGAGCAACTTTCTGGAGCGTGCACAGTGGTACGGCAAGCAGGTGGGTTAAACTACGATACTCTTCTTATTTTGTCTTGTCTTTGGCCTTCATTTTTGCTTATACTTCGGGCTGCTTGATTGAGTCATGTTTCCTGCTAATTACTGTTGTCGGATTGGCTTACGTGTAAAGCTGGTCTTCATAACCCATGTTTGTTCGCTTGCTTCAGGGAGACAAAGCACGTGACACAATGGGTGGCATGCTAGACGCAGGCGGCATTGTTCAGGTAAGGCAGCTGCTGCTGGGGACTTGATGCATTGTAGAACTGAAAATGCTTTGATTCTGTATCAGACAAGTGTATTTTATTATTAACATTTCACTGCAAACGCTAGTGGCACTTATGAGCCCCCAGTGCCAGCCAGCAACGTGCGTTGACACCCTTAGCTCTTCTCGATAGTGTTGCATGTGAGAATTTTGTAACATAATCTTCCAGAGGGAATCATCAGGGGCCCAATATGGGCTCACTTTTAGAAATGTTCCTAGGCTATGTGCACCCTAATACATTTTCATAGTGATGCGTAAAATGTAGGTTCCAAAGCAGCCGAGGTTGTGAAGTAGCAATTGGGGCACGTCTCTAATTGGCCGCAGTAAACCCTACTTATCAAGCACCCATATGCAAGCTTGGCCAAATCAGTATATATACGCCGTATATACTGTATTCACCGCACTGATTGTCTGCTAAATACGGCATATTTTGGTGTTCAGTTCTGGCCAATTCTACCCATATGCTTTGTTTCACCATGCAGAACACAGAACTAAGTAATTTTTCGCGTTACCGAGTCTCTACTACAAATAAAAATCATTGCAAAAGGATTGGAATGAAAGGACTCTGTGGTTAGTGAGATCTGAAATTTAAGCCACTTACCTTGATTGAGAGCAGTAAAATGGGCGCCATAATGAGTTAAGCACTGGCCCCCTCCAAGACCTAGTTTTCAACTACCACATTTGTTTTATGACATGAAGCTGATGTATTGTTGGCATTATGGGGGCGATAGAGTTCTGGTTGGGGCACGAGGGCTTAATACGTGTGCATTTTGTGCCAAATGTTTAGGCCACACACTTGACCAGGCCATTAGGGTCGTCCGTTTAAACCAGGTGTACAATTGATACATTGATACAATACAATGTACCGAGTATTGAATTGTACATGTTAATCAAAGCATTGTATCAAAACATGAACAGTTTGGTACTAACTCAAATTACCCCCTCCAACATTCTTCCCACCCTCACAGACACCTGAAGAGGTAGCTGCAGCAGTGTTTCAGTGCATCACTCGCCAACAGCAGACAGAAATCAATGTTGGGGCTTTCTTCAATGGCGCTATACAGGGCTACAAACTCACAGGCGTAAATCCGTTTGCCCTGGCTCCTTGAATCGCGAGAGCGAGACGTGAATAAACAATTGCAAGCCTGTTTTGTGTGGAGCGAGTGGTAGTAGGAGAGTCCATTCACCAAATTTCCAGAGAGAATACATGATGCTCAGAGTTTACAACACGCTTCCATGATCTGTGTGTTCCTGCCGTGTTATCCTTTATCAAAAGTTATCGCTAGTCTGGGTTTCATGAGTTGTAATTTGCTTACGCAGTTGAGGGTCGGGCAAATGTAACATGCATAATTATTGCTGGCGCCACTGTTCATTATTGTTGAAGGATGTGTGCACCATATAAAGATTTGTCTAAGAGTTTTTCCGCCTGCTTGACTAACTTTGATAAAATTATATTCGTCAAACTTGTAACCTTGCTCGTTAAGAAAGCTTGGCACACACAGTTCCTCCAACCGTTGCACCAGAAGCAACAGATTGCTCTGCAGCACTCGTGCTCCCTAGCCTATTGGGCAACTGCGCAATGTCACATGCCCTAACTGCAGTGCATCGTTCACTGCCGCAGTTTGAGTGCGGCAGGTGTCCGTGTAGTCATCCAGCAGGCAGTGCTTCTCCTGATATCCTCCATGCCTTGCGTGCACATTGATCTAATTAGCAATTTAGTTACGCGCAACAGGATTTAAAGTAGATTTGGAGTGCAGCCTTATGCAGCCTTGTTTTGAAATAAACGAGTATCTTATTTGCTATGGCAAGAAGGTTATGAATGCAGCAGGTTCTTGAAGAAGTTGAAGGGCAGTACTATGCAAGGGCGACAGTATGGAGCGACAAGGCTTAGCGGTGGTTGCTCTGGGATAGCTCTGCACCGCCATCCACATTGCTGCTAAAAGCCATGCATTAAATATAATGGAGAATGACAAGGGTACACGGTTTAAAGGTTTACAAAGCTGGCCTTCAGTAAAGCTAGCCTGCTCATAAAACGCAATAATTCATGGAGAAAAAAATAAAGCTTGTTGTTGTTCTGGCTCATGACAGTAGACACATCGTGGGCTCCTGTTGGGGGAAACAGAGGTGCATATTTTAATGGAAGGCGTGGTGTCTCTGACTCCCAACATCCTTTTTAACACTGTTAACAGCCATTTCTGAAGTTGACTGTCCATCTCTTTGCCTTATTGTAAGTAAGGACTGGCCCAAATCTGACTCGCATACATACCAGCAGGAATAGCGTATGTCTTGAAGCCATATGTATGCGTGTAGCCTGTTAGAATGGTCACGTTTCTGTACAAACTCTTTGACTCTGAACGTGCCTGCCGTGAATGGGCGAATCGAAGTGCTGCGTCAGCCACGGTATTCAGATTGATCTGCTTGTCGCACACCATGCCCAAATATTTGAAGGAGTCCGTGTAAGAAAGCATTGCACCGTCAAAGTACAGGAGGGGCAGGTTTTCAGAGTTGGAATTGAAGCACATTACCTCTGACTTCTGTGTTTTGACAGTGAGATGCTTCTTCTCAGCGTATACTCTCAGCTTGTTTAGCGTAGTCTGCAAGTCCGCGTGTTCATTGGAAGGGAGGGAAAGGTCATCAGCAAACAGTATGTATGTTTTTCACAGTAAGCCATCAGTCAAGCTATCAATGTCGTTCAAGTAAATGAAATGACAAGGGTACGACTGTTAAATGGCGGATGCCACCAGGTGGTTGGAGGCTAAGGTCTGTACACTACCGTATAGTATGGACAAGCATCAAACACCTCAGTGCACATTGGCTGCTGTCAGTTGTTAGGTACTGATGTACATACTGACAGAATACAAGTCTTTTCTTATAATTGAATTGAAGGGTAATTAATTTCCGCTTTGCACTGCTTTGGCCCATCCCCCCCTAGCAGATTATTTAGTGTAATGATAGGAAAGTGGTTAACTCATCAATAATTGATCTTTATGAGGCGGATAGTATTTCATTGTTGAAAATTAGCCTAAAGAGTTTTTGGGCTAGTTTAGTCTGTCTCTGAGAGTCTGCTAGTGGCTGCCAGTGCTATTGAGTTGCTCCCAACTTCAAGACGCTTTTTGCTTATTGCTGAGTATTGGCCTCCTGAGACTATTTCTTTGTATTTATTCTTCTCTCCTCTGTCTTAATTGATGGAAGCAATGTTGTATGGTCCACAACTGTTTATCAGAATTCCAATTCTTTACTATAAGCATTTGCACCATGTGCGTAGTCCAATACTTGCTCCCAATAATGTCCCCCAGTCAATACTTGCTCCCAATAATGTCCCCCAGTTGTCCCCTGCCACGCACTCCAAAAAAGCTCTCCCGCCCTCCACAAATTTGCTGCTCTTTCCGTATGTTTTGCCCAGGTAGGAGCAACTGGAACTTTACCAGCTTAGGAGGTGAATCTGTTTTCTGTCCGAGAAGAGAATGGAAAACACAAGAGGTACAAACATTCTTCCACCTATTACAGGAATTTGGTTAACTGACAACACAGCCAGCAGAATTTAAGGAGGGACATATTTCAATTACAGGCACATCATGTTGTGTTCATCATGGAAATCAGACCAGTTCCTGTCCCACTTAACTGTCTGTCACTCTAAATAACTATCTCATTGCTATCTACAGCACCAGTTGGCTGCTGGTACAACTCCACACTGTGCTGCGGGTGAGGATGAGCACTGCCATACCCTGTGGGTGGTGTGTTGCTAGCGTGCCCCACGTATGCTGACTGATGAGAGGAGGATGGGAGATAATGAGGGACACCAGAGGGGGGAGCATTGTAGGGGGAAGCTGAAGATCCACTGTGACCATACGAGGAAGAAGAGGGAGCAGATGGCGGTGCGAGAGAGGTAGCGGAGGGCTGTGAGGTCGATGCCGGAATGAACACCCACTGCCCACCCCCGTTTTCAGGCTGTTGCATTGGAGGTGGGACGCTGTGGTGGTTTTGAGGATGTGGCGGTGGTTGGGTGACATGTGTAAGAGCGTTGAACATTGGCCGTGGGTGGTGTTGAAGGGGGGCGGCAGGTGCAGCAGTGGGGGGCAAGTAGGAAGGAGGCGTAGGGGCAGCAGGAGGTGGGTAGGGGGACATGGGAGGGGCAGCGGGAGGAGGATAAGGCGGAGGAGCAGCTGCAGGAAGATACTGGTGTGGCGGTGGTTGGGTTCCGGCGTGGGGGGGGTAGTAGGAGGAGGGAGGTGCTGCTACTGCAGCAGGGGCGTCGTATTGGTACGGCTGTCCTTGGAGATGGGGCTGCTGAGCAGCAGGTGGCGGCGCTGGGTGGTATTGGTGGTGCGATGCAACTTGCTGGGGAGCGGAAGAAGCAGGTGGCATTGGTGCTGGGGCGCTGGAATAGGAGGGCTGGTGTTGAGGTTGATAATGTTCAGGGGGCAGGTAGGTTTGGGGTGGAGCTGCGGAGTATGACGGGGGTGGAAGGGTGGGGGGAGGGTGCTGTTGCCACTGCTGCTGCGGCTGTCCTATTAAGAGGCTGGGATGAGGAGTTGGGGGAGGACGTGGGGGTGGCACATGAGAAATCGTGCTAGGGGCATGCGGCTGCAGCTGCTGCTGCTGCTGGGACAATTGAAACTGGGTGGGTAGCTGACAAGGTGGATGACGCTGGGTTGCAGGTGCGGTGCTTTGCTGCTGCTGCTGCTGTTTCTGCTGCTTGCCAGCCCGGGCGGAGGATGGGCAAGCCCCTCGTGGTTGCTGTCGCTGCTGTTGCTGCTGCTGCTGCTGTTGAGGCTGCTTGCTTGTAGAATGGGGGCGGTCTTCGCTTGCGTCCTTTGTCGTGGCACAATGTGAGGGTGGTGGGGAGCACATCTCGGCGTGGGAACGTTTTTGGCTGCCCTGCCCAGTCGCAGAGTTGGGAACACTGCTGGGCTTAGCAGGGTTGGTAGTAGCAGTTTGGGTGGCTGGAGAGGCGGGAGGTAGATGAGTTGGCAGCACTGCCGCTTTGGCCCCTTGCTGCTTTGCAGCGCCTGTCGTGGTTGCTTTTGCTGGTGCCGCTGCATTTGCTGCTGCTGCTGCTGCTGCTGCTGGTACCAAAACTTTACCATTTTCCTTGGGCACATCCGCAGGCGGCTGTTCAGCAAGCTGTTGCTTTTCTACCTGCCCTGCATGCTCCATGGGCTGTGCCTTCTCTCCCTCCTGCGCTACATCTGTTGCTGTTTGCACGCCGTTCTGCGGCTGCTGCAGCTTCTGCTGCTGCTGTTGCTGCTGGCCCTCTGGCTTGTTCCGATTAACAAATGCGAGGGGATAATCCTTCTCTTCCTCAGGCAGAGCAACAACCTGAAAAAGGTCAGAGCAGCTAGATTTGAGCCCCTATTTCCTCGGGGCCAAAAAGTTGGGAAAAGTGTATTGGTGAGAAAAGAGGCAGCGGCGCAAATTCTGCCACCACGTGTCAAACAGCATTTAGTCCAAAGAATGGACCAAGGATATACTGAAGGCAGCAGTTGCCTGCTGCAGATTATTAGATGCTACTATGTACACTACCATACAAACTGAGCTAACACTCGGCTTTTTTACAAGCTCCTCTTCCACGTCACGTCCTGAAGTCCAAAAACTACACCAAAGCATCGCGAACACTACGCCGTTCCTACTGGATCAGTGCTTTGCAAGCCTTGATCACGTACAAAGGACAACGATGATTTGCATTAGGTTTGGACTAGCTGCACAGCGTCGTCAACAAAACAGAAAAGCATGGCCTTCAAGGCTCAGGAGGAATGGAGGGCCACCTTTGCTCACCATGACCGGGAATTCCACTAGGGTCTTGCCGGACAGCTGTGACCCTAGGGAGCGTGAAGTGTCAATGGCGTAGTAGGCAGGTGCATTAGCCTGTCGAGCAAGAGGGGATGGGAAATGGGGTTGGTGTAGGTGATCGTATTTGTGATAATCTTTTAGGACAGGGACGGCAAGCTGCCTCCCCAGTTACCTTCTGACCATTCATCCAAAGCACTGATGTGTCACGTCAGAAAACGGCGCCTCCTCTCTCTGTGTTACCTTCCCCAACTCCCACCTTTTTATACAAAAGGGCCAGGCTGGGAACGTGTGTGTTGTTGCGTGTGTGTGTGACGCACCGGTGTACGTTCCTTGCGCAGAAAGACGCACAGCTGGGAGAGCCCAGCCTCGGCATAGCCACGCAGGGGGAAAGCTTTTGCAGCAGTGCCTGGAGCGGGAAGGACATGACGTGCTAGGACCTGCGTGTGTCATTTTGATGGTGGTGGAAGTGACGTGAGATGCACAGTGCAGGTGCTGACCTAGGAGCCTAACATGCTGGTGCACCACTTTGGTGCTGACCTAAGAGCCTAACGTGTTGATGCACTGTATTCTTGTTGACCTACAAGCATGTGGGTGCCCTAGGGTAAATTAGGTAACAGCCAAGAAGTCCGCACGACAAAAAACAGAGTTGAGGAAAGCTGTGGCATTACACACGCAAGCAAACACAGATGAGCACTTTTTCCTGTCCTGTCTCACTCAAACACGCCAACTACGCTACAACACTTTGCAAAAAACAGACCAGGATGGAAGGATCCCAGTGAACTGCAAGTTCTGATCTTGTCAAAAATCTCGTGGATACGTGGAAAACGTCCAACACATCTCTGGTGCTGGTGAAGCTAGTGCAGCCAGATATGTGGCACGGTCCTGAAGTGAATGCAGACAGAGGAGAGACCGCCTACATCCCTAGCCCTGGCCAGTCCCGTTCCTGCACTCACCTCAGACAGCACAGTCTCCTCTGGCACTGCATTGTCGGAGTAGTGGATGCCAGATGAAGCAAACGACCATTCCACCCGCCACGAGATCTTACGTGCCTTCAGGTCATAGCGTGTGGTGTTGGAGATGCGGCGGTGCATACCTGTGGACGAGAACAGAAAGCAGGAGGGACACTTTTAGCTCAGGGAAGTGTGCAAGCAACATGGTTTGCAATCTGGCAAAGCTTGTGCTCTTTCAAAAGCCATGCAGGCTTTGCTAGCCGGCGGTGCAGGCTAGTCAGCACAGCAGGCTTTACTAGCTGATGAAATGGCGTGCATGCCTTGGTGTCGTTCATGGCGAGAACCAATCCAAGGCACGCAATTGCGTGTTGCAGGAAGCTGTTAACTTGAGAGGGTTTGTCACAGGAACAGGAAGAGAGAGAAACACAGCACGACAATGCAGGCTCACGTCAAACGCAAGTGCACTTCAATAACATGCAGTGAATAAGCAAATAGATCTAGGGGCCTTACAGAGACGCACAGACCTGGGGGCATGAGCATGAGACGCACACGCCGCCTGCCTGCCTGGTACACCAGCCCAGCTAGGTGGGGGGGCAGCTGTGGCTTAGGGGCCACCGGACGGCAGCGCCGGGCAACGTCGTCTGCTCTACGCACCTCTTCCAGGAGGTGGTAATCTATGGGTACACATGTGTGTGCGCGTGTATTGTGTGTGTGTGTACGTGTGTGCACGTGTGGGAACACGGATGCGTGTGCATGCGTATGCGGGTGTGTGTGTGCGCGCGCGTGCGTGTGTGCGTGCGTATATGTAATGCATGTGCCCTTGATAAGTAAAAGAACAGGGGAAATGTGCATATGTTTGTGGGTTTGCAAATGTCCAAAGTGCAAGCATTTGCAGGAGCACATTAATTTTTAGAGAGGCACATGCTGATCACCAAAGAACGGCGCAACGTGTCCTGCTGTGTGAGTGTATGTGCACGTGTGCGTGTGTGTATGTCAGTGTATGTGCACGTGTGTGCATGTGTGTATGTCAGTGCTGTGTGTGTATGTGTGTGTATGTGTGTGTGTGTGTGTGTGTGTGTGTGTGTGTGTGCTCCGGAGGGCGCTGCTACAGCATGGCCAATGAAGCAAGGTTACCTGAAAGCAGCTGCTTATCATTGAAGCTCTGCAGAGGCACGTATGCCAGACGGTCCCTCTGACCTGTGCACCCGGTGCTGGACTTGTGCTGCTTGGAGCAGGCCAGAGAGCAGGTGCGGCTGCTGCAGCCAGGGCAGCAATACTTGTGGGGCTGCTCGCCACACACCGCACACATTGTAGGTGCAGCAGCTAGGACAGCATCTGCAACAGCTTCTGCCTCCGCATCTGAGGAGCCCTCCTCCTCACTGCTGCTCTCGTACTCAGAGAGGCTGCCACAGTCGACGTTTTCCTCCTCCTCCTCCTCCTCCTCCTCCACTGTTTGGGAAGGAGGCCCAACAAGTTGGCCTGCCACTCCCGCCACTGCAGAATTGAAAGCAAGCACAAAAGTGTGTGAAGAGCAAGCCTGCATGCTTGAGTACCGTGACAAAACGCACTGTACCTTTGGCGGCTTCAATCTGTGCTGTTACTTCATGCTCCACCTCTATCACCATGATGGTGAGCTTGAAGGCAAACCACTTATCAAGACAGAAAAGGCAGCACAAGGAGCAAACAGTTGTGTCGGTGTGGGTAAATTACTTACTAACCACTGTAATAAATTGTAAAATAACAAAACAAGGAGAAAAAAGTCTTCCACATGTTTTCCTTGCAGTGCCTACCCCAGAAACTTGGTCTTAGTTCCCTCAATTCTGTAAGGATTAGACAATCAGGGCTGGCCTTACCACCGCTATTGCCTAAGACTTCTGCAAGCAGGTGGAAAAGCAGGGCTTGCAAGTTGTTGCTGTGCCATTGGCGCCTGCTCACAATTACCCTCTCCCTTTCCCCATCAGGAGGAGGCAATCCTGTTGTGTGAAGGCATCGGATGGTGAAGATCAGAAGGTCTGTGAGCATAGCTCGGGCGCACACACACACACAAACACACACACACACACACACACACACACAAACACGCAACACACACACAAACACACACACACACACACACACACACACACACAAACACACACAAACACGCAACACACACACAAACACACACATGCGACACACACAAGCACGTGGCTTCGAAGCGTCGTGCCACTCCCTACTACACGCCTGGAACTTGCTTTGAGCTTTGCTTGCCTGCGTGGCTCTTTTATTGTGCTTCACTTGAGGATTAAGTGTTTAACACCAGCTCGTTAGCCACTGCTTACAACAGGAGACAGGGCAGGAGCCAAAACCTATACAGCAGGCTACTGAGACGCCTCAAGCTGCAAGCCCGTCAGATCCCCAACAGTCATTTGAAGGGGACGGCTCTTTGCGCTTGGGGAAGGATGTAATTGACAAGCTCAGGTCCTCTGTTTTTGGCTTTGACACTTTTTGGGTTACCAGTGTCGAAAACTATCAGGAAGATGGGGTAATATTTAAGGTACGATCTCCAACAGTAAATCGTGGTTACGAAACAAGGCACCATCCACCTGTCAGCGCTGCCCTGATTGCAACGGCGCTAATAATTTGTGCTTGCATCTCACACACACACACACACACACACACACACACACACACACACCTTGTCAGGGCAACGTGAGAGGTAGGGACCCGGCCTCGTCGTTTGACAAGATGTGTGAGAGGTTAAAGGTGAGTCGTGAACTATCTGATTCTGATGGTCTAAGGCCTCACTTGGCCTATGGATGCGCACCTTGCGCTGAGATAAAAGAAGCTTTTGGAAATTCAAGGGGATGTAGAGCTTATGTACGCTACAGTTAGGAGTGCGTCATCTCTAAAACAAGCCATGCACTCGAGGTGTTTGAATACCGCTAACGCTAACGCGCAATGCACAATGCTAAACATGTTCAAGAGTGTATACCCTTGTTGCACAGACCCAATTGGGAGACCAATACACATTATTCCTGCTCGTTGACCGTGAAGACCAGCCCACGGTCGCCCTGCTGCCAAAGGGTGAGGTGCATTGATATCGCTAGTGCTGCTTGCTTATTGTGTAACTTCAGTGCCTGATTCTTGCTGATGTACTAATAACAGACATTTTAGATGCTGGCACGGGCGTAAATATCTGTGCATTGTCTTTCCCCTCCTATCACCAAAAAAACAATGAAAATGGTGACTTTGCTACAACTTTAATATTCAGGCGCTGGCTCAGAGCGAATCAGTAGGTTCACTGAGAACTGGGTCGCGGCCACCTTTGGCGTCTTCACGCTGCTTACCACCCTCAACGCAAACCAAGTGCCCATCATCCAATGGTTATTGTGAGTTAGCGATTTGTCTATATGAAATTGCACGTTTGATGCCATACGTTGCCTGTCGAAGAAGTGAGGGAGTTGTTCAAAAAGATCGCCTACTTCACTCCTGCAGGTATCCATTCAACACTGAGCTTAGCCAAATGGATTTTGTGGAGGCTCTGCCAAGCACTTTGGCCTTCTTAGCTGTCCTAGGTTGGTGCTGATTAGTGCTTTGATTGCCTGACTGCTTGGCTGCAGTGCTGCAGTGCCAATGTGCGATATATGAAAAAACTCACAGTAAGCAGGGAAGAAGCTCTTTGTCCCGTCCAGCATTTTGTAGGAAGTGTTAAGCCATGTCAAATCAACGGGAGCTAACATTAATGGCGTGACTGATTTACATCTCATCCTTTCCTCACACATCTACGTCTCATCCTTTGAATGACGACGAGAATCTATAATTGAGGGTTATTAGGTGTTATGAGCACACCTTATTCACCTAGCTGTGCTTTTGCATCACATATGTCTCAACCTCCTATCCACTAAATTATACTTCAACCTCCTTTTTATTGAAACAACTCTTTCTAACCTTATGCTGCAGCTGCCCACGAAATCGGACACTACAGGCAGCGCCACGATGCTGAGCTGTACTTGCCATTCATTGTGCCTGCTGGCTTTGGCTTCCTAGGCTCGTTCGGTGGCATCACACGGCTAAAGGGCTTCCTGCCAGATCGGGATGCGCTGCTCAAGTTTGGGACGTGGGTAAGTCACGCTGTGCTTGCACTTTGCCTTTGCCAAGCGGCCCGGCCTCTTTGCTGCCTACCAGCTGTTAAGGTATGCCGTTCTTTAGCTAGCGGTTATGTCATTATTAGGAGGGCATGTTCTCAGCTGAGGCCAGTCCTTTGTCTTTGCTTCCAAAGTTCCCTTCAATCTTACAAAGCAAATTGACACAGACTGGCAATCGAGTAAAAAGAACGAAGGAAGGGAGATTGATGGCTGAACAAGAAAGGTGGACGTCAGATAGCTGCGTAACCAATGCAAAGTTGGAGATACCCAATTAAACCCCAAAGCGAGCTATGCAAAGGGGAGGTAACACCTTATTAATTATGACTCAATGCAAGCCTATGCGAAGTCCTATTCCCCCCCTGCTTTTTTGCACCAATGCACGCTGTGTCTTGCGTGGGGGTTGGGATTACTTGCGGTACGCAGCTATATGAGTACCGTGCGGTAGGGGACGTGATGAGGAACACACAGCAATCTGGCTGCCCACATCCAAACAAGGCACCCCTTCCGCTTCTGCCTATCAGCTGTAAGGCTGCAGTGCGTCGCCAAAGGTCGTGTGGGCAGAAGCCGTGGGGGCACACTGCCACACATGGCAACATTCCTGAATTGCTCTTGGCTCATGGGGTGATGACACTGCTTTGAACTGCTACCCTACCAGCCGTCTAACTCTCATCTCCACCCCCTGACCATGCGCCAAATATAGCTCAAATTTTGACCTGCTCTCCACCTGTTGCCCCTAAATTTTTCTTGCTTCCTTTGTGCAGGGTCCACTCGCAGGTTCTTCACTTTCGTTTGGACTGCTCCTCTTGGGCGCAGGACTTGCGTCACTGGGAATTACGGACATTGGTGTGGACAGTCCCTCTTTCAAAGATTCCTTACTTGTGAGTCATGCATGCAGAAGCTGAACCCATGGACGTGCTTTTCTATGTTTTATTGAGATAGACGTGTTATGGTACAAGCTCTACAAAAGGTGGGCCTTGTTCGTCCCTTCTATGGCGACAGCAGCGAGCACACTTGTAGGGCCTTAAGGCAGCAAGAAGGGTAGTTAGTCCTTCATCCTATCCACTCACCAAACATCACTTGGGAATGATTGTAAAACGCTTTTTATCATGTGCCTCGACCAGGTTGCAGTGACTGCTCAGGCTTTTTTGGGCGACCAGCTTGGCGACCCACATATAGTTCAGGTGTGCAGAGGAGCGTTCACTTTTGGCTTTTGGTCCTCTGTCCTACAAGCTAGCAGTGATCAGATCTGAAAATAAGTATTGTAATGCGACGGTGTACCGCTTTAGTTGTGATATCCAGGGCCGGCCAAAGCGTATGCAAACACAAAATGTGATCAACCTTGACTGTTCCTGTCAATCGTTTTTAGTACTGTGTAGAGTATGTCAAAGGTCACGATTCACTCGATCGCCATCAGCTTTGTCTTGAGCATTTTTTGTGCTGCCTCAAGCCACTACTAACTTTGCTGGTTTCCTGCAGATTGTAAGTCCTCCCAGCAGCAAGCGCATGTTGCCTCCCAACACTGCTTAGGCATCCGTGTTGCTGACTTCCAAATTGTCACACGGACATCATTTCATGGACACAATGAGAACCTCCTTTCTACCCTCTCCCTCTCCCAGGTCAATTCGTTGATGCTGGCAGGATGGGCAGGGCTACTGGTAAACGCTCTTGCCTGCATCCCAGCAGGGGAGACTGACGGTGGCCGCATTGCGACCGCGATATTTGGCAGGTACTCATGCAGGGTTTGGCTCATGGATTATTTAATTTTAAGTTAAGGATAGTCAATGGGAATGGCTTGAAAAGTGAGGAAGTGAGAACGATAAGCTTTTGTGGCATGTCCATCGTCTGGGGCAATTCACATGCTGAATTATAAGCACACATGGAAGCACACGTGGAATACATATCACATGCTGGAATACAAGCACACGTAAACACGTAAAAACGCATATTTGTAACAGGCGCGGTGGCACTGCACTGGGAATTTGGAGCATTGGGCTTTTGACCATATCTTCCTTCTCCAGCGCGCTTGCCTTCGCCTGGCTGGCGGTGGTGATAGTGACGCAAAGGGGGCCAGTGCTACCTTGCCGGCAAGAGCTGACGGATCCTAAAGATGAGACAGCCATCTCGTGAGTCGCAGAATACAGAGTGCTGTCATTGTGGTAAAATATCCGTTGGATGGCCTTTCCTCGTAAATATTGTGCCTAAAGCGTTGCGTATGCCCAAAACTCTGTTTTGACTGATGGCTTTATCTGTAAACTCTGTATGCCCAAAAGGTAACATTGGGAACCGTCTTGTGCATTTGTCATACTGATACAATGCGCACGTGAATCTTGTGACGAGCACTCGTGTTCAGCCCACTTTTTGCTTTTACTTACGACTACAGGTTGGGGCTGCTGATGCTGGGGTTGCCGTTACTAGTCTTACTGCCTTTTCCCGTGGACCTTATCCGTGCAATCCAAGAGCAGGCAACGTTCATGTAAAGTTGCGTTCATTTAAAGTTGTAAAGGGATACCTGGTTCCAGGACCATCCACTTGTTTGATGTTTTTTATTTTCAAGCTTTTTCATGCCAGATCTGATGAAGTAGTTAAAAAACAGTGCTCACGACTCCTTGGTATTGCCTCACTGTTTTCTTGGCGCAACCACCTTTGGAGGGGGGGGCCCCTCGGAAGGTCGGACCAGTAGTAAATGTCATAGGAATATAGTACTACTAACGATCATCATTCACCCTGTAAATCTGTGTGCTTGGAAGCGCTTTTGTCAATAGACTCTTTCATTCAGAAGCAGGCTATTACTTTTTCCTACAGCCACCAAATTTCAAATTGCTTGTGAGAATGAAGGACAACGCTTTAGGTAAGGTAACGGTTTTACAGATAAAAGCCATCAGTCAAAACGTGTGACTGCTAGGCTGCAGAAATAAAACGTGTAAAAACGCTGTTTGTGACATTGCAGCACTGAATAAAATCAGTTGAAAATTAGCATCTGCCAGGACCAACCGACCGCTGTTTGTCTTCCTTGATTAGGTAAGGTTACATTGCTATATGCCTCATACGGCGGAGCAACACGGCAGCCCTCAGCGTGGTAGCCGTGTAGCCGTGGCAGCCACAACCAGGGCCCGGCTGTAGCTTGCGACCTGCTCCTGGCGAGTTAGGCACCGGCTCCCTTCGCGGC
>Ga0307942_1000790_pt1 | contig 23575 bp, 19 predicted proteins | sample OrgLakmetagen175_FD_201846 | JGI IMG/M metagenome (GOLD analysis project Ga0307942, IMG submission 201846) | Saline water microbial communities from Organic Lake, Antarctica - #175 | ecosystem: Environmental > Aquatic > Non-marine Saline and Alkaline > Saline | place: Antarctica: Organic Lake... | reverse complement strand
CCCCCCTGCCCCCCTCCCTGCCCCAGCAGCAGCCCCAGAAGCAGCAGCACTGATTGCTCCAAAGGGGAGTTTTCAGCGGGAGGCATGCAGCTTTTTCCACAGCGACAGCTGAGCAGGAAGCAACACTTCAGCAGCAAAAGGAGCAGCAGCTGGTAACCGACCGAGCCAAGCTGCTGCAAGCAAAAGTGGAACTGGCTGAGCGAGAGGCGCAGGAAGCAGTGATGAAGAGGCCTCCTGGCAGGCAAAGAAAAACCTTTGTTTTGGAGGACCACGCTGCAATGCTTGCGCACGCAGAGCAGATAAAGCAGCCCTGCAGCTAACAAACGAGCAGGTGGGATAGCTAATGCATCAAACAAGGTCACATACCAAGGCTGCACCCAAGTGGCACCATCAGTACGTGCAAGCACAAGCAAGGCACCCAGCAGCAGCAGCAGCAGCACTTAGCAGTGAGGAGAGCGAGGAGAGCGCCAGCATCAGTGCTAGTGGCTAGAACAAGCAGAAGCAGATTAAGGGGGGGGGGGGCAGAAAAGGTGTAGGGCAGGGGAACAAGGAACGTCTGGCTACATCTTGCAAACAGCTTTGTGGTTTTCTCTTTCAGTTCAGCTAAGTGGTGCTGAACAGGGCTAAATAGTCCTGCAGGATTACAGCGGTAAGGTAAAAAACTTCTATTTTGGGGTGCGGGAAAATGCGGGAAGGTGCGGGATTTAATAAGAACATTTCTTAAATTTGGGGTGTGGGATGAGTACGGTATTGTGCAGTATGTAGAAACCTTGGTTAGATATATCTATGCATCCTCAGTTTGTGGCGAGAGGTGCCCAGGTGGAACAGGGTGGAAATCCCTGCCAGAGAATGGATTTACAAAAGCTCCTCCCTGGTGCTAGAAACTTACCAGGGGTGTTTCCATTATTATTGGGGACATTTTTGCGAAGGTTTGGGATCTGGGGTGAAGGTTTGGTTTTGGACCCCCCTTTTGGCAGGGAAACTACGCAATGCAAAGGCTTTTACCACACTTGACGGAATCCAAGCGCGCTTTTTGCAATGAGTTCCACAATTTTTTGCTTTAATGGGTATGGTTTGACCCTAAATCTGCCCGGGAACGAAAGAAATGGTGAACTTGGACCTAACCTGCATTTCCACACCCATGCCACCTTTTTGGCAGAGAGATGGCACAGATCCAGCCCCACATTCACACCCTTGACCCCAAATCTATTGTTCCTATGCATAGTATTACATCTATGTATAAAAACCATTGTGTAACCTCAGATGTGCAATTCAGGAGAGGCATTAATTCCCCCTTTTTTGGGTGGGCTTGGCTGGTTGATTGAAAGGCGCTGCTTTGCTTCAAGTGATACGAGCAGTGACAAGAAATCGCCTGCATGGCCTCTCCATTGAAAGTCCACGTCGCAGCAAATGTGCATGGCATGTATTGGCAGCATGGCAACAACAGCTGATGACAACCGGTCACATCTGGTTGCAAATTGACCCGTTCTTCTTGAGGAGACACAGAGGGGACACTAGACTCAAAGCAGGCAAGAAAAGCACGCACCAGCTCATCCTCAGCCCGAGGCCTTCTCAGTGCAGAGGATGGCGTGGAGGTGGTGGTGGACCTCTGTGGTGTGCCTGTAGGTGTCGTGCCAGCCTGCACATACAGCAGATGCGACAAAGGGTACAGGACATATAAGTAATAAGCGTGATAGTTCGCTCACACAGATGCCCTGTTCATCCTGCTCCATGACCTGTGTTGTTGATGCAACAAGGGCTGCACTCGTGTGCGCTGTAACTCTTATAGCCCTACTCTAGTCAAAATACACACCGCCTGCTGCTCAAGAATAACCCCTGCTAGATTTGAGCACACGGACTGCCAATTGCCCACCCACATTTGTTGACGTTATGTGCGTGAGGGCGCCAGCATCTTTTGACAGCTCTAAGACTGACCGTGGATCCAGTTTGACTGACAGCTCGTCAGCGTGAGGGTCCTACGTGCATTTGTGTGTGTATCTTTGAGTGCGAGTGTGTGTGTCGTGTCTCAGTTCTGTGTGCATTTGCTGTGGCAGGATACTGTACGTAAGTGCTCAGCAAAAAAATGTTATTGGATTATTTATGAATACCATGGTAGCCATGAAATGCGCTCAATAATGAGCTCATACATCATTTGCCTCTAATGGACTCATGCTGAAAGCAATTTAAGTATGAGTAAACAAAGGAAAATACTTGTGCAAGTTTGTAACATAGGGGGGCCTCTTCTATGAGGGCCGTCCCAGCCACGGAGGACCATGCAAACACAAATGCACACGTGAACACACACGCATACACACATACCTGTGCCACACTGCTGGTCCTGATGGCAAGTTCCAGCAGGGACTGCAGGCGAGGGCGGCTGATGTCCCGTACAGGCTTGTCAAGCTCTTCACGAGCAGCCTCCGCCAAGTGCACCACGAGATCACCCTGCGTGGGCGCACATTTACTCACGCACAACTTAAGGGCACGACAAAAACTGCACACTAGATCACCTTGAATACGCGCACATGCACACACGTACAACGTAAGGGCACTGCAAAATTGTCTGACAGTTCAGTGTTGACATCAGTGCGTGTGGGGGGGTCCAGCGTGCCTTTCATACCCTGCGTCTGCTCTCTAACTGAGTGCATTGTCATAACACTTTCCATGCCGTCTTTTTACCTAGCGTTTGAGCACGTGTACCAGAGAAGATCAAGGAATAAAAACATCCAGGGAGGGAGTAAGGACAGGAGGGTAGCCTATCGGCAGCTTCATTTGCAAGAGGAGAGTACGACACAACAAACGCAGGAGCAATCGATCAAAGTTACTGCACCTGATCTAGTATGAAGAAGTGTTTAAGGGAGCGCAGCCACGCCAGCAGCCCCACTGCACAAGTGAGCATGTGTGTAAGTGTGCTAATGAGCAAGCACACAAAACAAAGCTTTGGTTTAAGGCGACATTTCAAGCGAACACCAATGTGCACAGCACGTAAGGCACAAATAACAGGAGTTCACGTGTGTGGTCAAAGATGGCCATGCACTCTAACTCTTGACCTTTTAAAAGTCAAGCACGTCATTAATACCCTACCAGCCGCAACACACATGGCTATACACAAATTCGCTCTCCTCACACCTTCCTGCTCCGAGCGCAGCAGGTGCAGCAGGGCAGCGGATGCACGGGCGTGTGCAGCCATGATCTCTTGCACAAAGCTGCTCTGTGGGTCATACGTAAGACGAGGTGACCCTCCCCAACCTTGTGCTACACTGCCTTCTGCTGTGCCGTTCACTCCTCCACAGATGGCTGCCGTCACCGCTGCATGGGCAGACACACATACACACATATACACACAGTCTGTGGCACAATGATCACTTGAATGCAAGCAATCTGAGGCTTGCTGAGTGTCAATTGAAACAATGAGGGGGGGTAGAGCAACATATCACTTATGATGGCACACAGGCGAATGCACACTCACATATTTACATGCAACACACACATGTCAAGACAAAAAGATTGTCCGGAACACTAAGAATGCACAGTTCAGGGACCCCAGAGAGCCCCAGCTTGTATAAGTATGAGGCAGCAGAAGAATCTCGAACATGTTTTTACTCGTAAGTCCGTTATTGCGCTGCACCGGCCTCGATTAAATGGAGGAGGGCATATGGCTTAGAACTCCGCGATTGCTACAAACCAACGACAATCCCTCTGCAGACCCCAAATCAATTGAACACACTCATTTCCACTAACTTCAACATGCACATCCTTCCCCCCATTCCTCCCTTGTCTTGCATACAGACAGACACACCTGCAGTGGCAGCGCCAACCTCCCCTGCATTACCCCTGCCTGCAGACTTTGCTGCGTGGCCTTGGGTGTGTGCCATGTGAGTGCCAAAGCCCCACGTAGATGCAGAGGCTGAGGGGGCAGGCCGTGACTCTGCAGTCATATGGCTACGGCACTCGTGGATGGCATTCAGGTACTTCCCTGCATGTTGTGGCGGTTGTCTTCTAAGGAGCACAGCGGCCAGCCAAGGAGAGTTTAGTAGCCCACACATGAGCGCTACTAGTTAGACTGTTTCTCCAATTTTGCTGGAATAGAAGCAAAGGCAGTTGGGACGCTTCCCGTCGCTTTAACTCAGCTCCAAAATCAAGAGCACAGAAACACACAAAACAGTATCCAGAACTATATGCACATCTCACACAACACTGAGAGCCAAGCCACATAAGTGCACAGGTCTGTCAGCACAAGACAGACTCTCCCGAGCTTCTTACCCGTGGTCAGAATGAGGTTGGCACACCCCTGCAGGAACACAGGCACGTCCAACTGAGCAGGGTGGGCAGCCGTTGCCGCTCCCGTTGTGTTTCCTACGACTGGCTTGTGTCTCAGTGTATAACGCTCGTGCCAGTACGTTAGCTGATGGTCGTCTGTCAGGGCGTCTTTACTGGTGATCTGTGTGAAGGTGATTCATGGGTATGTCTTGTCAGGAATGAAATGCAAGCAGAAATCTGACTGACAAATACACACAACACACACACCTCATGGCCCTGGACCATGAACTCCCCGTATGCGTCCTCAAGCACACCATCCCGCAGCCAACGTTCCAGCATCCTGCAGCAATGCAAAAGGCAGGAGCAAAATGAAAACAGCATGGTGAACGAGTTTTGAGGAAGGGGTGGATCACGTTTTACAAAGGGGGTAGCCAAGCACGGTAAAGATGATTCTTAGAGGACCAAAATACACAGCGAGGACCGAGCCCATCATCAGCAATGATGATCAATACAAATTGAGGCTGCAGAGGAGCGGCTCAGGCAGTTCCTAGAAACGTGCACAGCGTGACACACTGACTTGAAATAAGGGGCAGCGGCTGCGTGCAGGAGGCGGTGCACAAGCGCTCGTCTTGCTCGGTCTCCTGCTAGAGCGGCTGCTTTGGCGTGCAGGAGGTTGAGCAGCCCTGCAGTGAAGCGAGAGATGTTTCAATGAGGAGCTTAACCAACACTCTTTTTTTGTATAAGCTGCTCAGTAAATGTCAAAAGATGCATCAGGAACATGCAACAAAAATGGGAACCACAAAGTGCAATAGTGGTCCTGGCATGGCGAACCTATTGCGCAGTACCTGCCGATGTGAGCTGCTGAGAAGCAGCATCTGCTGCAATGCTTGCCAGCAGACCTAGAGAGGACAGAGGGCCCTGAAGAGCAAATAACATTTACAAAGATGTGCTTGTGAGTTGCAGGTTCAGGTGCATATAAGCGAGTATTTCTGGTAGCAAACTCAAAGATGAAACAGCAATGAAATAGCATTTGTGCAGGCCGATCGTTACGTTTTAAATAACAGTCCTGTAATAAACAATAGTACACGTAGACAGACATCATATGACCACAGACGAGTGTGGCCAAGAAAGAGCATACAACGCTCAAAAGTCAAGTAGGCTTTTTTTGTGTGTGTTTGTTTGTTTGAGAGATTCTTGCACAGAAGATGCGTACACAAGAATTTGTCATACAACATCGGCCAACACTGCTTAACAGCTGTGTACAGACCTGGCAGTAGTACACCAGGGCCTGTAGCCTGAGGGTGCCCAGGCGTAGCTGGTGCTCTAGCTGCGTCACCATGAGCAGCCAGTCCTGGAGCAGGCGCCACAAGGCAGCCGCTACTGCATGCGATACGCGCCTGCGCGTATCATCATTAAGCACGGCTTCTTGGAGCAGGCACAGTGTAGTCCAGCCACAGAAGAGGAGTGTGCAAGTAAATCAGAATGATGCGCGTTGGGACCATTGCTGCTGGAGGCTTGTTGGGAGCTTGATGGTCAGCCAAGGTCTACGCTCGGCAAGCACACGCAAGGGCCTTCCCCCCAAAGGAGCACTTAGATTAGATAAAACCCGTCAGCACAACTGCACGGCATGCCTTTCTATTTTAGCCAACAAATGCTGATACAATTACTCAGCATTCATAACGCACAGCCTCGCACAGACAGGGCCCTGCATATCTCACCCTCTTGACTAGCAGTAGTAAGTCACCTTCCAAACTCACAACTGGGATCAAATGCATTGCAAACTCTTACCCGCATGTGAGAGCAGATCGCGTCTCTGTGAAGCGCTGCAGCACAGCCACGTAGTCACTGCAGCAGGCAAAGAAGAGTCCAGCCAAAAAGGGATTTGACACATGCATGTTCGGTGCGTCGGCCTTGGATGGTGAGAAAAGTAGGCTTGGTATGAGTAATTATGCAGTCATATAGCAAAGTATACCGGCAGACAGGCAAATGGGAGCAAATCATTAAGCAAGTGCGTGCAGCGTAAACAGAGTACCATCATGTGAGGACGCTAGAGGCAGCTGGACGACGCTGAGGAACACATAGATATCTGCAAAAGCCTCCATTACTGCCCTCCACATCATCCTTTTGGGTGTTTGGGAGGGAAGACCATCTACAACACTCACCTTTTAAAGACTCCCAAGGACTTGGATCCATTAACAACATAAGTGCAGTCGACCTACAATTGTCAATCTATAATCAAATCCACAAAAGCGTTTTTAAGAAGCTAGCCTCCAAGCTCCACGTGCATTCCATCAACTCAATTTGCTACTAAACTTGTCTGTACCAGGCCAGTATCAACTCCCTTTCCACTAATCATTACCAACTTTCCCTTTGCCTTTCCAGTGTCATTACTAACACTGGATCATTACCAACTTTCCCTTTCCAGTATCATTACCAACTCTCATCAGGACCCGGATTCAGGCCAAGCCTGCAACCCCCCTGGTGCCCATTGACTTTTTCTTTTTTCTTCAATGGAGGGGTTCCATGGTACCCAATACCAAATTTGCTCCTTTTCATTCATTGATGCAAGGAGTGGTGTCGCTGCCTGCATAAGTTCTCCCCTGTCTTCTAATATCAACGGCGGCACACAGCTGGCAACAAGCACTCACCAAATGGGCAGCACCCGTTGCACCAGCTCAGCAAGGCAGGGCTCCAAGCCTAGCCCCTCTGCCAACGCAAATGTCAGGGTGGGGCTTGAATCCTTGGGCTCAGACCTGCCGGCTGGACTGCTATGCTCACCCACCCCCAGTGGCTGCACCAGGCGAGCCTGGACATAGCGCCCCTCCAAGCCCATGAAAGCGTACAGCAGGTCATTGGTGACTGCGTATGATTCAGCAGTGCATTGCTAACCACGCTGCTTGTAAGCAGAAACTGGAATTGCATGTCCAATTGCCTTGTCTCAATTAATTCTTTATTAGGCCTAGCAAGAACGCCTACACCGCTGTGCTCGGTGACAAATTCAGGTACCTGCTCGTCCCCATCATCCGTCCAATTCCAGAAATGGGAGCCCCTTGGTCACTCGTTGCACACAAGGACATTGATTACCACAGTGAAGTAACAGGACGGTTCAACGTCCCTCATCATTTGCAGGCAAACTATAGCTGTAATCAACTGCTTTGAAGCCCCCCACGCACTTGCCACCTCCTGCACGTCTGTGGGAAGCATGCTTAATGGCTGCTGCTGTGACGCCCCCTTCACATCCCCTGAATTGCTCTGCTTGGGGCCCCCTTCAGGATGGCTGCAAACGCTGGGCTTGGGCGCACCAGCTGACTCCTGTGCGTCAGGCGTGTGTAATGCACAGCGGAAACATTCCGCTTCACACAATGTGCGCGTGACACAGCATTATTTTTTGAAGGTTATTAACTGTCTGAAACGTAAGGTTCATCGTAAATAGTTTGGTAGTGCATTGCTTGCTTTGGTGAGAATAGGTACCTTAATTGTAGGCAGTGGCTTTAGGTACAACAAGCACGCAAATTTGAAATATGCAAGGCTGTTGAGAGGGCACGGTTTGTCAGTATCAAGACACTTTACCAGTGACGTGTGTGGCACACAGCTGATTTGACAACCCACCACCAGATCTCGGCCCGTGAGGTGGGGCCTCAGCATGTGCCATGCAGGGACGGAGTTCAGCAGAGAGGCTAGGCTGGATGAGGCAGCAGCAGCAGAGGGACTGCTGAGGTCTTGGTTGTGCTGCAGGCCGGCCAGACACAGGCAGGATGAGATGACTAAGTACACAGGTCAAGATGTGCAGTGTGCTTGCAGTAAGGCTGAGGTGTTATGAAGGAGCGCTGCAATGTGGCCTGCAATATTGCTTTATGCAGGGGTAAGCTTAAATGATTAAGATAAGCTATAACAAAGTAGGTTCGGGTTGTGTTAGAGAGAAGTTGTGTGCGTTTACAAATGTAGAGATCAAGGGCCTCCGGTGTTTGTAACGTGACCACGGTTACTAGCAGTGGCGGGAGGGAGGGTTGAGGGCGCGCCTTTTGAAAGGCTGATAGGAATTCATGCGGTTTAAAATTGACAAAAGCGGTACTTGTTCTAAATTAGCATGAAGCATAGCCAAACGGAGCAAAGCAATGCGGGCATGGTTCAATTGGTTTGGCAAGACAACAAGGTCTTCAACACATTTCTATCGGATTCCAGCTGCTGTTCAGGGTCAAGCATTAAAACTGTTGCACTGTTTTCAACTGCTTTCTTCACACAGTTCAGAAGAATCTTCTAAGGCTCTAAGGCTGCCTAAGCAAGAAAAACGCAAATCGCCTAAATATAGGGTTGGCCAGATTCGCAGATACACCGTACATAACCGTACATTTGTTCATTGCTCTGCCATAAATACCGTATATATACCGTATATATTAACATATAAGGTTGCCTACTCATCTGTAAGGTGCTTACTCAAATACGCTGGTGACTTACTGCTCACAATCTCTCACTACGTGTACCTCCCTTTCAATCCCTCAAAGGAAAAGCAAAGCACTGTACATACACCACGCGATTGATAGAATAAACACACCTTATCATCCTCTTGCTTGCGGTAATTCAGGGCTGCCGCTTCCTGCTGTCCAGAGGCCACAGGCACATCTAGCCTAAACAGATCCCCAGCGTATGGAATGTTGGGCAGCAGGTCCTCGCCATCAGGAATGGGAAATACCGGGCGTGGTTTGTGGGTTGATTGCATCGCTGGCCTCGTGGCTGGAGAAACTAGACCGTCCTGTACAGCAAAACAATAACAGAAGGAACCTACTTATTTAAAACGAGAGTGAATAAAGAAGCATTTAATTGCACGTTAGTAAGTATGGAGAAAATGTGTGTGTGTGTGTGTGCGTGTGTGTGTGTGTGAGTGTATGTGTGTGTGTGTGTGTGTGTGTGTGGTGTTGGATCATGTGATGGTCCTTTCCAGCCAAGACAGGTACGAGGAAAAAACGCGTGCTGCTGGCCCAAAGCACACAGAGCAACACCAGCACACAGGATACTCACGTAAGGGCTGCCTTGTGGGGCTGAAGAAGCAGGAGCTGCTTGGTGGTGCTGCTGCTGCTGCGTCCCCAAAGAATGCTGCACTGACCCGGCAAGTGGTCCGGCTCTGCTATTGCTGCTGGGCGTCCTTGTGATTATCCCACTTGGTGTGGTGCTGTGCTGCAGCTGTGTGTGCATGGCTGCATATACCCCAGCTGCTGCTGGTGCAGGAGAAATGTCCATGGCGCCTGCTCCTGCATTTGTCCCTTGTGGCGGTGTGGCAGCTATCTTGCGGGTGCCGCTGAGCATGGCTGGTGGTGTTCCGAGCACAGCTGCTGGCACGAATGGAGGCAGAGCTGTTGGTGTTGCGGCTGATTGAAGGGATCTACTGCTACTGGGCGCAGTTATCTGTGGAGGGATCCTGGCGTTTGCAGCAAGGGCAGGAGCCGATGAGGCGGGGGGCACAGCCATAGGGCCCTTTGTGAGCATGCTGAGGGAGCTGTCCGACCCAATGATGTGGAGCAGCGCAAGCAGCTCACGATGGCCCTTGAGGCTGCAGTTTATTGGAACGGAGGGGCATGGTGGAGGAGTTGACGGAAAGATGAAGTGGATACAATATTATCTAACTCATAACACTTCTCTAGGTTATAACAACAGGTCATCCCATCGAGGGGGGGGATGATACAAAGTTCATGCTTGCATGACAGGTGGTTTCAAATGAAGTCACTCCTACTTTCGTGCTTGGGCCCTTCCCAGCTTGTTGTGGAAGTCCTTCTTGTCAGCGGCCTTGCCCTCCAAAAAGGATACAGCTTGATTGAACTCCGCCTGAAGGAAACGCAGGAGGTATTTTTTCACGGAAGTGACCTGGCTGTTTGACTGATAGGGACCCCTTGCAACGCTACATACATCAGGAAGCTTGTTGCCCAGTCCATCTTTCAGTGCCTTGAGCTTGATGTTGCGGATGGCCTGTGCCAAGGGGGCAGCCCCCAAGCCCCGGCACAGCTGTTGTTCGAGGGATATGACAACTTCATGAATGCGTTGATCCGCGGACATTTATAAACAATAGCAATTCTCCGATAAGTGCGGATTCATACAGGACATTCGAATTGTTACAGTTTCTTAGTTGAATTTGCGCTTCAATACAAGAATGGATTAGTACGAATCAAGCAAACTTCTCTTGTTTTGAATCCGGTCATTACACAACTGCTAACTCCAGTGAACGTACAGGACCAAAAAGAATCCGATTTCGAAGAATGGCTGATTTCCACCAATGTGGCTTCTCTGCAGTTGGACAACTTCTCCTTGCATTCCAGGAGGTGAACTTCTCAGGCCTTGCATTCACCGCCAGCTAGCTAGCCATCTAGATCTTACACTTGCGCATCTACAGCCAGCTAGCACGCATCTTACACTTGCGCATCTTTGTACCTCCGCATATAAAAGTCCAACGTTTAAGCAAAAAAATCAAGTAGTGTGCTAAGTACTCCGCTGCGTTTTCTGCATATGGAGATCAACATTGCCGCCAAAAGAAGGTGCCCTGCACAACGTTTGAGGAATGACAAGCACAGTCGGTACAAAAAGTGGTGCAGGAAGAAGCACAGACTACAAAGCTTGTGTGCAACCTGGCACGGAGGTCAGGTCTGAGTTCAGGTCTATCTTGCACAGTTTCAGCTTATTGTATGCAAGCAAACGGGTTGACACCGAACCAAAGCAATCTTACATGATTTCAAGCAGTCCTCGAGGGTTGTCTGTGTGTACCCAATGTCCCGCTCGTTGCAACAAATGTACGGTGTGTCCTAAAGCCTTTATCTGGTCCTCATCTGGGCCTGACCACCTGCATAGGCAAAAGGTACCTTGCATGTGCCGCAGATGCCTACATGATAGCACATCAGTTAGCGGCACTTTAGCATACAACTAGATTGACGAAGCATATACTCTCTGGCAACACACCCTGGGACATCGTTTACTAAATTTTTGTGGTACAAAGTGTACCTGAAATTAGACTTTTCAGCCTTGACAAAATTCGTACGCAAACCGTCTGGCGGCGAGAGCAAGAGAGGCCACAAAGATGTTGTCTCGTAGGACCTGTGCCCACATACAGTTGATGACAGAAGTGCATGGAGAGTTGAACTCAGTATTACCGTACCGCGCTTGGTTGTTTTGAAAAACAATAAATTATTATTGATGCCCCTAGCATAAGTCAGGCCAAAAACAAATGTTTTTTCGGACTTCGCAAAACACTGACTTTTCAGCGGGGACGATTCTGGGCTCTTCCATCGTTTTCAGGGGCAACCATCATCATTATGACCGAGTTGCACTTTGAGAAGCGGATGTGGTTCCGCCTTGGGAGCTTCTGAGGCTGACATTGCCCTGAGCAAGCTTGCAAGCACCTGCTCGCTGACCAGCAATCTTATACTGTACCTTTCCTGCCCCATTTAGACTTTGGGCAGGCCCATGCTCAGCCTTGTATGCGGGTTCAAGCTTCTCCAAGAGAGAAGCATGAGGGCAGAGCTGCTGCTGTCTCAGGTGCAAACTCCTGGAGCACGGTGTGCTTGCGTGCAGCAGGCAGCCATCCTCCAGCAGCAGCAGAAGCAGCAGAAGCAGAAGCTTCCAGAAGCACCCAAAAGAAAGGAGGGAAGCAGGAACACCTTTAAAAATCGCAAATTCCGCAGAATTTTCCAACTTTTGGACCTTGAAAAAGCTCAATGCTCGCAGATTAATCATTCTTATTATTTTGGAACCTGGCAAGCATTAGGCCTCGCACAGGAGGGTGTAGGAAGCAAAACTTTTTGACGGCACGTGTCAAATCGATTACAATTTTTATTTTCGGAATCCTGACGTCAAAGGCTATCGATTGGTAAATATACAGGGCTGTGCAATGACGGTGTGATGGTACGGTCCGTCAAAATACAGTCTGACGGTGGACGCCGCAAATGACAGTTTCAGACCGTCATTTAGGAATTTAGGGACCGTCATGACGGTGCATGACGGTACGGTGGACGGTACGGTCCAATAATCGCAAAAAGGTCCAAAAATGGCATTTTGACCCAAAAATGGCCATTTTGGCTCTTTTAACCTCATTTCAAAATTTTGCAGGTGTGTTATCTACACAAACGAACGATTGGAGTAATAATGAAAGGGAAAGGAAAGGAAAAAGAGTAGAAACAAGTTTATGTCTTGACCAGGAGTTGTACCCTAGTCTCATCTTTTCACAGCAAAAAAGCACCTGAAAGTGGGTTTACGCTGTAATTACGGTGGACGGTCCCCTCGACTGTCTGGACGGTAGACACTGTCATTTTGACGCTCTGACGGTACGGACTGTCCACCGTACCGTAATTACGGTGCAAAATGGCTCTGACATTGTCATTGCACAGCCCTGTATATATGAGTCGAATTGGGGAGGGGGGGGCACCGGTGGGGTTTAAGTTTTGGGGGGGGGTCTCCAGTTTTTTTCTGGGCCACTTCCACGGAAATTTAAACGTATCATCGGATCCTCAGCTCAATCCCAGTCGATTAACACCCTTTTTGGGCAAATTGGGTAGAAGGGAAGGTTTGTGGTTATGTCCACGAGTCAGAGGCACACGCGGGGGGGGCCAGGCCGCGGGGTGAGTCAAGCTAATCGAGCAGCAATTCACTCCAAACTCCCAGGATTGTGCCAGCATGAGATGAGTCAGTGGAATTCAAAAGAATTGGAAGCAACGTGGGGCTGTGCAAGCCAGTTGTGGTTGCCTGGTACGTCATGTGTGCATGGGCGTCCGTATCTCAATTTTTGCCCAACAACCCTGCAACACTTCAGTTTCAGGTCTTGATGAGTATACAGATGGATGCAAAATGTTAAAAGGAGCAGATTGGTACCTTTTTTGTCTGGGTGGGGGCACTGGAAGGGGGGTTTGAGGGGTCCCTCAGAGGGGTCCCTCAGAGGGGTCCACCCCAAAAATTGGGCATGCCTTCCAAAACAAACCTCCTGCCTCGCAATACTAGGAGCGCAGTACGGTATTAACAGGAATCAAAACTACAAGTAAGAAACGGGAAAGAACGCATGAAACCGGGAATAAGTAGCAGGCGGACATTTGAAGTTTAGACATCTGTACGAAAGTCCCTCAATTGAATGTGCAGGAAATGCTCATCAACCCACTTGTACATTTCAGCAATGCCGTCTAAGTCAAAGCTCCACCGCCACTCAGCTTGCTGGCCTGAGGGGCTGGGGACGGCCTTTATGTTGGTAGCAGCCCATTGGGAAATCTGTAAAGAAAACCCTGCAGTAAGAGAGAGGGTAAGACCTGTCAATCTTGAAAGAAAAGCACCACCTAACCGCCTGTGATGTCTACGTGCTAGCCACGTCTTATCCGTTTAAAGGAAAGATATTGCAGTGTAAGAACAAAAGCACGGGTAAGAATAGGTTAGGAGAGGAATCAGTTTGCAGCAACCCCCAAACACGATTGCTGGGTGATGCAAAGTGATTACCGTACCTTTCCGATATCATCCCGGGTAAATAACGTTTTTTGCCCTCCGGGATGATTCGGGTATCATTTATATTTATTTTGAGGCTCCGGGGTTGCCCGGGATTGGCAAAAATAAAGTTTTGTGGGTGGGTGAACAGTGATGAGCAGAGAAGGCCCAGCCCCAGCCCCAGCCCCAGCCCCAGCACCTGCCCCAGCAGCACGACACACATGCGCCTCAGCACCTGGAGCACGACACTCCTGGACAGCACCTGGAGCACGACACACATGCGCCCCAGCACCTGGAGCACCTGCCCCAGCAACACACACATACACACACAGCACAACACACATGCGCATGCACACACGCGCATGTGCACGCATACTCATACACGCACACGCACTGCCTGGGGTGAATGCCAACCGGGATTTGTGCGAAAATGGCTAAAATATTTATTTTGAAGATCCGGGGTTACCTGGGGTTACGTTTAATATTTATGAAAATTAGGCACCGGGATGGATCCGGAAAGGTACGGTATTTTCTTGATGGAGGAATGTCACGTAGTGGACTTGTGAGGAGCTTGGTTAGTCAAATGTTACGCGTGCATGTACAGACCTCAGTGCGCACGCAAATGCGTACGCAAATGTACGCACCCACACATGCATACAACCATAAGCACGCGCACACATGTGTATGCACGAACCCTAGCACGCGCGCAAATGCACTCGCACTACACACATGCACACACGATACACATAAGCATGCACACACACACGCACGTACACACACACGCACGTACACACACACATGTACATGCAAACATGCACGAATCCCAGCATGCGTGCAAATGCACATGCACGCACTACATGCATGCACGCATGTACATTATTGCACAATACACACATGTATAAACAAATGGGGTAATCTGATGGGGTGGGGGGAGAAAAGGGGTCTCATGCTTAAGGGTTTTGGCCTTTTTGGACAAGCATAGCTCCCCAACCTTGTACTATTTGTTAACGTAAATGGATACATGATCAGAGCTCTTCAATAGCTACAAAATGACCCCCCTAATGATTGGTTCTAAGAAGGTCGAATTATCACCATATATGGTTCATACGACTTGAACATATACCTATATGTATATATGTACGTATACATAAAACCCCATACACGGTTCTGGCCATTTCTAAATAGAAGCGATGGGATTTAGGGAGCCCTCAATTAAACCCCTGACTGCTAATTAAGTAACGTCCGGACGCCTTATCAGAGTGTGTAAAAGCTTGTCAATGTCAAATGCATTTAATTGTATGCATACACAATAATAGAACGTGATTGAAGCAGCAACGTACACTTTAAGGCTAAGGGGACATAAAACGCACCAGCAGCGATACAATAATCCACAACAGCATTGCGAGAAGGTAGGGGCTGAGGCAGGGCCTGGAGAGCCTTGATGAGGTTGGCAGGGTGATCCTTGCCTCCTGCTTCTCCAGCTCGCACGTCTCCAGGCAAACAATCAAGGCACCTGGGCACAAGCAAGTTGGGATTTAAGCTCTCGTGCTCTACACTAACGCATCAGGCAACTTTAAGAAGGGGTACTCCTGACTGGTTGCCCCAATTATAAGTACGTATTGTGTGTTGTTGCATGTGTGTTTGTGAGTGTGTGTGTTTGCGTGTGTGTGTGTGTGTTTGTGTGTGTGTGTGTCTGTGTGTGTGCTGAGTATGTAGCTCAGCATTTGCATGGTTGCGTATGGATTGTGTATGGATTGTGTATGACAATCTGACTTCCAGACAATAAAGGACGTGGTCAAGCGTGCAATTGCTTACACAAAAGGCTCACCACAGCTCTATGGGTCTTGGCAAGCGAGAGCCAAATTGTCTGACCATACTCATCACTACCTGAAAAGAGTGACATGAAGAAATGTTGCAGTCTATATGCTGTGAACATGGGCTGCTTAGTCTGACAAAGGCATGGGTGTAACCAAAGGTGCAACACACACATACACGCACACAGGCAGGCACACAAGTGAAGGGACAATTTGGAACAGGAATAACGTACACACGACACACTATGGAAGATCAATAGTAGACATACAGCAGAGTGGAAAATTAAGCAGGGAGGCTGGGAGCTACATTGGATGCCTTACCAAACCGTCTAAAAACCGTCCGCCCACCTTTCCACCATATGAATGGCCAATAAGCATGTGGGGGAAAATCTTCAAACTTCGTAGCAGGCGCAGCACGTCATCTGCCGACGATTCTACAGTGTGTGGGGGGGGGAGGCTCAGAGCAGCTGAGTCACCTGATGCAAGCATGAAGAAGCAGTAGGCAGAAAGTGTAAGCCAGCATTAACATGCAAAGTCAGAAAGACAGCAGAAGGCCGATGAACCTATTTTGAGAGGAATACTAAGCATTTTGTACAGAGGCATGGAACACAAACCGTGCGGCTAGTAAGGACATAAGAGAGAAAGCTGCCCATTGTGTGGCAAGCATTTGACAACATCACGCAGTCATCAGGATAATTTGGGAGTTAGTTCTGAGCCTTTTTCAAAATTCGAACCGTTGCTCCGCCCCCTCCCGCTTCTTGTTTGTTCCATCCATGAAACAGGGCTTGGGAGCGTCGATTGATTTCGAAATTTAACAGGCGGGAATAGGCTGGCAAGGTACGCTGTTTATACTGCGATAAGCGGTATAAAACAAAAACTTGATAAAGCTGCGTTCACACTGCTTTCCTATGAGCAGTGCAGCACCCAAAACTACGTCTTGGCCGGTAGTGACTACTGCATGATGTTTCCCGAACACTTCAAGCTGGCAATGCGTTATCGGAACTGTTTGCTGGAAGCGTGCCAAAAATCATCAGTTTCCGGAGCATATTGCAAGGAAAAGAGATGTTTTGGGGCTAAGACCCTAAAAATACATACCACGCGTGTACAACTTGGAATTTCAATGCTCCCCTTCAGCACAAATTTGATGTGTTTTAGAGGATGCCTTGGCAGCTATTTTATTAGAGCAGCAGCGGAATCGCATTTGCCTGCCAAACTTTGGTGATGTGCTCACCAAATTTGTGGCTTCAATTTAGTAAAACAAGGACGTAATACACCTGCGTTCAAGTTTGAATGCGGCATTTAAATTGCTTCACCCTCAAAATGAATAAAAACGATTCTCTCTGACTGCAAAACTTTGACCAGTGCTTACAATCACCAGTTTACACAGCTGACAACCACCAGTTTACACATACACAGATACACTTTCGCATTCAAAAACGCCCTCATTATGTGATGCTAACGCGAAGGCGTGCACGTTTGTGCACCACGGCTGCAAAATGAAGAAGCGTAAATACTCTCCTGCGTGGGACCACTGCTTGCTGCTGACGCTACTCACCATGGCAGCGCAGGTCCACAAGGAGTACTTGCCAGCTGGGGAAGCCCTCGACCAGCATCCTTGCATATGACTGCCTGCACAATCGAAGCAAACCAAGGAATTAGGAACTCAATGCGTATCCTCCCAATACACCATAGAGAAAATTGATACAATTTATACATTTACGAAGGTAACTAACGGTGTGTTTGAACCAGTTCCGAACTGTTCCAAATAGGGATTTATGAGTTCGGAAAGGATAAAGTGTTTCTGAACTGGTTTGAATTGTTCCCTGGAGTGAGTCAGCTACCACTTAACTGTTCGGAATAATTCCAACTGTTTTGTCACAAATAATAGGACTACTGAATTGCTCCAAATTGAAAATCACCTTTCCAACCTGAAATCCTCCCCTCAATTGACCTGCCAAAATTCCCCCATTTTAAAACTCTCTTCTCCCCTTGCCCTCTCCTGCTTGGCTGACCTTTGCATGCCCCTCCCAGGAATTCCCATGCATGTAGGAGGGAGAGTCAAAATACAGTCCAGAGCAACAGTCCAGGAACCTGGACGAAAGAGAGCCCCCCCTGCCCGTGATTTGACGGTCTGTCACCGGTCAAATGTCAGCTACCACAGTGGGGAATATTTCGGAACAGATTCAGAAACATTACCAGAAACATTTCCAGTTCCGAAAATTTTTGCAACTAACAAAAAACTAAATCGAAACCAAAAAGTTCAGACACACCGTAAAAGTGAAAGATAACATCTTTAGGAACATTCCAGCTACGACACTGCGCTTGCCTAGGTGACAAGTTCAACTGCGCACGTTTCTTCCATGAAAGTTGTAGAATACCCAACAGTCCAAAGATCGCCCCCGTGAACAACCCACCCAACCAGTCTCACTTACCTCTCCACCCAATTCAAAGCCCCCTATACCTCATCTGAATGCTATGTACTTGATGTTATATCTAAATCATTGGCATTTGCTGGAAATTTGGCATTCTGGGGGGTTCTGTGGGGCCTGCTGCGTATTTTGCACCCACTTTGGCAGGGAAAAGGTGCATTTCTCAGGTTACCCCGATTGACCTCTGCTTCAGGATATAAGCATTATAAATGTTAACAATGTTGCAATGCCAATTATTGGGCAGGGTCACTGGGAATGTCGGCAAGTGGAAGGCACTCACACAAGGGACAAAGGGGGAAAAGACAAATATCTGCTGCTCCATACCTGCTTCGAGTTTAATCCCGTTTTTTGCTCTCATCGTTGCTGCCAATTTATTAATATAATATACGCATCAACTTAAATTTGAATGGGGCCAATCGATGGCCTGAGTAAAAAGCGGTGTGGTTTTCCCTGAGCGTCGCAGCACAACTTCTGTGTTGCACTCGCGACCACAGCTGCTCCCGTCCCCAAACTCCCACAAATATGCTGGTCAGTATGCTTGATTTTTGGGGACTGACAGGTCGTGGATTGGCACAGGTTGTGAAACGGCTCTCCATCCTCTGCACCTTCTCCCAAACCCAAACCTTCAAGCATCTGCTGAAAGAACAAAAAATTAGCTATCCAATGCATGTCTCAGGTCACGGAATGGTGGAGTGGGTGCAGAGATATGCTTGCGCAAAGTCAAGTGAGACTGTTTGGCTGGCAGGGGGGCAAGTTGTTCACGGGGGCACCCAAAGGTTGCCGGACACAACACAAAAATTCCCAATTATGGGAAGTACGGTACAGAATATATCACACCGCAAAAATAATGTTTTTGAGGGGTGCGGCTAACTGCGAGCCGGAATTTATATAAATATTTCTGGGGCTGCGGATTGGGTGCGGATGAGTGAGATTAATTATTTTTGAGCGAATTAGTTATTTTTTCTGAGGATGACAGCGAGGATGAGGGGGAGAGCAGTGCGAGCGAGGAAGATGGGGAGGGCAGCGAGGAAGAGAGCGAGGGGGAGGGCAGTGGGGATGAGAAAGGAGAGGGCATGCGCATGGACTAGATTGTTAAATGATTGGAATGCGAGCACACGTTGTGCGAGTTGCGCGCAAACACAGAGTTGGAACGAGAACTTGGAATGAGCTTTGACATGCAACTGAGTGCAGTCAGTTTTTTGAGCAGTTTGACAACTCTTGCTTGGGTACTAACTTGCCAGGCTCATGTTTACATGCAGAGGGCGGCAACAGCCCACCCTGTGGTCAATATCTTTTGCAAAAGTAAACTTGTAGGCATGTAATGAAGCAATGGTAAGTTTGGGGCCACATCTTGATGGGGTTGTTTGGCCCTGCGGAATTGTGCGGATAGGATAATAATAATTGTTGAAAGGGGTGCGGATTGGGTGCAGAATTGCAAAACGGAATATTTTTTGGAATGATTAGTTCTCTGTACGGTACAACAGTATTTTTGCTGATGGAAATTTAAGCAACTCAAGTACAACTCTTGGCATTTTGGATAAAAAAGAGGAAGTGCTAAATAAGAGGCCCAAAATATCCATTCACAGCAGAGAAGGACGAAACCAAGTGAAGAACTTCAAAGGGAGCGCCCAAAGCAGTTAGTTGCCTTAAAAGATTGCATGATGGACGTGAGTTGCTTTATAAATGGACAGGGAAGTGTGGGGCTGCTGTATAGCACCCAGCAAATCTTGGCATGTCGCATGTGGCCTAAGCAGATCTAGAAGCGATGTCCACTTACATGTTGCGCTTTGAACCAAGGATTCCATGGCAGAGAACGGCCGTTGGAGGAGCCTGCCCTTGAGTGAAAGCTGCAATTGGTCCTTTTACTATCTCGTGTGCCTGCAACAGACAGTGCCTTTTCTTGACGCTCTCCTTTTGCAGCAGACGTTGGACAGGTTAACGCAGCACAGGCACGCAAGTTGTTCTGATGCAGGCTTCACAGCTGTACGTCACCCACCAACAGAGCATTGGCATCTGTGCTTGTGAATCGCGTGTGCATTTGGGGGGGGTACGTAGCTTGAGTTGAAGCGCCAAGGGAGGTCATTAGGCTCCCTAATTTCACTGACTTGAAGCCATGGGAGCAGTAAGTATGTCAGAGCAAAATACCCATACAGATGATGAGCTGTTAGGAAGACAGGTCCACAAGTGCTCACCCTTGCCCTCCTGTGAAGCCCATTGCTAAGAGCTGCAGAACGCATGTGTTTCCTCTGACTCGAGCGCACTTTTTGACGCCCACTACCAACTGTTCTGTTTTCGGCGACAGGTCCCAGTTGGAAACAGAGCGCAAATTTGAATAGAAATGTTTTTATTTTATTTTTCCCACTCCTGAACTGGCGTTCGCGCGAGCTTGCACCGCTGCACATGAGTATAATCAAAAAATTGTGTCGAGCGCGGAAGCGAACGATTTGGCGCAGCTGGTTCGAAATTTCAGATGTTTTATTTCTCTCACACTCTCGTAATAGCGGAAGTTCAGTTTTGCCTCGCAACAACCAGATCGGTCCCACTAATCCTGCAAGGGCCTTATTGATTTCCGTCTGCGCAGCGTTTTCAGAAATTGAATCCGAGATGTAACGAGTACAACGTTCTCTCGCTCTGACCAAATCGTTGCGCTAACTAGGAATTGGCACGCCTGAAATCCCAATCGGCAACATCCGCGATTCTGTGATCACTGCGGAGCTCCTTGCTGAGCTGCGGCGCGTGCCTCCTGCTTAGACTCTTTCTCCTTCGCCTGTTCGGCCATTATTTTGTCAAATTCCGCAGTCTTCTTGAGAATAATCTTCAGCTTGGGCTTCTGCACAATTTTGAAGAGGGGAACATCAAACGGAAAATGGAGGTTAAAATGGAGCAAAATAGCAGTGCATGCTCAAGCCACCACAACGTGCTCTGCTTCATTTGCTGAGGTCACAACATTTTGAACTGGAATTCGAAAACTATTAGGGTTTCCCGATACATGTAGGGTTGGCCAAGCAATGTATACAGTGTATGTACGATAATTTTGGCTGGGAAATCACCAAGTGTCCAGGCATATGCAGTGATAATGTACAGTTCTGGCCAACCCAATTATGTTTGTCGTGCGTGCATGCGTGTAGTGAGTGCATGTGCGTGTGCATTTGCGCACGTGCTGGGGTCCGTGCATGCACACGTGTGCGTGTACATGCGTGTGTGTGCGTGCTTGCTTATGGCTGTATTGCATGTGTGGATGCATGCATGTGCGTATGCAATAGCGTGCGGGCTGAGGCTCGTACATGCACATGTGCACATGCATGTACCTTTGTGTGTCTGCAAGTGCATCTGTCACACAGGTATGTGTGCGTACGTGCGCGTGTGCGGGGGTGCGTGCATGCACATGTGCGAAGTGAGAGTTTGCTTGTGCCATTTCTGTTCCTGCATCATCTTTGCCATGGAAAGCTTCAGTGGGGTTAATTTGCATGCCCTAAGGGCAACCCTGCTCATACTCTTGTGCTTCTGTAGGGCAAGATGAATTGGCTGCTGTTGAACTATGTGAGGGATACCCTCCATGAGGGACACGCATTAACTCGAACAAAAATTGTTAAAAATTGCCCGAAAACAGGGACTTTGGTAGTTTGTTGTGTCGAAGGCCAGTGGAAGGTCGCTTTTGGCTACTCAATTGGACCTTGTACCTATGCCCGGCTACAACTCATAAACGGTCATACGGATACGGATACAGCGAAAAATATGTATATGGCCGTACATATATGCACCGTATGTATACGGCGTGTTTAAGCTTAAGCGGTTCTGGCCAACCCTAGATATTTGGCACTTGAGTGGCTCTTTCCCTTAATTAGTGCAGGACTTTTCTTTGCCTACGCAGTTTTCCTTTGGAAGTCAGAGAGGTAGGGGTGAAGACCAGCCTGGAGGTCCAGAATCAAGCCAAAAATACACAGAACCTCAAATTGCAGACTTTAAAACTGGAAAATGTCATTCCGTGCCAGGAAGCATGAGCAAAGGCACTTCCCCATGTCCTATTGTATTGATGTTAGGAGGTTCGGCTCCTCAGCACTGTTACCCCTAGTGGATGTCCACAAATGCGTGCCTGCTATGTGTGGGAGCCTTGGAACTTGGACGCAGACCACCAAGACAAGGACAGAAAAGCTGTAGTCGTTGCAGGCTCGTCTTCTCCCATGGTACCGCTCACGTTCATTGTGAACTTTTACATATTTGGACGTTGAGTAGGATACCAAGCACGGGCATTATACGCAGCTGTCACTCCATCATTTCGTTTTGCAGCATTTGTTCGTCATTTCATGACAGAAATTTACAGTGAATTTAGACACTTGGCTGATGCACGGGAAAATCTTAAGGGATATGCATAGGGTTGGCCCAAGCCGTATATGGAATTTCCGTCTACGTATATATACGCCGTATAAACCGTATATATACGTATATTCCGTATAAAATGTATATATTCCGTAAATTTTGAAATTTTGACCATCTCAGAATTTTATTTTAGGGGGGTCAATTTGTAGCTCTTCAAGAGCTGTATAAACGTATCCAATTTAGTTGTGCCAAAAAATCAAAGGTTGGGAAGCTATGCTTGCCCAAAGAGGCCAAAACACACAGGCATACACGGTCACTGTCACAACACCCCTCCTCTTCCCCCGCCCCATCAAATTACCCTGTTTGTGTATGCACACGTGTGTGTGTGTGCGTGTGTGTGTGTGTGTGTGTGAAAAGAGGTACATGCACGCATGCGTGTTGTTGTGCGTGCGTGCGTGTGTGTGTGTGTGTGTTTGTGTGTGTGTGTGAAAAGAGGCACACGCATGCATGCGTGTTGTTGTGTGTGCGTGCGTGTGTGTGTGTGTGCGTGTGTGTGTGTGTGAAAATGGGTATGCATGCATGTTGTTGTGCGTGCGTCTGTATTTGCACGCGTGCTGGGATTCGTGCATGCTCGCGTGTACTTGTGCGTGTGCGTGCATGTGTGTGTGCATTTGCGCGCGCGCATGCACACATGTGCGTTCGCATGCTTGCATGTGCGTGCGCATGCTTACGTGTGCGTGTGCGTGTGCATGCTTCCGTGTCTGTGTGCGTGTGCATGCTTACGTGTGCACAAATATGCGTGTGCATGTACTTGCTTATGGTTGTATGCATGCGCGCGTGCATGCACACGTGTTCGTGCGCATGCTTACGTGTGCGTGTGTGTGCATGCTTACATGTGTGTATGCTTGCTTACGTGTGTGCGAATATGCGTGTGCGCGTGCTTGCTTATGGTTGTATGTATGCGTGGGTGCGTGCATGTGCGTATACATTTGCGTGCGTGCCAAGGTTCGTACATGCATGCGTGTATGTGTGCGTGCGCGTACATGTGTAAATGTGCGTGCATGCACCTTTTCACACGTACGTGTGTTTTTGTGTGTGCATCTGTGCACACAGGTTTGCGTGCATGTATGTGTGCGCGTGCAGGGGTGCGTGAATGCAGATGCGCGCGCATGCGGGGGTGGGTGCATGCACATATGCGTGAAGAGTGTGCGTGTGTCGTTTCTGATCCTGCATCATCTCCGCCCTGGAAACCTTCAGTGGGGTTGGCTTGCATGCACTGCTAATACTCAAACTCTGGTGCTCCTGGTGCTGCTGCTT
>Ga0307942_1000789_pt1:15000-23587 | contig 23587 bp, 29 predicted proteins | sample OrgLakmetagen175_FD_201846 | JGI IMG/M metagenome (GOLD analysis project Ga0307942, IMG submission 201846) | Saline water microbial communities from Organic Lake, Antarctica - #175 | ecosystem: Environmental > Aquatic > Non-marine Saline and Alkaline > Saline | place: Antarctica... | reverse complement strand
CTTTGTGCCGCTACCTTCAAGCTTTTTGCCGCTGTCGTCAAGCTTTGTGCAGCTGCCTTCAAGCTTTGTGCTGTTGCCTTCAAGATTTGTGCCGCTATCTTCAAGCTTTGTGCCGCTGTCGTCAAGCTTTGTGCAGCTGCAGCCCTTGTTCAAATGGCGCAGCAGAGTGCCACAGATCATCGTCTGAGAACAAGCAAAACATGGAGAGGGTGAATTAAACTAACAGTCGACGTAGGATAACCAGCACACTAGGGACGTGAAGTTAGGGTTATGGACTTTAGGAAATGCTTGACAAGTTGCATACCGAACAAGTTGCATACCGAACGGTTGGTTATATGTCTGGTAATTGTGGCTATGGGGGGGATTATTACTAGGTCAACTAGAAGCACAACACAGGGTGAAAGTGGGAGTGGCTTTTTACAGCAGTAATCAGCGGAGTGAAATCAAAGGGTGTGTGGGGGGGAATAGCAATTGTGAGCGTGCCAATGTAGATAAGGTAGGGCTGTAGGTGCTGAATAGTGGACGGCCTAGCAGGCTTGGTGGGTTGTGAGTAGACTGTGAGGAAGTTATGAGTGACGGGCCCTGTGAGTTATGAGTGAAGGGCCCTGAGAGCTTCGAATTTGGAGGCCTTGCCTTGCCAAGCAGGTAACACATGCTTGTGAGCAAGGTTCAAGGGTTATATAATTTGGGGCATGGCTCCAAGGAGAGCCACTTAGCCGAGGGATTTAAAGTATTATTTGATTATTTGACTGGCTTTAAACCACATCAAAACCCTAACCTAGACTATTTTGGGGCATGGATCCGAGCATAAAATTACTCAGCCGAGAAATTGGAAGTTTTATTTGACTGGCTTGAAACCACAACAACACCCAAGACAGGAGCAAGGCAGTAATGGCACTGTCACCAGTTTCAAGGGCACGCTTTAAGTAAATAACTAGGGTTGGCCAGAACCGTATATATATGGCGTATGTTCAGTGTTTTTTGCAGGAAATTCATCAAATATATGGTCACATACAGCGTATACATACGGTTCTGGCCAATCCTGCATATCTAGCTATGCCACACACGCCATACAGTTCCTGTCACTTTGTCCTCATTGCAGCATCAGCAGTCACTTCTTCCTAATCTTTTCGTTCCATGCCACACACGCCACACAGCTACGGCCACTTTGTTCTCATTTCAGCGTCAGGAAGTCGTTTTTTTCTCATCCTTTCTTTCTATGACACGCATGCCACACACACACACACACACACACACACACACACAGCTACAACCACTTTGTCCTCATTGCAGCATCAACAATCATTTCTTCCTGATCTTTTCTTTCCATGTCATACACGCCACACAGCTACGACCAATTTGTCCTCATTGCAGCGTCAGGCAGTCACTTCTTCCTCATCTTTCCTTTCTATGCCACACATGCTACACAGCTACCGCCACTTTGTCCTGATTGCAGCGTCAGGCAGCCCCACCTGCATCTGCTCTCATCGCAGCTTTAGGTAAACCCAGCCCCTTCTTTGGCCGACCCTCTGCACCCTCCAGTGATGTGCGCAACGCACCCAACGTACTCTGCCCAGCCGGGTTTTGGGCCCGTGACGCCCTGTTGCTCGATACTGCATCAGGCCCTCCCCCCCCCCCCCCCCCGCCTCCCTTGGTTGCTGCAGCTCCAGACGCAGGACGGCTGTCGTTGCTTTTGTTGCTGCTGTTGTTGTCGGTGGTGGTGGTGGTGCTGCTGCTGCTGCCGGTTGTATGTTGGATGTTGACATTGGGAGACGGGGATCGAGATGCGCGTTTGGGTTCTGCGTGAGACAGGGAGCAAGTGCATGGCTGAAACGAGTATTCTGCCGTTGTTGCTGGGCTTGAGGACAGAATGCGCTGTTGGGATCAAAGCAAAAGAAGAAGAGTTCAAGTATATATATTTTACAAGTGTTGGGATGAAGCTTAGTATCTGCAAGAAAGGAGGAGGTGAATGTCGGTGATGTTGGGTTTGAAGACAATGGGCACCGAGAAATAGGATGAAAGCTTGATATCTGCATAAAGATGGAGGTAATTGAGTGGCTATTCCCAGAATAGATTGTCGCTATGTCGGGCTTGACGATAAACAAGGAGCAGGAGACTGACAACTTGACGACTTGACATAACACACTTTATGCACAAGGTCCTTTGTGACAACAAGTGCCAAGTGCCACTTTTCATACACGTACAAGCTGCCGTACCCCTTCTCAAAGGGTGATGAGAATTCAGTGCACACAACCGCGCACTGAGGCACACGCACGTACACACACATGCACGCACACGCACACACACATACACACGCATGTACACAAACATTGTCGCGCATAAAAGTGTACGCACCCAAGGGAGTGGCGCGATTTTTTTGTGACCAATTGAAGTAGGTTGAGCAGATGCAGGCAGGCAGCAACTCAGTACACACGTGCACACACATACAGACACACACACCTGTACTTGCACCCACATGCACACACCCACATGCACAAACACATGCACAAACACATGCACAAACACACACATGCATAAACACACACATGCATACACATATGCACACACACATATGCACACGCACCCATTGTAGTGTTGGCGGTCGCTGTGATGGTGGCGGTAGATGAAGCAGAGGCAGGGGGTGCCGCCCCAAGGGGTGCACTGGCCTTACGCTGCCTTGGTCCAGAGGGGGGTAGCATGGCACCACCTGCGCTCGGGGTTGCTGTGGCAGATGCAGGAGGCAGCGAAGCAGTGGCGCCGCTGGGTCCAACACTAGCTGCTGCGTCGGTGGGCGGTGCAGCAGAAGGTGCAAAGGCAGGGGCAGAGGCAGACAGGACCGTCGTGGGGGCGTTCGCTGTGCTGCTGCTGCTGCTGCTGCTAGTAGGGGCTGCATTCTTTGCACTGTTGGCGTCGTTCTTGCCGCTACTGCTCTTGTCGGTTGCAGACGGGCTGGTAGCAGCAACAGCAGCAGCGGCAGCGGCGTCAGTTGCGGTAGAGGCAGAGGAAGGGATTGTGCTGAGCTGCTGTCCGCCCTCTTTGCTGCCTGAGCCACTGAACCTGTATGTGTGTATGTGTGTGAGAGAGAGAGAGAGTGCGTAAATATGGGTGTATGCACGTGCATGTGCATGTGCATGTGCATGGATGTGGATGTGTGCTCATCTGTTTGTGGCCTGGAGGAAGCAAACCAAAGTGAAATTTCTAATACGAACAAGGCTAGATAGGGCTGCTGCAAACTGTGAGGTGCACATACACTCATGGACTTAACCTCACATACCCATGCACACACACATCCACAAAGGCACACAAAACACACATGCTGCAATCAGGGCCTTGTATCCGTGCCATTAGCACTCGTTAAACAACCTAGAGCTGCCAAAGAACATGAGCCCGGTGCTACGATCACACCTTTAAAACCTGAGCTGCACAAAAGCACACAAGCTTGGTGCTCAGGGAATGAATTTGGTGCCAAAATAAAAAGACAGCTTTTGCGTTTTACCTTGAGCTGCCCAAGGGCAAGGGCTTCGCGGTAAAAAAGTCAACTTTTTTGTTACCCCAAAGTTACGATACAACACCAATTTGTTACAGTTACCCTGAGTTGCGTAGGACACGGGCTCGGTGCTCAAGGCATGAGTTTGCCCCCCCGAAAACGCATGGATCCTGTTTACCTGGAACTGCCGAAGGACATGAGTTTTGTGCTCAAGCTACGGCCCCATTGCCAGCCACTGCTTTCAGCGCCAGGAGGGTTGCTGCTGGCGTCCCCAATGGTGCTGGCTTCCGCCATCTCCCCTGTGGCATAGAAGGAACATAACGTGTGAGCCCAAAGCATCTGGTCAGAGTAAACCGCAGGCTGTTTACTGGACAGCTGCTCTCCCATTGGTGCTGGCTTCCGCCATCTCCCCTGTGGCATAGAAGGAACATAACGTGTGAGCCCAAAGCATCTGGTCAGAATAAACCGCAGGCTGTTTACTGGACAGCTGCTCTCCCATTGGTGCTGGCTTCCGCCATCTCCCTGTGGCATAGAAGGAACATGACGTGTGAGCCCAAAGCATCTGGTCAGAGTAGACCGCAGACTGTTTACTGGGCAGCTGCATCCCCACTGGTGCTCGCGATCGCTGGCATCCGCTACCTCAAGGGGCAGAACAAACATGGAGCCATAAAAATGATAAGCTTCAGATCAACCGCTGGCTGTTCCCTCGGCAGACTTCTCTCTTGGCAGGCTGTTCTCTCAGCAGGTTGTTTATTGAACAGCTGCGTCACCACAAGTATTATTAGCATCAGCAACGGAGCATTAAAAAAGCCCGCCAGCGTGCCTGCGTCAGCGGGCCCTCATTCCATCACATGTACTAGAAATTGCACGTACTAGACATCACACGTACTAGAGATTACACCTACTAGACATCACACGTGCCAGGCATCACACGTACCATACATCACACGTACTAGACATCACAAGTGCCAGGCATCACACGTACCAGACATCACACGTACTAGACATCACACGTACCAGACATCACACGTACCAGGCACCACACGTACCAGATATCACACATACTAGACATCACACGTACCAACAGCCACCCCTGTCAAGCCTGCTGCCCTGTCGGTCATGCTTGAGGCCCTGCTGTTGTTTGAACTCGCCCTTGAAATCAGGCGGCGCAGCTTCTCCGGCTCTGCCAGCACGTACTGCAAGCAAATCAATGCGATAGTATGATGTCGCGATTCCCGGCAGTATGAGGCTTTTGTATAAAAGCTCGCCCTTGAAATCAGGCGGCGCAGCTTCTCCGGCTCTGCCATCATGTACTGCAAGCGAATCAATGCGATATTTTGATCAGTGTTGTGCACCTGACGCTTGACGGCGTCAATGGTAAATGACGCTGACGGCGTAATGTATGTCAAATTGACGGTGAAAATAGTAAATTACGCCGTCAATCGTCAGAGTTTAGTGACGGTGACGCCGTTATTTAGGATCGTTAATTACGGTGACATTTTTGAATGACGCCGTGTGCACAACACTGATTATGATGTTGCGATTCCCGGCAGTATGAGGCTATCGTATGCGGTTGCCCTTATAATTCGGAGTGTCCAGCATTTGGTCCAGCCAAAAAATAAGAGTGCAACGTAATATGCTGATGTATCCTGGGCCCTTTTGATACCTCTCACCCTCCTTCCATAATTTTGTAGGACGCGCAAATGAGCACTGACGGCAATACAAGGCAAAAAAACACACGCACAATTACACAGACACACACACACATGCCAACCCTAACGAGACACATATATTAACCTACCTGGGAGTAATAGTTGCCTAGAGGGGGGTTCAAATCTTCCGTCAGCCCAGCGGGATGGGATGCAGCAGAAACGGAACCACTGCCATCAAGTTGCCTCGATGCCCCTTGCTGCTGATCTCCTCCTTTGCAAAATAACAGGGGATGAGGGACTAGTCAGATCTAGCCGTCTTGTCTTTCTGGTTGTGAAACAATGCCTGTCACTAGGTAGTTATGACGTGCGTGTGTGTTTGTGTGCGTACATGTGTGTGTGTGTGTGTGTGCGTACATTGTGTGTGTGTGTATGTGTGTGTGTGCGTACATGTGTGTGTGCATACATGTGTGTGTGTGTGTGAACACCAATGTGTGTCCAATGTTGCACAGACGTGCAAATGTGTGTTCGTGTGTGTGTCTGCGGGTCCCTCACAACCCTACACACAAGCTCACACACACACATGCACACGCACAGACACACAAACCTACACAGATGTTATGCCACCTCCCCACAATACTCAACCGCGCCCTCAACCGCCAACATAAGCAACACGCACTCTGCAACACACACGACTGCATCCACCAACACTGCTGCTCATACCCACACCAACATCACCGACGCGCAACAGATGCATTGCCTGCAACGAACAACCCACATCCGCCAACACAAAATCAACGCACCTAAATGCCTGCGGCTACTCGCAACTCCATCACCACCGCCACTAGCACTTGGCTCCCATTTCACACCCCCACTGCCGTTCAACTGCCCACTCGCACCACCATCACCACCACTGCTGCTGCTACTGCTGCCGACCTCTTTGGTTCTAGAGGCAGGCTGTATGCTGGGGGCTGGGTCGTGTGTGTGCAGCTGCATATGCAGCTGGCTGTGCAGCTGGCTCAGGGAGTGCACGGCGCTGTCCTCTGTGACCTCGCCGGCCATGTAGCTGTGGATGAGCTGCTGCACCTGCGTGTGTGTCCGCGCATGTGCGTGTGTGTGCGTATGTGCGTGTGTGTGCGTGTGTACGCATGTATGTGTGTGCGCGCGTGTGCATGTGCGTGAGCGCATCCGTGTGCATGTGTGTGTGTGTGTGTGCACATGCATGTGCGAGTGTGTTTGTGTGTGTGCGTGCATGTGTGTGCGCGTGTGTGCATGCATGTGCGAGCGTGTGTGTGTGCGTGTGTGTGTGTGTGTGCGTGCGTGTGCGTACATGTGTGTGTGTGTATGTGTGTGCATCCTTGCCGCTCACCACGCGTCACTCACCCAATGCACCACACACCTAACGCATCACCTCCGAATCAATTAGTGCATCACCTTAAGCATCACTCACTTGATACATCACCCTAAGCATCAATAACGCATCACTCACCCAACGTATTCACCTATTGCATCAATTAACGCACCACACACCTAACGCACCACCTGAAGCACCACTGAACGCATTACCTGATGCATCACCTGACGCAATCCCCTCCACCTCTGAAACGTATCCCCCAGTTCTTATTGGCCGCTTCCCACATCCCTTGCAACGCAAATCATCCTTGAACTTGCTGCTTAACATCCCAGCAGCTGCTCAACAGATGCAGTGGATTCCTTCAAAATTGCTACCCTGACTACCTTCTCTTCCCAACCAGCTGCAGCAAGAGCGACCCCTGCTGCTTTCACACAACCAAACACGTTAGCTTACTCACTAGCCACATACACACACAAACACACACAACTCACCTGCTGCTGAACCTCTGGACTGCTGCTTGACACGTGCAGTGTTTGCTGGGAGTTGCCTTCCGGGCTGCCAGAAGCAGCAGCGGGGTTTTGCGCTGCACTGCTCAGAGCTGGAAGCACACCGGTCACAAGGGTGGTGGCACGTTTGGTCAGCTTGTCCATCTGGAGCGAAAGCCGGGCACATGCAAGTGCGTATACGTGAGAGGCTCGCGTGAGTGGGATGTTAGGGAGGTGTGTGTGGGGAGGTGTTTAGGAATGTTGCGGAGGTTAGAGAGAGAGAGGCATGCGCAGGCATAAGAAAAAGAGGCTTCCATGAGGACAAAAATTGGGAGGGAGCCAGACGCAGGTTGAAGGGGGTTAGGGGATGAGGCTTGAACAATATTTACTAAGCTCAGGGGGGTTCGAAGCAGGCAGAAGAGGGTCAGAGGATGAGGCTTGAACAATATTTACTAAGTTCAGGGGGGTTCGAAGCAGGCAGAAGAGGGTCAGGGGATGAGGCTTAACAATATTTACTAAGCTCAGGGGGGTTCGAAGCAGATAGAAGAGGGTCAGGGGATGAGGCTTGAACTATATTTGCTAAGCTTGGGGGGGGCCGGACGCAGGCAGAAGAGGGCAAAAGTAAGGTGATGAAGGCGACAGAAGGCAGGGCCAAGTTGGTGTGCCTGCGTATGCGTGCAGAGCGAGATGTTAACAGGACTTGCTGACCAATAATTGGAGAGGCTACTGAAAAATTGAAAGCAACAGATAGCTAGCAGGAGCAAAGTTTTACATCACTGCTAACTAGGGTTGGCCAAAACCGTACATACACACTGTATATGACCGTATGCAATGGTGATGTATCTGCTTCAAATACCAGATACTGTATGTACACCTTTTTACGTGTATACGAATGGTCCTGGCCAACCCTCCTACTAACACGAAACTCTGCTTGCTACTGGCTTTGCGGTAGTCTGCAATGCAATGCATCACAATGCTACGCAATGCTACGCAATGCTACGCAATGCTACGCAATTCAATACAATGCAACCCAATACGATGCAACGTGATCCATTGCAATGCAATACACTGGGTGGCAAGGGGGGTGAGGAAAAAAGGAAAGGGAGGTGAGGAAGAGAGCAGACACAAAGGTCACAGCCAGGACCGCTCTGTTGCAGTAAATGCATAATGCTCTGTTGCATTAAACGCATAACGCTCTGTTGCATTAAATGCATAACACTCTGTTGCATTAAACGCAGAACGCTCTGTTGCATAAAACGCAGAACGCTCTGTTGCATTAAACGCATAACGCTCTGTTGCATTAAACGCAGAACGCTCTATTGCATTACACGCATAACGCTCTGTTGCATTAAACACAGAACGCTCTGCACTCTGTTGCATTAATCGCAGGCTTTCCCCTGCCACAGCATGCTGTACAGCATACACACTGTGTGTCCATGGCCCTGGCCATCCTCACTCAACAACTCATTCATTGCTCATAAACACATTGATGAAGGTGCACCTGCTCATTCAGCTGCTTCTCCGATTTGTGTTGCAGGTCCTCAATCTCTTGTCTGTGCTCCATTCGGGCGGCTGTGGCCGCACCCTCCAAGCGCAGACGTTCAAAGCACGC
>Ga0307942_1000789_pt1:0-12500 | contig 23587 bp, 29 predicted proteins | sample OrgLakmetagen175_FD_201846 | JGI IMG/M metagenome (GOLD analysis project Ga0307942, IMG submission 201846) | Saline water microbial communities from Organic Lake, Antarctica - #175 | ecosystem: Environmental > Aquatic > Non-marine Saline and Alkaline > Saline | place: Antarctica: Organic... | reverse complement strand
CTTACAATTAGGGTTGGCCAGAATCGTATTAATACGCCGAATATGACCGTATCTGTAATGAAATTTATGCAAAAATTACCGTGTGAATACACCGGAGATGTATGGTTTTTCTGACCTATCAATAGCAAGCAACAAGCTCGCCTCGTTTTAGATTGCTGTGCAACGTGTGTGTGTGTGTGTATGTGTGTGTGTTTGTGTGTGTGTGTGTGTGTGTGTGTGTGTGTGCGCACGCGTGCGCGTGCGCGTGCGCGTGCGAGTGTGTGTGTGTGTGTGTGTGTGCGTGTGCGTGCGTTTGTGTGTGTGTGTAAAGTGAATGTGTTTGACGTTTGACAGCCCCTGTGTCATCCGACATGTGCAGGTTTTGCTTCAAGATGGCCACTCGACAGTATGGGAGCCTGGACCTAACAGGTACGCGGTGTGGCTTGCGCTGTGCTTGATTATTTTAGCAGGAAGAAGAGTTCATCTCAGTGTGAGGGGCAAGCTCAGATGCAATGAAATGAACGCTGGCTAAGAGAACTGGAGAACTGGAGAACTGGAGAACAAGGATGGTTATTGCAGGTTAGATGCACACATATCTAAGTGTGGTGTAGTGTAGTGCTAGTGCGCAATGGCAGTTTACGTGTGCAACGTCCTGCAATGCAGACACGTGGCACGTGTGTAGGGTTGGCCATACCTGTATATATAACGTATATCGTATATAATGTATATATAATATATATATATACGTTGCATACTGTATTTTTGGCATGGAATCACCAAATATCAGGGTTGTTCAGCTCATTTTTTGGGGAGCAAAGGGTTCGACAAATTTTGTGAAAGTTCTAGAACCCTCGAACTGTTTGAAGGGTTTGACGTGCAATTTTGGGAAACAGGCCCTTGGGCTCCTCTCCCCACCTTCAAATCTTCCCAATTAGTTGTGTATGTTTATGAATAATTATAGGGGGATAGAAGGGGTCGGAATGGGATCATGTCATCATTGTAGAGCAGAAAAAGAGAACCTAAGGTGCAGTGCAAGTGCCGCGTTGTACAAATCCTTAGCAGTTCAGAAATGTGTGACAAGTTTGACCTTACGACCAAGGAAACTTCCTGGCCTGATACAGATTACAGATCATATTTCATATGTAAATATGTTACTTTCACTGCAACAAAAGAGTGGGACTGAGCAGGGGGGGGCTGCTGTCCCTTGCAATTTTGACAGACGTATGCTGTAAAGTTTGACAAATTCTTAAAAGTCCATCAAACTTTGACCGAACTCCGAATGGCACTTTTCGAACTCGTTAAAATGCGTGAAAGTCCACGACTCCAAACTTTTGGCCGAAACTTGAACTGAACAGCCCTGCCAAATATACAGTCATATACGGTTCTGGCCAGCCCGGCACGTGTGCACCCAACTGCATACACACTTTGAACCACTTCAAGACTCGTCCTTGTGCACGCACTTCATGCGGTTCTTGTGCATCACCCACTTTGGACACTTAAAAGCTTGAACCATTCCACGCATTTATCCCTAGGTGCCTGGATGTTGCTTACCTCATCAAAGAGGGTGATAGCAAGGGAGGTACTGTGCTGCAAAGCGTGATTTGTCGATGGGGTGAGTCCTGGCGGGATGGATGTTTCGATGTTTCACACAACAGTCAAACTTTCAGACAAGTTTCTGGCACAGAACGCTCGCTTGCTGTTGCAAATGCACAGTTAACAAAAACGAACACACAGGGTGCCCCTGCCTCCCTCCTCCTCTTCCGCGCACTTTTTGTTCCAGCCACACGAACATCATCCATTCCTTGTGCACTACACAGTACATTGTTGCACATTGCACACTGATGCATGCTGAGCAGGTCAGCCAAGCTCTCTCCTGCCGCAGCTGCACTTGTTGGAGCCTATCAACCAGCAGGCTTTAAATGCACGGGGAGGTAGGAGTGATGGTGCGACAGATCACCGCAGTAGTCAAGCTTTGACCTGCATGCACGCACAGGCAACCGTATTCTTACTGTACGCGTATGTAACTCTCTCCTCAGCGCAGCCTTTGTGACCCTAGAGTTGGATAACACTTGAAATGCACGGGTGTGTGCACCTCTGGTACAGGTCTGGATGGAAATGGCGCTGCTTTTTCAAGCAATGGGACCCCTCGGGCACAGGTGTGGGTCTGTGTGTGTATGCGTGTGCGTGCATGCGAGCTTGCGTATGTGTGCGCTTGTATGTATGTTTGCGTGTGTAGAAGTAATTATGTGTGTGTGTTGGGGAAAATGTGAAAGACTAAAGTATAAAACAGTTCCAATGGGCTGATGGAAGTTTTAAAACTGTCGACATTTTTACTTGTAGGGTCATTCCTGCAACCTCTTTGGATTCACAATAACGGACGATAAATTACAACCATGTACCATGCAGATTGATTGTTCTATCATGTATTGCTTTCCATCACATCCATTAAATATTCCTGAACCGTGAATGGCTGCTTCTTGCAAGGCCACAAATGAAGCCACAATCGATGACAAAGCCCTCAGTGAGACCATGAAGATGAGCGATGTCAGGTTGGTGTTGTCACAACACACGCACGCTCACTCAGTACGTGTATATGCATTGCAGATTGTAGCATACAAGTAAGCGCTTTGCGGAAAATGCACATATGTACGCTCAGGCGTAAAGATTGTGCTCACACAGATGCACGCACACACATTGCACTAATTCACGGTTTTGTGACAGGGCCGCCGGGAAACTCAAGGTGGCAGAGGCGCGCATGGCGCAGCAGCAGGCTGAGCAAGAAGCCAGACAGGCCGAGGCGAGGTTGCAGGATTTGAGCAGCCAGCTGGCAGCAGCTCAAGCAATGGCTGAGCAGGACGCTTTAGATGCAGAGCAGAGGCTGCAGGCTGTACGCCAGCAAGCTGAGGAGGGGCAAACGCAGAGCGTGCAGGAAGTGAAGAGGCTTCTAGCGGAGGTTGAGAAGGGTCAGCAGCAAGCAGCAGAGGTGCATGTGCTGCTGCAGCAGGCCCAGGATTTAGGGGCAATCCAGGTATTTAGTAGAGCCCTGGTAGTAGCGTCAGGTGCAGCGTGGGAGATTCGCGTGCGCCTGCGCTTGTGCTGTGTACGCAGACGGCACTTTGGGCGTCCTATCGCAGCAGTGACCCACGCAAATACTAATTAGGGGGGGGGAGTACAATTTCAGGACCCATAGACAAGAAGCGGCGATCTGCTGCAGAAGGCTCCAGATCCTGGCATTGCGGGTATCGCGTTAATAGCCCGGCACACTGGGGATTCACGCAGGTTCATGTTTGTCTGATCATGTCAGCCTTAGCTGCCGGGGGGCAGTCACTGTCTCCATTTCCATTGTCACTGCTTGAAGCCTTGCCACCGTTTGCCTATGAATCTTCTTATAAGCCCAGTTTGCTACTTTGCCTTGCGTGCTGTTCAAGGGCATTGAGTGCGCCTGCGTGTCGTGCTGTGTGTGCAGCGAAGCACTTTGAATAAGCAACTGTAATAATTAACAGTAAGCTTGGCACATTCTATTTCATTTTTAAGTCGACAAGAATGGGAAACAATGATAATGAAAGGTGGTAGGTCCTTAACCCCACTGTGCACAGACAAGAGTTTGGTGCTGACTGTTGGCGCAAAAGGTGCAGGATTGCATGCAAGAGCATTCGACAATGGAAGACTTGTAAAGTTAAACAATCGACTTCAAAGCACCAAAGTGCTGGAAAGCATGCGCGCAGAAGGGAGTCGTCAAAAGGCAAGCTTAGCTTACTCTTCCCTTTGATATGTGTGCAGGCGGAAGAGCTGCTGCAGCTGCGTAATGAGTTGAAGAGCGCACAGGATAGCGCGCATGCCAAGGCAGAGGAAAAGGATACAACCATCAAGGAGCTTGATGGCCGAGTTGCTCAGGTTGCAAACAGGAACCGGGGAGACATGCGGAATTCTGCATGCCTAACTGCCTTTGTCGTCCACCATTCCTTGACAGTATGATGTACATAACATGTTTCCCCTTGAGCACCTGCTTTAGTTATTCTTATTATGATGGAACTTGAGCGGCAGATTACTGCATGCCCGACTGCCTGTGTTCTTCACCATTCCATAACGGTATGATACTCAGCACGCTTCTTCGACAGCACAAATATTCCTTAGGAACACGAGCACCTGCTTTATTAATGCCTGTCGTGATGGATTTAAAGCAAAACTCCTAATGTGTGGCACTATGTTGCGTTGTATGAGCCATCCATCAGCATACACAAGTGCTTGATTGGAAATCACAATAAATGGAATCAAATTTACCTCGCAGGAGGAATCCAGGTATATACTAAACTGCTTAGGTGCCCTTTTATGAATACAACGCAGGTGCAAACTGCATTGTACCAAGCCAACCAGCAGCAGATTGGCCTTGAAGAGACGCACCTGCAGGTGTGTAGCTACACACTGATGCCTTGCAAGCCAACTCAAAGCGCACGCCTGTGAGCCTGTGTGCCTGCCCGTAAACAATGTCGGTCAGGGCCATAACTTGTCGGAAAGTTATGTAATTGTATGGTGTTTAATTGGTAGCTTTGACAGAAATTGAAGTGCAGTCAAAAGTATCTACGGTGCATGTATCATACACAACAAGCCTGGTCAGCCCTGCAAGCATTGTCATCCAAGGCCCTTGTAGCTACTGAAGCGCACACTCATCACGCTACCGTAGGGTTGGCCAGAGCCATATATACGGTGTATATACGGTACTTTTGGCAGGGAAATCACCAATATTACGGTCATATAAACAGTTCTGGCCAACCCTACACTACCGTCCTTGCAGTTTGCCTCACCCTTGCTGCTGCCCTGTGCTGCTGCCCTCTTGCTGTGTGACGCATCGTTGCTGCTGCCCTGTGCTGCTGCCCTCTTGCTGTTTACCTCACCCTTGCTGCTGCCCTGTGCTGCTGCCCTCTGCTGCTGACCTTTTTGCTGCTGACTGCCAGGAGCCTGCAAGTGTGACACGCAACTACAGCCCCCTTGCTTGCTGTTCACCTCTTGCTGCTCAACTTTGCTGCTGACTGGCAGGAGCTTAAAAGTGTGACACAGCAGCTGACCAAGAGCTCACATGAGGTGGCGAAGCTCAGGGCTCAGCTGGAGGTCAGCACAGACAAAGCCTACCAGGTACGTCGTCCATCACCTTGCTGTTGGTGTGAGGCTGACTTGCAATGCCCGTCAGAAAGTGTGTTACCTTGCTGCGATTGCGTAAGTGTACTTTCCTTCATGGCATGTGAATGCGCGCACTCGATTCTTGCCTCCTTTCATTCTTTCCAACACACGTAGCCAGGGCAGGCCAGAATGGTAGATGTGTGGCTTTTACACATGCAGCCAGGGCAGGCCAGAATGGTAGATGTGTGGCCTTTACACATGCAGCCAGGGCAGGCCAGAATGGTAGATGGTGTGGCCTTTCACGGCCTTACATGCGTATATTTTCTACCGTGTTTTCATCTAAAAAAGCAAAATCTGGTTGAACTTATGCAAATCAGATAGCCGTTGCTTTACAGCGTCCAGTAGCTCAGTGTCTCAATCACCCAATATAATGTAGAGATTTTAAACACCCACATACACACACACATTCACACACGCTTGTGCGCCATCTCCTCCTCTTTTAGGCGGACCAGCAGAGGGCCCAAGATGTGGAGCGCTTGAACGCCAGCCTGGCACGTGAGGTTGAAGAGGTGGGCATTACTAGGGGGAAAATAGAAAAAGGAAGAGAAATAAAAAACCTGTAACAATGAAAAATAAATAAAGCAATACTAGAAGATAAAGAAAAGAGGGAACATAAGGAAAGGAAGGTAACTGGAATCGCTCCCTGTATCAGATTCTAAAAGGGGCCCCTTTTTTACCGAGAACCAAACTGGAATGTGTTATTTTGTACCTGAATCGTAAAGTAAAAGGTGTGGTCAAAGAGAAAGCAGTTGATAACACTTATGAGCGTGCTTTGTACGCTGTCCGTGCATTAACAGGAAGCAGTGCTTCAGATGCTGTCGTGTGATTGCAAGCAAGGTCTTCATGCATTCCGGTGGCTTGTTTGCCACATAGTTACGATCATTACGATCAATGTCCCCACTAATACATTAATTTGCTTTGGCTGGTGTGTTTGCCTGGGCCCAATTGTTATACAATTTACAATTTACAATCAGATTGCTTACCAATCAACATTTTTTTCCCGACCATCTTGCCACAATGGCCTCTTGTATGTTAGGGTGTCAGGCTGTGACCCAATCTACTTATCACTGTCGGCATTACATCATGCATCATCTTATATGGAACAACTAACTGTCGGTCGGCATTACATCATGCATCATCTAATTTCATCCAATGCCACCCAACTAATGCCATTCAGCATGATGCCATGTAGTCCACACGAACCTACACGAACCTACTACATGGCATGCCATTCAGCAGTTGATGCCATGTAGTCCACACGCACCTTGGTTTTCGTGTGTGCCCAGGGTGTTAGGCTACGATCCAAGCTCATCCAACGCCACCCAACTAATGCCATTCAGCAGTTGATGCCATGTAGTCCACACGCACCTTGGTTTTCGTGTTTGTCCAGGGTGTTAGGCTACGATCCAAGCTGCGCACTGGTGAGAGGGAGGTGGAAGGTTTGAAGGCCCAGATTTTGCGAACTCAGCCTGAGGTGGTCCAGCTGCAAGATCAAATGCAGGCAAGTCTCCTTGTGTTTGTTCCTGCCCATCGTTCCCTCTTATTTCATCCAATTCTGATATGCCAAATCTTGCTCACCTGGCAAAAGATGGTGATGATTAAATGAGCAATGGTGCTTGGACATGAATTATCTTGGCAGGGACCCTGTTTGTATTTTGTGTTCTGATTGTAGTCATGCCTACAAAAACTAGCCAGGAATCTTGCCTGACTGCTTGCTGATATATTCCAGCGTGTGCCTTGTGCCTATCTGACTGAATCTCTGTTTGCTTCTGCCTCTCTCTTGTGCCTTCGGATCTCTTGTGCCTTCTGCCTATATCTGACTGAATCTCTGTTTGCTTCAGTTTGCGCCAACCTATGCCAGGGCTGGTGTGGAGCAATTGCAATGAGTTTGTTGATGTATGCTGATCCACTGTTGCTGACCATCAGCCAATTTGGGAGTACGCTAACTGATTATGGCATGCAAAGAATGCACTATGTGCACCTTAGTCCACCTCAAACATCGAGCTTTTTGTACTCGGCTCCCCAAATTGCAGGGCATGCACAATTTGCTGGCCAAACGAGACCAGGAGGTCCAAAGCTTGCTGCAAAAGGTGCGGTGATTCTTTGTTGGGGTCTGGGCAATTCGACGAAGGGCACATGGCACGGTCTTACCTCAATCATATTGGAGGCTAGGTGCCTTCCAAGATTGTGAGGTGGTTAGGACCTATATGACGGTAACGTAATGAAAGTAATGAAGAAATTTTACGTTTTCGTACTCAACACCACCCCTGGAAAAATACATATTACAAAATGTGCCCCCCCCCCTACTTTTTTGTTTTACAGTCATCACCCCCCTGTTATCTCAGGCCTTTTTTCACAGTTTATCAGCTGTGATTTGGATTCTTGCACCCAGTCAGACCACTGTTGTTGCAGACCTGCACGCCCTGAAACCCACCAAAAACTGACATGAAATGTACTTGAATATGTATATATTAAACGAACGTTTTGAGCTGTTGTATCACCGCCCCCTTCAAAAAACGTTAGTTAGGGGCGGTGAAATAAGAAAGGTACGGTATATAGATGTTTATCCTGTAGGCAGTAGGAGAGACATAACGTTTGCATTGCTTGTGCCTTTGTCGACCTTGCACATCCATCCACAGCTGCAAACTCAATTTAGTTATGTTGCACAATATCCCAGAACATATATTGACCACACATGAATCTGCAAAGAGTTTTTGCAGAAACAAACCTAAGTAGTTAAGATAGACTGGGGCGTGCTTCCAATGTGCTAAACCAATTGCAACTATAGAAATCAAAGGAACTCGTGAAAAAGGAGGTCTTGCAGATTGCCAAGTTTGCATGGATGGTGACCGTAAATGGGTCTGAAAGGGCTCACAGCATCTGAGTTGCTGAGGCATAGTTTCGATGCGTGCTGATTAGTCCCGCATTTGGAAAATGAGGATACAGCGAAAGGACAAAACATTATTATTTCCCCACTGAGTTGCTGATTGCCACAGCTAGCCTGACCTCCAATGAGCTGCTATGTCCTTTGCTAGCCCGACCTCCAATGCGACTGCTGTGTCCTTGGCTAGCCCGACCTCCAATGCAACTGCTGTGTCCTTTGTCAGTACCATTGCCAAGGGCCCAAGGGTTTCAGCGTTTCAAAATTGCAATGACCTGCACCTCCTCAACCATGCTCCTTCTAAGCATCCGCAGACTCAGTGACCGTTGAGTGACCACTTGCACTCTCCTCTGACCAGTGTTCTCCAGCTGGACTTCTTTTCGCACTCACTCCTCTCTGAGTACCAAATTAATCCTTTGACTCGAACGACCAGTTTAGCAACAACAAGAAAGGCCATGCGTAGGCCTTGCTTGGTCAATAAACGAGGCAGCTGCTGCATAGATATCAATGGCAGGGCTAGCACTTTCAAAACATGCATGTGTGTGACTTCATAGCATGAACACCCCCCCATGCAAAGCCCCCTGCTACGCCAGCTGTTCAGAAACGCATCCCTTTTTTGTGCCACACCAACCAGGTTGAAGACATGGAGTCAGCCACGGACGACATCAAGAGCTCCATTGCTGCTGGACTGGGCATCGCCATGACAAGACGCAACTCCAGACTGCCCGCCGCATCGTCATCATCACGACCTGTCCTCCCTGCACAGCAACAAAGTGGATCCACACCTGGTCAAGGCGATGAGGGTGACTCAGCAATGGATGCAGGTAACACAGTTAATGGTTAGGGAGCGGTGGACAAGCAAAGAATCAATGAGCAAGCATAGAGAGGGTGGCACTGCATGTGGGAGCAGGAAAAGGCAAGAGAAGAAAGCAAAAAATAAAATTATAATTCTATGCAGCTAGTACAAAAGGGAAAAGAGAATCAAGGAATGTCAAGTGCTTAGAACGATTCCCGTTTGATATTGCAAGGTGCTAGGCAGCACTAAGTGCAAATTTCACTTGCATTTTCCCCATGCGCCCATGCTAAATTTTGAATTTGCCTTCCCTTCTGATAAAGCCTAAAATCTCCGCTTCAGCTTGGTGCCTTGATTGAGGTTTTGACCTAAATGACATCCGAGTGATCGTGTTTCCTGGAATTCAGTACTTGCCCATGGTTTCTAGCAATTAAGTTCCCACCTCCCTTTGCTGTCTGACTTAACAATTCCACCTAAAAATCTCAGGATCGTTGAACAACGTGGTGTCAGCTGAGCTACTTTCTCATTCCGCGGTCGAGAGAGACAAGGTCGGGTTACCAAACTGATGGTCTGCATACTGACGTGACTGGTAATCATACGTGCTGCGTGTGATGGAGTGATTGGCTTTGTTGTGAAGTGAGAGAAAGGAGATTTAGAGGAAGTTAAGTAGCCTGCTTCGAACTTGCTTTGTAGTTATTTTGTACAGTAGTGAATATTTGTCTGTAAAAGCAGATGTTGTATCAATGTGTGACTGTGGCATGTCAAGCGTTTTTTGAGCGTGCATGTACAGGCCATAATTGTATTTTTAGCTACTTTCCTTTCCTGGTCAATGGAATGTAGTTGTACAAGAGTCCGCAATGGCTTCTGACCTCAGCCCACGTATTTGCTGAACCGGCTACATGGATGATTTGGCGTCTAATCCATGTAAATGGTTGTACACTAGGGCATTGTACTTTGTATGTTGACTCTTTGCAATTGGCCCTTATTACATCTTGCTCTTGGCCGAGCGCATTTACGCCTGTGCTTTTTGTCTCATTTATTTGTGTCCGAAGTTGTTTATTTTGGTGTGCTTGGTACTGCCAAGCTTGTTTACGTCTCTCCCTCTAACGCGTGTCGAGCATATGATTGTTATTGCAACAGACATTCCCCGGCATATGGATGCAGGTATTGCTTCAACAAAAGTGGTCTGTTTAGCAAATATAAATAGTTTTTAGCTTTATGCTGCCGCCGTGCGTTATGCCTTAAGCATGGATTTATATGCTTTTACAAACGTCTTCTTAATGTAGCTCATAATTCTTTGTACCTAGCTTGTTCCTTGCACTAGCTGTGTGCATGTGAACAAGCCTGTCCATGTACCAATATATGTAATCTACTGCGCTATGACCTCCCGCGCTGGATATATACAAAGGAAAAGTAAAAAACTACGCAGGCAGTGAAAAACCATTCCCCACATGAATTAATGAGAGGTGCTGCTTTGGTACCGGGTACCGTAAAACTCCTTCCCAAAAAGAAAAAGAAAAAAGGTCAAAGTTGATCAGGAGGGTTGCAGGCTTGACCTGAAACCGTCTCCTAATGAGAGTTGATAATAGTGCTGGAAAGGGCATGCCTGGTGTGGACAAGCTTGGCAGCGTAAATGACAGAATGAACATGAAGCAAGAAGGGGTGCCTGTTCCTTCACTGTTTTGGGAACAGACAGGGCTACAGGTGACTGAATTTGTCAAGTGCTAGTGCTAGCTGACAAGAAAATGAAAAGAAAAACTACGCAGGGGTGATAACATTGTAAGCATGGATTAAGGAAACGAAGACGTTGCTGTCAGACAGCAAAGTACTCACTTAAGGCAATAGCTACCAGGCGGATTCGAATCCGCGACCCCGAAGAGTCTGGCCTGACCACGGGCCACGCACTAGGCTTTCAGGGCAGCTACCCAAATCAAGAAAAGGCACCATCTACAACACTCATGCTCTGAAGCCTATTAATAAACTGGGTCTTGATGATCAAAGATTTTAGAAATTTGCCTCTAAGCTTCATGTGCACTTTGTGAACTTTGCTGCTAAATTTGTCTATACCCGACGTGGCCTTTCCAGTACTGTTATCAACTCTCATCAGGACCTGGTTTCAGGCCAAGCCTGCAACCCTCTTGATCCCCATTAATTCTCCCTTTTCTTTTCGCGGTGGAGCTTTACGGTACTCGGTACCTTTTCCTTAATTAATGTGGGTCCCCCCTGGCTTTCACTGCCTGCGTAGTTTTTTCTTTCTTTTCTTGGCCTGGCCCAATTTGCTGCATCAGTTCAACGACCGACCGTTGACGATCTCCTTTTTCAGCAGGACACTATACTTGCTGTTCCTATTTATATCTGAGCTTATGGATCTGTTTTTGGCCGGACGAGACCAGTCAGCAGCCGATCAGCAAAACAACCTGGCTGAAGCTTTTGAAATAACTGTAAATCTACTGGTGTATGAGTGCCAATAACAGTTTTTACAATTACGAGTAAAATTGACTAAATCTGCCTGTACCATGTGTAGACATCATACAGGAACGATTAAAGACGTCAGGTAGGCAGAATGACAAAAGTATGAACACACAACCACAATTATTAAAGCTCGTACGGACATATCAACATGACCATGACATGAGTGTGCAGTCCCTGTCAGCACATCCACAAATCCAAAATAAGTCGTACAACATTTCATTACAACCACCTCTTCCTGTCACGCAAGCTTGTTGGCCTACTACAAGGCCTAAACGCTAATTAAAGCAGGCAGGCCTGGGATTCCCCCCCTTCGTTCTCTGCCTAAGGGCCGCTTATCTCCGGGCCCCCACTCACATCCTTCCCAGAGAAAAAGGTAAAAATACTCATTGCGTTGCAAATAAAGCAAAATAGCAAGGGAAAGGCGCGCTGCAATCCTCTCATCTTAACTTAAAATTGTCTAGCATTTCTAGCAGGGAAACGAAATAGAGGCTACACACATGTTTGTAGGGTATGTTGTGTGCCTATCAAGTCCAATCAACAAAATCTAAGTGAGTAATCTGGAACTGCTGCTTGATTTTGCACTAGTGCAGGAAAAATCCGCTGCTGGTGATGACAACACAGTCAGCACGATCACGAGCGCACTCCCATAACCTACCAGAAACGAGTGTCCCCTCCTCCCCTCCTAAACAATGGTCGGCAAACACTGTTATTGCCTGCATGACGATGCCCCCTTCCCCTTTCCCTTACATAATATCGGGCACTGTCAAACTAAAAGTGTCTATTTTGCACAGGTTTCAGCTCAGGCTCTGCGTTGCTGCAGCCTCACGTTTTGCGGCTGCTCTCATGCTCTGTGCAGCTTCTGCTCAAACAAGTTGTGCCGCTGCCTTCAAGCTTTGTGCAGCTGCCTTCAAGCTTTGTGCCGCTGCCTTCAAGCTTTGTGCCGCTGCCTTCAAGCTTTGTGCAGCTGCCTTCAAGCTTTGTGCCGCTACCTTCAAGCTTTTTGCCGCTGTCGTCAAGCTTTGTGCAGCTGCCTTCAAGCTTTGTGCTGTTGCCTTCAAGATTTGTGCCGCTACCTTCAAGCTTTGTGCCGCTGTCGTCAAGCTTTGTGCAGCTGCAGCCCTTGTTCAAATGGCGCAGCAGAGTGCCACAGATCATCGTCTGAGAACAAGCAAAACATGGAGAGGGTGAATTAAACTAACA
>Ga0307942_1000783_pt1 | contig 23644 bp, 31 predicted proteins | sample OrgLakmetagen175_FD_201846 | JGI IMG/M metagenome (GOLD analysis project Ga0307942, IMG submission 201846) | Saline water microbial communities from Organic Lake, Antarctica - #175 | ecosystem: Environmental > Aquatic > Non-marine Saline and Alkaline > Saline | place: Antarctica: Organic Lake... | reverse complement strand
CCCCCATTCCCCCCCGGACACTCTCAGAAGGTAAACAATGAGCACATCTGTGCTGCCAATGCTACCCACCAATACAGTGTGTGCAGTAGCTTGCGCAGGCCTCTAGCTCGAGGGATGAGCCGGAAGATGCGCACCACACGCAGAATGCGCAGGACTGGCAGGAAGGCCACATTGCTGTTACTGAGGTTTGTGATCAGCACACTGACGATGGAAAGGATCGTAATAATGGCATCAAACCGATTCCAGCTGTTCCCCCAAAAAGTGCCAAAGCCCACTGCTATGAGCCTGCACAAGGATGCAGCAAAAAGTGCAGTTCAGGCATAGCATACGTCTGTTACCTTCCACAGGGTGTTCACCTCGAATAACTTCTAACTTTGCTTTGACCGTCTATTTAAATGCAGGTTTACACTGGCTTGCTGCTGTCTCGTTGCCATGTTTGCATACAGTGAAGCGCCCATACTTACTTAGCCAGTAACTCCACAAAAAAGATGACGGTAACAATTATGTTGGTGATGTCAATGGCCGTCACAAAGTTTGGGCTCATGTCAAAATGCGCCTGTGCAAGTATTTGTGTGTGTGTGTGTGTCTGTGTGTGTGTGTGCGTGTGTGTGTGTGTGCGTGTGCGTGTGCGTGTGTGTGTGTGTGTGTGTGTGTGTGTGCAGCGGTGCAACAAAATCAAAAGTTGGGACAGCAGTTTGTGCGGAGCATTGAGGGGGCTTTGGGGTTTCATAAATTTATAATAATTTATAATAATCTATAATAATTTTTAATAACAATCAAGCCCAAAGTTCATGCACTAAACCCACACCCTTAGCACCACACAACTATCCCTCGCCCTGCTCATACTCACAGTGAACATGACGATCATGTTGCTCAGGATTACAAACATCATGAAGTTGTCCATGTACTTGTTGTACACCAAACGGTGCACAAGGGCCCGGAACTTGCTGTCCGAGGGTATGGCAATGTTCTGCAACAAAGGCACAGGATAAAGCTTAGACAGGGCCAACAAGCGCGCCTATACTGGCTGCCTAAGGACACCACACATACATGCAAAGCACTCAGGCAATCACATCTCCAGTATGTCAGTATACTGCACCTACTTTGCAAACATTAGCTCAAACTCACCAGCAGGAGTACAGACAGCACAGATACACCAAAGAAACATGTTGACACCAAACGGTGCACAAACAACATGAAGTTGTCCATGTACTTGTTGTACACCAAACATGCACGCAAAGTGCTCCGTGGCACGGCAATAAAACGCTGCAATACAGCCTGTGGAGTTGCCAGGCTGCAAATCAAACAATTAAGCAGCCGTGGACATTTTGCGTCATGCACACTGCACACACGTGAATTTTTAGAAAAGAGGCAATTCAAAAACACGAGCACACATTGACCTCGTACCTGCAGAGTTGATGCGTGACAAGCCGCACTCCTACTAAAACTATTGATTGTTCATACAAAGCATTCATACCAAAACCACTGTGCAGAAATTGTAAATACATTTTGTCCTGGCCAAAACCTTTGCACGAAAACCTCCCAAGCCTACCCAGACAAGGGCAAGCAGCACGCCGCGCTCACCTCAACCGCTGTCTGTGAAATGATTTGCTGCATAAATCCTGGCCAAAACCTTTACACAAGAACTTCCCAAGCTTACCCAGACAAGGGCAAGCAGCACACCACACTCACCTCAACCGCCGTCTGTGAAATGACATGCTGCAGGGACAGCCAATGTTGTTGCTCCTGTGTGAGAAAGGGGCTCTGGCCTTGGCTCTCTTCCCTCATTTCGTGGAACTGCATCGCGCGTTAAATGCGTATGGGTTGAAGCATACACAATAAGCATGTACATATGGTAATCCCAACATAGCACGTATTAAAATAGGCTCTGACTAGATATGCGGAAGGAGCACGTAATAAAAGCAGGAAAGGTTCCTGTATCGAGCAACTACCTTGATTTCTTACCTAAGCACCCGCATCCAAACAATGGAGCATATTGCACCTAACACGCCTACATGGTTGACGTGTTCCTTTATCACACCTAACACGCTTACATGGTAGACGTGTCATCGCACCTCACACGCTTACATGGTAGACGTGTTCCTTTATCGCACCTAACACGCCTACACGGTTGACGTGTTCCTTCATCGCTCACCTTGTTAATAGACACACCCACGATGAGGTTGAGGACCGTCAAGGAGCCCACAAACTGTAATGGAGCAAAAGTAGGAGCATAACCGTAATGGAGCATAACTGTAATGGAGCATAACTGTAATGGAGCATAACTGTAATGGAGCATAACTGTAATGGAGCATAACTGTAATGGAGCATGACTGTAATGGAGCATGACTGTAATGGAGCATAACTGTAATGGAGCATAACCGTAATGGAGCATAACCGTAATGGAGCATAACCGTAATGGAGCATAACCGTAATGGAGCATAACTGTAATGGAGCATAACTGTAATGGAGCAAAAGTAGGAGCATAACTGTAATGGAGCATAACTGTAATGGAGCAAGTAGGACACACGTTTGGAAGTGAAGAGCTGCACGTCATAGGCAGCGGTCCACTTGACTTTGTAGCTTGGACGTGCGCAGCAAAACAACGCAAAGCATACAAAAGGGCATGAGATAAAGCTACAATTATGCTGGCACATGAGGTGGGCGGTTGTGAGCAGAGCTGAGTGCCTGCGTTTCAAGTGTGCTTTGCAGAGTTTGAGGCGACTGCCATTTCCAAGGTCGCTTTTCGGCCAACAAATCATCAGGAACTTCGAAACAAGGTCAAACGATAAGGTGGCAAAGCACATGTGAAATTACATGCTCAGTAGACTCAAGGTGGCACAAAGCAAAATGCAGCCCTACGACAGGCAGGTGATGCAACTTTCCTAAAGTGGGCAGATGCTTCAATCACAACGCCCGTACTAGAAAAATGGTCGAAGCATGCCAGAAATAAAACAAATTACGGCAGGATCTGCCTTACCTCCAACCGCACAAGCATCAGGCAACCCTTGTGGTGGTAGAACAAAGAGAGATGTCTGTACAAACGGATCCACCATGCCGCTTCTTTTTTCTCCAATAGCACGCCGCACCATGAACAGCACAAATAGCAAACAAATGTACCATGCCGCTCCTATTTTCTCCAATGGCACGCCGCACCATGAACAGCACAAATAGCAGGCCAATCTACCATGCCGCTCCTATTTTCTCCAATGGCACACCGCACCATGAACAGCACAAATAGCAAACAAATGTACCATGCCGCTCCTATTTTCTCCAATGGCACGCCGCACCATGAACAGCACAAATAGCAGGCCAATCTACCATGCCGCTCCTGTTTTCTCCAATGGCACACCGCACCATGAACAGCACAAATAGCAAACAAATGAACCATGCTGCTCCTATTTTCTCCAATGGCACGCCGCACCATGAACAGCACAAATAGCAGGCCAATGTGCTCGTTTGCAGAGCGGATGGGCTGCGTTTCCCTGTCCACCGCATTCTGTGTTGCAAACATGACATCACTCCACAGCTCCACAGACGCCATCTGCATGAGTTTGGGTGGAAGATGGTAGCGCATTAATCGTGCAATTGTAGAGTTCCCAAAACATGTTCTGCTTCAAGGTTTGCAAGCAAAACATCTATCCTGAACAGAGTACAACGGCACTGACTTGGGTTGGCAGCACCTCAGAACAAAATGACGTCAGTAAGAAACCGAAAAAAACGATTGTTGAATTAGGCTGTCGAGCTTAACATGACAGACATTGCCAGATACACCATATGACCTTGGTGGGAAGCTGAGGTGGGGGAGCTGAGGAGTCAGGATCACCAGAAGGACTTGGAGAATTGCAGCTAATTCCTGACTACTTAGAGGTAGAAAAATGTGCAGGTTCTTTTATCAAAGGGCAGCCCTAATTTAGGTGGGTTGGCCATATGAATCCAAATGCCCAATGCTGCACACAATGCTGCACGCATCACCCACACCCACCTACACCCACACCCACACCCACACCCACACCCACACCCACACCCACACCCACACCCACACCCAAGCAACTTCTACAGCACACAGCCTGCTGTAGTATGTGGGAGACGTTCTTGCCTGCAACACGGGCGTTGCCCAGCCATGATTCACATGCATACAAGCGCACCTGGTACAGTACCCACAGCCCAGTGATCACATTGTCAAATCGCCGCAGGTCCCGTGTCCAGCTGGTGGTGATGTTCCAAGGCGGTACGTCCACGCCTAATTCCGAGTGGTAGTAGGAGGTGGTGATGGTACGAGGACCGTTGCGGTGGATGTCTGTGGCTTCACACCTGTGTGCACAGACAAAGGAGCGTCCACGTCACACACAACAGAGCGAGCATGTCATAAAGGAGGTGGTGATGGTACGAGGACCGTTGCGGTGGATGTCTGTGGCTTCACACCTGTGTGCACAGACAAAGGGGTGCCCACGTCACTCACAACAGAGCGAGCATGTCATAAAGGAGGTAGTGATGGTACGAGGACCGTTGCGGTGGATGTCTGTGGCGTAACACCTGTGTGCACAGACAAAGGAGCGTCCACGTCACACACAACAGAGCATGTCATAAAGGAGGTGGTGATGGTACGAGGACCGTTCCGGTGGATGTCTGTGGCTTCACACCTGTGTGCACAGACAAAGGAGTGTCCATGTCACAACAGAGCGAGCATGACAAAAAGGAGGTAGTGATGGTACGAGGACCGTTGCGGTGGATGTCTGTGGCTTCATACCTGTGTGCACAGACAAAGGAGTGTCCATGTCACAACAGAGCGAGCATGACAAAAAAGAGGTAGTGATGGTACAAGGACCGTTGCGGTGGATGTCTGTGGCTTCATACCTGTGTGCACAGACAAAGGAGCGTCCATGTCACAACAGAGTGAGCATGAAAAAGGTCAACTGTCATGGCACAAGGGGCCACACGGTGGATGTGTGTGGCTTCACACCTGCACAAATAGAAGAAACAGAACGTCTTGCATTTCAAAAAGTGCACTTGACTGGAGATCACCATTTGGTCTCTGGCAGCAGTCGACCTGCAGATGCACGGTAGCTTGAAGCGTTAGAGACAAGCAAGATGAATGAATGGTGTACGTATGCATCTACATTTAAGTCCATTGTTCACAGGCTAGACCTGCAGATGCACGGTAGCTTGCAGCGTTAGAGACAAGCAAGATGAATGAATGGTGAACGTACGCATTTGCACATAAGCCCACTGTTCAGAGGCTGGATCTAAATCCTGTCGATCTACATATAGTCATTGCTGCGAGCTCGAGCCTCGCGTGATGGGGAAAGAGAAGAACTAGACGGAACCATGTATTTATACTCAGTTGTACATGGTGGTGTCTTTGGTGGGGAACACTTCAGATATACAGTCACATGTTGTGCGTTTATACAGGAAAAAACAACGCGGGCTGTGAAGACCACTTTCCACATGCTCAACGAAAACCACTTTGGTACCAGGTACCGTACAGCTTCTATACCGCAGCAGAAAAAGACGGTCCCAACATTACTCTGCAAGCACTGCATGCATCTTTTCCGCAGTGCTTTCTGCCAAACAGCTGCTCAATGTGTGTGAACCCACAGTCTGCACAAGCCTAGAAATCGTACCATGTCTTGCTGATGGTCTCTCCCTGGGGAAGCACGTAGTAGGGGTCGATGTAATCCCCACCTGCTTCACCACAGTAGTGCATGCGACCGGACAGCAGCGCAACCGCCAGCACCTGGGAAGAGCATACCACAAGATGCGTGCAGGAATTGTAATTTTGGCAGCAGGAATAGCGTTCTTTGGCGACACTGACAATGTCAGCCTGTTTTCATGGACCGTCTATGAACTTTGCTTCAATGGCAATGCTATAACGTCTGTTGCTTTGTAATAACAAGCACTGCAGTGCCAAAGCACTTCAAAGTTACTTGTTAACCTTGTCTATGTTACCCGCATCAATTGGAATGACCGACATGGTGGTACAGATATGTAAGCCCAATAATGCTCAAGTCCTTGCATGACTAGCTTGCAGCCTACTGCGTTTAACAGAGGCCACATATTGAGCAACTTTGGTGCGGAAGCCAAACCAATCACACACACACACACACACACGTCTTACCGAAAATATGTAGTAGAACAGCAACCCCACCCACAGCACGTTCACAAGTGAGGGTATCAGCTTCCCCAGTGCCTTCAGCACCACGTTGATGCCCTCTATTTTGCTGGCAACGTGCAACACACGAATACCACTGCATAATCGTAAAAAAGGGGATTGTGACGATTTAACAATGTGCAATGTTTAGGGTTGGCCAGAACCATACATTTATAGGTATATACGGTGTACATACGGTATTTTTGGCAGGGAAATCACCATACATACGGTCATTTACGGTGTGTATATACGGTTCTGGCCAACCCTAGCAATGTTCCATGAGCGAGAGAGCAAACAAAGCAGGCGTAGGTAAGGATACTATGCACTGAGGCAATTAGCATACTGGACGTCAATACAATAGTTGTAGAATCCAAGGACACTTAATTGGTGACCTGTACCTATGATGCAATTCAGCTCTACACCTACCGCAATGCCCTTAATGCCCGCAGCCAAGTGAAGGTCTGCACACTTGACGCATCTATACTAAGCACCACCAGACTGATGGCAACCACAAACGCGTCTGCCAAGTTCCAGCCGCTGCACAAAGAGTGGAAACGCAAATCAATGTAGGGATGTGATTGAAGAGATCCAGGAAGACAAACTGTGTGAGAAAGCGATGAGAAATAAGGGACACGTCATGCTGCATTTGGGGGCTGCCTCTTTGCAAATCACCAATGGAAGGCAAACATTACAAGCGGCGCGCTGCCTTGCATGTTCAGCTGTGTAAGCAGCTCAAAGTGAAGCAGTCTTGAGTAAAGCGTACTGTGATGCAGACAGGCAGTGCTCTATGTATCCAGCGGTGTTTAACACAAGGTACGCTACGTTGGATTCCCGACATACGAGCATAACGATGCGCAGAGGTAGACACGTATTTTCCAACGTAGGAAACCAGAACGTAGGAAACGGAGAACGTAGGAAACGGAGAACTAGGAAACCAGAACGTAGGAAACGGAGAACGTAGGAAACGAGAACGTAGGAGCATAACGACGCGCAGAGGTAGACCCGTACCTTCTAAGATAGGACTTTGGCCCGTTAAAGAGTAACCCTTGCTGAATCATTTTCAAAATAATCTGCAGGTCAGCAAAACAGTGTGGTGGATGTGAGGGATGTAAGGTACATGAATGGCTGCCATCCATGATGTCAAATACATTCAGAGGATAGAGCAACCAGTGTTAGCCGTAGCTCATAAGCAAAGGGTGCATGGATGAGCGGTAGTGTATTTTGCTGGCCACTGTAGCATTCGCATTTGCTTAATCTCATAACCAAGTACACTAACGCATTCCAGTCGACAAAGTGTCTGTTGCAAAGTTCTGCACTCTCAGCTGGCCACTTAGCTCACAACACATACCCGTGCTGGAGCAGTATAAAACAAACACTCACCCAGCGTGCAAGTACGAGGGTACGTCTGTCTGTCAGTAATGGGTTTGCTCTTCAGACCAGCATAATTACTTGTTTCAAACCTCCTAACTCTTCATGTTCCCACGAATATAATGAGCGGTTGCGATGAAATTTGCAGTCTAGCTTACTCTAAATTAATACAAATCCGTATCAAAAAGCCCGCACTGCGCCAAACCAAAAGGCAAAAATGCAAAATGCAACTTTCAAATGCTAAACACTGACATTGTTTAAATGCTCAAGATTCCAACCTACTATCAACGACTAGCCGAAATAAAGGAAGTGGCATCTCTAAAGCGTACCTCTATACCAAACACAGCAAGGGTTGCAGCGTCCAGATTTCGCAGCACAATGGCCTTTTTGGACTTCTGGTCCAAGCTGACCACATCCAGCGTTAGTATTACACACGACACCACCACCATGAGGTTGAAGAAGTAGGTAAAAGCAATGTGGTTAACGACCTGGAGAAAAAGTGAGAGAAGGGACAAGAATATGATGTCATGTTTGGTGTGGATTGCAGGATGGTAAACAGACAGATGCAGGAAAGCAAGCAGGCACAGCGCTACCCCTCACACAATAAAAGGAAAGGCCAGTCATTGCATCGCAAAAATATAAAACATATGCCTAGCCAAAGATTCACCATCATGCCTCACAGCCCGTCATGATGCTTGGACACACACATGCAAGACATATCTTATACACTTCTTATTCATTACAACGGAGCCCACCCATTTCATGGAGCACTCCCCCCCAAGTCAAAAAAAGCATGCACCAATGGGTCCAACAACTGACACACCAAGCTGTGACCCTCCTAGGGAAGAGGCGCACCGGCTAAAAAAAAAGGGGTATAAAACCTCACTCCCCCGTCAAACCAAGTGTGTTCAACATAGCCATCCAAAACACATCCCTACCCGGGCAGCCCAGAAGCGTATCCGACTGCTTGTATCCATACAGAACATAGAGGTGCCCTGCAGCGTGTACTTGGCGTCTGCGTTCTCCTCCTGCCCCTCCTGCTGTTGCTGCTGATTTGAGCATGGCGCATGTGGCGTCTCTATCCTCATGGCGTTGTTCATCTCACCACCCTTAGATGCCGTGCTAATCTTCCCTTGCAGAAAACGCCTTCTTGAGCGTGAGTGGGAGTGCACAGAGGGGGCGGCTTCTTTTATAGAATGCCTGCCATAAAAGACATCATTTGAGGCATTCACAGACACCTGACCGTCCTGGTCGATTTCCTTCCATACCTGTGATTTGTGCAAGCACGCATGCAACACGTGAGCAGCGGTAATGTCTTTATTAATTGCAAGCAATATGGGAGCCGTCTCAGCCCTCCTTGCTTTACCCACTCTGTTTGGTTTTAGCAATGCAAGCATTATAATTGATCCACATACGCTCACAGACGATATGGTACGTACATGGGGAGCATTTGGGGTGTTGTACGCAGTGCTGTCTCCCTTCCTTTGTTGGCCTTCATTGCTCCCTTGGGGTGTCAGGCCAGATGGACACATCATAGGCGGAAAACCCACTGCGCTCGATAAATGCGATGCCTGCTGCTGCTGTGACTTGAGCGGCTCTGACAGCTCTGTCTCCAAAGAAGTTTCTGGGCCTGACGCCTTCTGCATGACTGACGAGGAGTTTTCTGACTTGTCCGGGTCATTGAGGTTAGTGTAGGGGTCAAGGGGTGTCCTGCAGGGACATCAGTTAAGGAAATGGCTGTGGCACATTGGATGTGCACCTGAGTGGTGAGAGTGTGTGCATGCACATTTGCGTACATAAGTGTTACTTTGACGTGTGCAACTTTGCCAATTTATATATATAAATATATATATATATATACACATATATATATATACATATATATCATCACAAGGGCCTCCAACCAAAAGGTACACTTCCATCTCACACCCACCTGGATGTGGGACTGTCAAGCCCGAGGTCCATGGCAGACATAAAAGGACTGGGGGGATGAGCTGCCTCAACATCATTTCCACTGCGGCTTATGCCCTCGGCCCCTAAATGTGTGCTGCGGTTGGTGCTGCCTGTGGTGGAGCCAGACGGGCTCACACGGTTTCCGCCACGCTGGCTGGTGGTGCACACCTGTGGCGGAACGCACAGGTAGTAGCAGGCAGCAGGGAATAGCAACCGTCTTGGCAGGAGCTATTGAGCGAAAGCAACCCTGACGGTCAGCATGTTGTCCTCGCAACATCCCTAACGTGAGTGTAAGCCAGGAGGTGCGCAGCTGCGAATACAAAGTGTGTGCTGTTTCTAAAGGCATCCTTGGTGTAAAGTGAGGCGAGAAAGACGAGGGAGTGTAAAAGCCAGGAGGTGCGCAGCTGTGAATACAAAGTGTGTGCTGTTTCAAAAGGCATCCTTGGTGTAAAGTGAGGCGAGAAAGACGAGGGAGTGTAAAAGCCAGGAGGTCACAGCTGCGAATACAAAGTGTGTGCTGTTTCGAAAGGCATCCTTGGTGTAAAGTGAGGCGAGAAAGACGAGGGAGTGTAAAAGCCAGGAGGTGCGCAGCTGCGAATACAAAGTGTGTGCTGTTTTAAATGCCATCCTTGATGTAAAGCAAGGCAAGAGAGACGGGGGGGGGCACGCTAACATCAGAGGGATGGTACGCGATAATAGGGCATATGGATTAAGGTGAGAAGCTGTTTGATGCAAGGGAGGTGTTGCCAAAAAGAGGGAGTGAACACTGGCATGACTGTGTTTGCCCTCTTTGACGTCATACTAACGTCATACCAAAAAGAGGAGCTTTTCCTGCAGACAAGACACAGGCGCAGCAGCTAAGGGGAAGACAGTACGCAGGCTGACATAGACGACGGAGCAATGCCGCCGTGGGTGAGTGATGAAGTCGAAATTTGGGTTTTGATAGAGTGCCGCTGCTGCTGCTGCTGCAAGAGGGTGTCAGGCAGGGCCAGCAAGGTGATTAATTTGCTGCTCAGCTTCAAAGTGAACAACTTAATACAATGCACGCGTGGGTTGCAGATTGTACGGGTCAAAGGAGCTGACTGTTATCAAAAGCAAAGACCATCCTCACACGAACATGGGTCCAGCTTGCATGTGTGCATGGAGCACCAGGTAAGAAAACTTACACAGCAAAAAAATATGACACAGTTATGACGAGGCAAGAGCTTAAATAAAGTCAAGATGTGGAAGCATGCACTGGAGCTTGGGCGATTTAAACAGGAAGGTAACCAGTCAAACTCCCTGCACTGGCACACCTTTGGCATGAGCAAAGACAAGGTCCTGCTGTGTGGCGGTGAGCTCCCACAAGTAGCAGCCGCACACACAGGGTCTGCACTGCGGCAGACCAAAGGCTTGCCAGAGGAGTGAAAGGACTTCCTGCCGTAGACGCCGCCAGAGTTGGGATCAAAAACAACAGGAAGGGGTGCAGAAGCCATAGGGTTTGCCCCAGAATGCGCATGGGGGGGGGTGAGCAGAGAGCGCCTTGTGCCTAGTGTGCGCACGCCCAAAGCGTCATATGTACAGGGCCGCGGAACAGGACTTCCCAAACGAGCTTGGGAGGCGCGCTGAAGGATACTACGGCTGAGAAGGCTGAGTTTGGATCTCAGGATGGCAGGAATGGAAAGGGTGTGCTTCAAGCCTTGCTCTTTCTTCCTATCCCGCTCCTCCTTGATCTGCGTGTGCACGTGTGCGTGTACAGGACGGGTAGTTGGGTGAGTAAGGTAGTACAGAGTCCAAGAGGTAAGCGATAGAGGTGCATTTAGTCACTGTTCTCCACGGCAAAATTGTGGTGTGCTTTAAATAGCTCAACTTAAGGTCTCACCTTGTCTAGACTGGCCAGCAGGATGGCGAGGAAAAGTTGCAGTAACATGAATGTGCCCAACGTAATGGTGATGACAAAGTAGACGGCTATCCATGGGGTGATGGCCTGTGGGGATGTGGGAGTTCAAAAGGTGTGCATGCAGGTCAATCTTGATTCTGCTTTGTAAGAAGAGGAAACCACAACACCAACCAAGCACAGCTAATGTTTGCACACAAAAAATGACGTGTACAGCTGCAAGTAGTGTCGATCACTCCCACAGCATTCAGCATCGACACACAATGCTGTGCTTCATAACATTCGGCATCAGAATACGACCGGTTAAGCCCACTTACAGCCATCATGGGATACATGATGTCCGTCCAATTGTCGCAGGTGATGATGATGAAGACCGTGATGAAGGCGTTCAGCATGTTGTCAAAATGGGCATTTAACTTGACAGGCTTGCCAACCTACATGCAGGGACAGGTGTACCATAATCATGTATGCTCGCATTTTCGCAGCAAGCAGACATCTGCATCCAAGAGAGCTGCGTTTGTGTAACAAGTTGGGCAAGCATGGATTGCAAGGACACATACAAAAACACACATACACAACACACACACACACACACAAACACACACACACATACACACACACACCGGCAAACACACACCTGTGCCCAGTAAAGAGGCCAGGAAGGGTCATTTCCTTGGTCGACAGCATCAAAGTCTCGAGGGAATTGCTCACAGTATGCCAAGCCGTTATAGGGGGAATCGTCCACCTGCATTGGCATGTTGGTGACACCACGTCAGATTGGTGAGCAGCTACCCTTGGCTATTTCCATGAGCCAGAGTCTCGGGCTGTAGGCCATCCTTGTAACCCTTGTAACCCTTAGGCTTTAGGGTTTTAAACCCTCTAAACCCTAACCCCTTGGGGGGTGCACCCCGTGAGGAGCCGGCCAGGAGATCCACAGGGGCCGTTCAGGCAGAAGATGCAGCGTAGCTGATACCGCTATACAAAGCCATCCAGGCAGGTGCTGCTGGGATCGAGCTCGTGAGCTGTGTACGATAAGACCTCAACTCATATCTTAAAGCTGCAGCATGTCCCTAGCATGAACCCACCACTCGTCTACCCTGATCATTAAAGGTTGTCGCGCTTGTTTTTCCATGTCTACCCATGCAACATGTGTACTACAAAGTATAACATTCAACAAGACATAACTCATTCATCCAGATCCACCACACACCTCAAACCACTGTCCCTGCTGATCGGCAGTGCAGTCCACAAAGCAGTCTCTATGGCTGGGACAATTTACTCCAGGTGGGCAACGCTGCGTAGCACCCTCCATGGTGCCACACCACACGTTTTTATGGCCAAACAGCTGCGCGCAGGAGGAGCGAGATTTCAAACACTAAGACACGTTGGCAATGTAAGACATTAGATATAAAGGGGGGATACGCTGTGTATATGGGGTGTAGCACACTTGTAAGGTGCCACACCAAGCCTTTCCGTGGCTCAGTGCCTGCCACAAACTACTCTACCACCAACCAGCAATTTGGTGGTTACAAGTGACTGCCACCACCAGTACCACCACTACTTGCGTGGCTGTGTGCCTGCCACAAAGTGCTCTACCACCACATCAAGTATAGGCATCAAAATACAAATGCTGCAGGCCACCTCGGCATCCTGTTTAGTACGCAGCCGTGTGACCACCTGTTTCCTTCACAAGGCAGCCCTAAAGAACACTTGGTCATTCAGAGATCAAGCCAGCCTGGGTCCTAAGTACCATGTACAAATAGTGCCTGGCTGTCCCTGTGGAGCCAAGCTGCAGGCCCGTGACAAACCCCAACAGCAAGAACAGCACACACAGTCACACCCACAGCACACACAGCACACACAGCACACACATACATACGCACCTGCATGCCCAGCAGCCCCATAACAAACATGAACAGTAAAACCAGGGCGAGCAGGTAGATGCCAGAGCTGAGAGCATGGCCAAGGATGATTAGGATCTCGTTTAGGCCCTCCCAGTAGCGTGCAAGCCGGAACAGGCGAAGCAGACGAATGGATGTGAGGCCACCGTTGAAGCGTGCAGTCTGTGAGCCTGGAGTCAACTCCACCAGCATCTCGGCAAAGCCAGCAAGAGTGATCACAAAGTCAAACCTGTGCGAAATGATGGATGGAGGGCAAGAAGAACACATCGCAAATGCAGGTTTCCCAGCTCGGTGCAAAAACACGCGCGACCCATAGTGATGAAGGCACACGTTACAGTGGTAGTACTTGCACACCTGCTATCTTAGCAAGCTGGTGCCTTAACACAATTAGCCTAGGGAATTGCACACCGCCCTTTGTTTGCAACCCACATTGAGGAATCCAATGCTGTTCTACGACTGCAAGATACAGGGGACACCATCTCAGCTCGTCAGCGCACCAGTTAAGCCGCATGGTGCTGCTGCGGAATAAAAAGCCATCCCATCCAAGAGCAATGATGCGCACAATTATTTCAACAACAAAGTAACACGTAAACCTGCGGGAAGGCAAAGGAAGGGCGCTTCAAATGCGAGGGTTGGTGATGACGTCAAGGCGTTTGCTAACCATTTCTGGATCTGATCATTTCTTTTGGCCAGAAGGACTGAATTAACGACAAAGCACAACGCAGTGTGCCCTTCCTAGCTGAGGCTTGCGGGGAACGAGCAGCTCAGTTAAACGTTCCTTTTGACAAGGCGAGTTGCAGATAGCACGACTTACGCGTAATTAATAATGTAGACAGCCCTTTCCAGCTTTGGCGGCATCAGGTACCTGTGGACCACATAATGCATGACAGTGGCAGAGAGGGAGTTACGAGCGACGTGTGTGGTTGGAGACTGTGTGTGTGTGTGTGTGTGTGTGTGTGTATGTGTGTGTGTATGTGTGTGTGCGTGTGCTGCAAGGTCTATACAGACTCGGTTATTGGGGTGCAGCAGGATTGGATTTGATGCCGAACGTGCCTACCAAATGAGCAACTGCGATTGTTAACGATGAAATAAACAAGCATGCGTATGAAGTTGTATAATAGGGGCAAGCTTTTGAACCCTACAGATCAGGTGTGCCATTTTCCACCTAAGATATAACGCACCACTGCAACCCAAGCACGATGGCGTTCAGGATGATGATGAGGGCGTTGGCACACTCAAATCCCAAACTGACAACCAAGCGATAACATTGGGCACGGAAGCGTGTCCACCCACGCTGCCACACAGTGATATCTGAGCAGCAGCCTGCACAGTGCGCATTCCAGCCTACAGAAGGTTCTTGTTGCAGGCGCTTTTGCGAAGCATCAGAGGGGGAGGAAACGCTGAGGGCGACTTGCTTTGGCTTCTGCGAGGGGCACGAGCAGCAAAGAGAGGAGAGCTAGTGCTGTGGATTGCTCCAACAGGTTTCGCGGCAAAGACTCTTGAGCGCACAACAACTGCAGACCTGGTGGGCCGTAACAACTACAGAACAAGAGTGCAGAGGACAGGGACACTATTCCTCATGGGAGTTCAGATAAATTAAATATTTGACAACACAAAGCTGGCTGGTCTGCAAGGCAGAGCCATTAAAGAGGGAGTACACACGACTGCCTGCATTGCGCTGGCAGCCCTAATCTTGCCAACCTGCCTATTCACAAAGCAAATTTGGTAACCCACTCCTGCAAGCAAACAGACAAACACACACACACACACGCACGCACGCACTTTCAAACATACACAAACACAAACAAGCATACGCATGCACACACACGCACGCTCACGCACACACGCACACGCGCATACGCATACACGCACTGGAACACACACACACACATGTACACAGACAGGCATACACACCGGGACAGTAGTTTTCGGGGATCTGGTATTCTCGTACGGGGATGTGGCCTGGATGTGAGGAAGGCTGGGAGAGCGATCCCGGAAACTTGAATCTGAGAGGCTTGGAAAGACAGGCAGAGGTGCCTTGCCTGCCCACCCAAACACGTCACTTTGCACCCCCCTGTCACCCTCTCTGAGGCTGCTAATACGCTTGGAGCCTATGTTGCTGCTGTTCCTTTCCGCAAGCCTGGGGCCCCGTACACTGTCGGTACTTTTAAGCGGTATGCGCTTGCTCAGGGGATGGCTGTTTGTGAAGTCCACTTCCAATGGTGTCAATCCTAATGAGGCTGCAGGCCGTGACATGGCCAGCACCCTCTGATGCTCAGCAGCCCCCCCCATCTCCAGCCCTGCTCTGCTCTTGCTGCTGCTGCTGCTGCTGCTGCTGCTGCTGCTGCTTGCATGTATCCCTGCTCCCCCCCCTCCAATCTGCTCAGCCTTTTCCTTGCTGCCACGCAAGTTTTGCTGCTTTTCTTCCACGGCCTCAGCTAGAGGACCCTTATCTCTGTTTTGCAGGGTCTTTGGAGCCTGTGCAGGCCTCGCTACAGGAACAGGCGTACCGAACATGTAGGGCTCCATGTACCTGCACAGGCACGTATACAGTGTACACCCTCCATGGACAAAGTGGAAGATACATGCATACTTTGAAATACACTACTGCATTGATACATGGACCAAGCGGCAGGTACATGCATACTTTGAAATACACTACTGCATTGAAACATGGACAAAGTGGCAGATACATGCATACTTTGAAATACACTACTGCATTGATACATGGACCAAGCGGCAGATACATGCATACTTTGAAATACACTACTGCATTGAAACATGGACAAAGTGGCAGATACATGCATACTTTGAAATACACTACTGCATTGTGCTCTGCTCCATCCGTGTCCTTGTACACTATCAGAACATACAGCACAGAGCATCCCGGCGGGTCAACTGTCTCCTCTTTTTGGGCACATTCATTGTGCACAATGCGAGTCACAACAGAAAAAGGCACACACACACACACAAACACACGCACACAAACACACACACACATACAAGGGTGCGGAGCAACTACAAAGCAAGATCACTGGTTTTTCACGCACTTGCGCTGCTCCTTTTCCTCCTTCTCAGTCGCAACATCGGCGGTGGCAGATGGCTTGCGAACTGTGACACGGAGTGGATTTTGGCACAGAATGACTCACAACAATGTTGGCACAGAATGACTCACAACAATTTTTGGCATAGAATGACTCACAACAATTTTGGCACAAAATGACTCACAAAAATTTTGGCACAGAATGACTCCACAAATGACGATGTCAAGAATGCACGTCTATGGCACCATTGTCGTGTTGAACAAGTAATCAAGTGGTTTCTTCCAGCAGCACTCTATGCAATCAGAGGGAGTGTTTTGTATTTACACGAAACAAATGTGCTGAAGGCAGTGGACAGGGAAGAATATTCATTTCAGAGTGGCAGGGAATGCTTTACTTTGCTATTTTAAATTCAAGTACCTGTTGTGATGGTCTGCTCCAAATTGTACCTAAAACGTGTTCCTTGTTGTAACATCAGTGCAGTCAAAAGGATGGTCAAAAGCATGGTTCAAAATTGAGTAGATTATCAGATGTTCCCATGTTGAGATGTACACGAAATGGAAGGTATTTAGATCCTTGCCTTGTGTTGTTATTATTCACATTCCTTGTTGTCCATCCCCAAGCCGCACTGCCTGTGTCTAATTTGTTCTAGACATACTGCACCTCAGATGAGTATCCAGCAGCAATGCCTGTATGCTGGCCTATGGGGCCAGTGTTTTTCCTTGTCCATCAAGCTTTATGCCATGCAGCAATGCCTTTTTGCAAAACATCTGTATGTATCCGAACTTGCCTCTTGTTTTTGTGCTGTGCAGTGCTGACATCTCGGGGTCATCATTCGTGGCTTCATCCCCATCATTGCTGTCAAGCGACTTTTGGAAGTTTATGAAGATCACGGCCACGATGAGGTTGCTGCAAGTTCGGGAGAGACAATTCACAGGATGAGTTATAAGCACTGCTAGGGAATTGTAATGCAGCCCTGAATGAGGTTGTGATAAATGCTTTGATAAGTGAGCATGTATGCACGTGTGGCTCATACGCAGAGGCCATTTTTCACTGATCAATTGGCTGCACCCAGGAATACAACACGAGGATGATGCTGTGAGAAAGAAGTCACTCAGGTAATGCAAGAAAGTCACTCAGGTAATGCAAAAAACCTTTCATCCATCTGTACAAGTGCATAATACAACGCGGGAATACAAGGGGCGCAATCTCGCACAACTGACCATGTACTGTTCTGTACAAGCACCAGGACAAAAGACGTTGGCAAATGTGTATAAGGCTTTAAGAGCACATTGCAAGAGTGTACAAAAATGAAGCCGCCCCCTAACCCCCCTGTTTATAAATTGGAATGGGCATGCTAAACCTTCCATGAGCAACGTCCAGGACCAACGTACATGAGCAGCATGCCTCCCATAAAGCACACAAAAAAGTGGAGGATGAAGGTCCACCAGTTGACGCCATCTTGTACTTGGTACATGACAAACGACCAGTCAGTCATCGTCACCTGCAAGAGCAGCCAGTACAGCGCACAAGGTGATGTAGACGGGCTACAAGTTGTTTGTGTGGTCGCAGAAAAGAAAGAAACATAGGCAACGAGGGAAGGTTTTGCTTTGGATGCCCACCCATAATGAACTCAGCTATCCACGTGACACAGCTATCCACGTGACTGATACAGCACACACATTCACGAGAGGGGACTTGCGGAGAAGCAGAAGCAGAAAAGCCACTCACATGTTGGAAGACAATGATCCAGGCGTGCAGGATGTTGTCAAAGTGGGAATAGCCTGCTGTGTCGTCCGGGAAGTCCCCTGCCCCAGGGTTCTTAAAGGGTGTGCAAAATTGGCCAAATGGGTGGTCCTCTGACGGGGAGGGGTGGCAGTCAAAGGCCCAACCATCTGATGACAACAGACCCAGAGGAGTCAGCACAGCTTCGCCAGTAACGGGGTCCGTCTCGTTGCGCCATGACACTGCCGATGTGTCAGGGTTCCTACAGACATCCCCTTTGTCTGCATCTGGTACGACGTAGCGTACACCCTGCGCACACACACCGAGTTAAGACAGGTTGTGCATGCATAGCAAGAGGTCTGGGCTGGTTACCGTCTGCAGAGGCTTGCATTGAAGGTAGGTATTAAAGCAACAGAGCTAACATGTGAGGCAAGGTAGGCATTAAAGCAACAGAGCTAACATGTGAGGCAAGGTAGGCATTAAAGCAACAGAGCCAACATGTGAGGCAAGGTAGGCATTAAAGCAACAGAGCTAACATGTGAGGCAAGGTGGGCATTAAAGCAACAGAGCCAACATGTGAGGCAAGGTAGGCATTAAAGCAACAGAGCTAGCATGTGAGGCAAGGTAGGCATTAAAGCAACAGAGCTAACATGTGAGGCAAAGTAGGCATTAAAGCAACAGAGCTAACATGTGAGGCAAGGTAGGCATTAAAGCAACAGAGCCAACATGTGAGGCAAGGTAGGCATTAAAGCAACCGCCTGACGTGCAGCCGGTGGGCTGCCTACGTTTCGCTTGCAGTCCAATCCAGATTGGAAGCAGGTACAGATGGATGCTTTTCCGCCATGCAAAATTGCCCTATTCTTAATATCATCCAAAGCACAAACCTAGCAACCTTGGACAAGCTCTTTGAAATGGGAAAACATCACTTGATCAGGATTGGTTGCAACTGGAATGACCCATTCCTGGAATGACCCATTACTGGAATGACCCATTACTGGAATGACCCATTACTGGAATGACTGGCAAGTGGCAGTGGAATGACTGGCAGTGGAATGACTGGCAGTGGAATGACTGACTGCAGTGGAATGACTGGCAAGTGGCAGTGGAATGACTGGAATGACTGGCAGTGGAATGACTGACTGCAGTGGAATGACTGGCAAGTGGCAGTGGAATGACTGGCAGTGGAATGACTGGAATGACTGGAATGACTGGCAAAAGGCACGTGTCCAGGCGCATACCTTTGTGAAGTCACAGCTTAGATCCAACGCTTGTAAACACAAAAGCACTTTTACCTAGTCTCACCTGAACAACACCTTCAGCATCAGTATAGGCATCCCTGAAATCAGGATTGGCACATCGCCGGCGGAGCTCCCCCCCAAACAGCAGCACAAACATGGTCCCAAAGATGGCAAAATAAAAGGCCATGAGCACGGTCACGTCAAATAGGCCCGGCAATGAAGACACAAGGGATGAAACGACGGCCTGGGGGTGCACGGAGAAAGCGGTGTGAGAGCTTAGGGCAAACAGCGTGTATAGGCACTTAAAGCACACAATGCACACAGGGAGGGACCAGTTGTGTAAGTCAGTTGGCATGGCAAAAATGAGTTCAGAGGCAACTGATCCTCTGCGCCCGTAAAAGGCGAGACGGCAGGGGACGGCAGGGGAGAATTGCACAGCAGTGAGCACACAAACGGAACAGCGCCTGCTTTGCATCCAACTTTTTATACGACAAGTAGGGGTGCTTCAAAAACAAGGTGCGTACTAAAGCTGTAAGTATTATCACAAGTATTAAAGGACTTCTACTCTGGTGTCCACATGCAAGCACACCTGCTCCAAGCAGGATACATGCAGAAACGCGCTCACATGCAAATACACAGACATACACACACACACATACACACACACACACACATACGCACACACACACACACACATATACACACACACACACACACAAACTGAACACCAAACCTACCCTCATCTCCTTCACTCGCGTGATGGTCCGCAGTGGGCGCAGTGCACGCAACGCTCGCAGAGCAGTTACGTTTGCAAACCCCGCGATAGAGATGTACCCCGTGCCAATAATGCAGACGTCCAGGAGGTTCCAACCTATGTCCGTAAGAAGGCTTACTCTCAACACGGAACGCGTGAGATCAGCATCCAAACAAAAGAGCAACTATCACCTGGCTGTAACATCCTATTCACAGATGTGGCTTACATCATTTTTTTTGTACGTGTCCCATAAGAGATTTGTAAATTCACACATAACACAGCCATAGGTGTGAGCTTTGCTAACGTAACATTGTGCATTGAGCTTGTGTGGCCCCTTCATGAAGCACCCACCATTGCGCAGGTAGGTGAAGGGAGCAGTAACCAATCCCATAGCCAAGATCTTTAGGATGGCTTCCACTGTAAAAAAGCCCTGAATAAAAAGCAGAAAACGCATTTCATCAATGTGTGCAGAATGGCAAGCAGAAATGCGTGAAGTCAGTCACACTGGATATTCAGTGGAGATGGTGATTTGTGGATTGATACCGCAGCAATAACCGTACGAAAGCAATCACGTCCTGGCAATCTAAGGCACTTACTGTGAAAACGTAGTCTGCCAGGCGCAGCTGCTTTCCAAGGTCAGACGTAATGAAGTCAGGGGCATTGCTGTCCAAGGCCAGAGTGATGCAATTCACAACAATAGCCAGCAAGACAACAATCTCAAAGATACGAGTGTGTGTGAGCAGCATGATGTTTCTCCTGAAGCAGTGTCGCTTGGGAAGGACCATGAGGGCGCGCTCGCAGTAATAGAACTCCACATCCTGTAATTTGCAGTGGAGTATCACAAGGGTGGTGTTGTGGTCTTCACGTGTCTTGTCTAGCAGCATGCTTTAGTCTAGTGGGTATGCCTGCACTGCTGCTGAGTTCAAGCCTGGATGTGCAGCAGTCCAATCGGGGCGAGAGAGCAGCAGGTGCGGATGCAACCGCAGGTGAGAACTGGCTTGCACACAATTTGTCTGTCTGTCAGGCTCTGCAGGCGCACCTGAAACAATGGCGGTGTTGTCACATCCTTCATGTACGCCTTCAACCCTTGCAGGCAAGCCTGTAGCCTCTCCCTCCCACTTCTGCTGTTTCCATCTTGAGGACCCCGATCATCATTCCCCTCTTCAGGACCAGCAGGTGCGCCCCAGAGCATCGTCTGGCCAGCTGAGTCTGAATCACACGTTTCACGCTACTAATACATTTCTAGTTACGAAGAGCAATGCGGCCACCACAGGCCGCAGCATTTCAGCTTCGGCCAGCTCCACGAGCAAACATTCGGTTATTATTGTGATGCAAACTTATAACTAAATTATAAGTGGGAAAGAAACGACTTGCTAAGCAAACGGCGCGGGATAATTGAACCTTTGAATAAATCTTAAAAGCCTTGTTCATCTCAAGATGGAGAAATAAAACCTGGCAAAAACAACAATATAATCAATATAGTGTGAGTGAAGGGTCCGTGTATAGGTGTTATTAATATGCAAACGCAGGAATTCGAAATGGAACGGCCCGCTTAGACTGCTTAGAGCTGGGTAAATGTGTGAGATGTTAAGATAAGTGTGTATATCTACTGAGAAGAGGGGAAGGGGGCGGTGGGGGTAAACACACATAGGCATCTCTTGCCGCACCTATGGCGTGGGTCTAATAATCCGGAACATGCATGCGCCCTGAAATGCATGTCATGGCTGCTTAGACTTTATCCTATTTTATTTATTGTCTATTTACGCCAACGTCGCTTTAGCAGTGTAGGGGGCAAAAGAAAATCACAAACTTGTGCCCAATCTTAAAAGACACACTCTTCATAACACTAATGTGTACAGCCCTGACGAGATGTTTCTTCACTTCTACAACCAAGCCGATTATTAAGTGTAGCCTTATTTATAATTGCAGCGTTTGAATTGCAGTTAGGAGTAACATTATTTGAGCTGGTAATTCATCCTTGCCTTTTGAACACTGAACCTGCCAGGCTATGGGCTTATTATATTAATAGTATTTTGTAATATCAGCACGCTAATGGTTGGGGCGGAGGGCCTCTGTTCAGCTTGGTAGTTGGGTTCCCCCGCTCAACAAACTCGCCCGCTCTGTGGTGCTTCCAGGTTGAGAAACCACCTGCAACATTGCATTTGGTATCTCTGCTTTGCAAATTTGTAAGACAATGCGGATTTGTGTTATCAAGCCTTCTGAGGGAAGCAGATTTCATGTTTATTGAGCCAAAAAATGTTGACCGTGCCATTGATCTGGATCCTAAGAGTGCGCCTGCAATGGGGCCATATACCAGGCTTGCACCCCATGAATTGAAAGCATCAAGAAAATGGTCGGATGATTTTTGGAGAAGGGCTTGGTTGAGCCTAGCTGCTCGCCTTACGGAGCCCCTGTACAATTTGTGATAAAGAAAGATGGATTGATGCGGATGTGAAAATTGAATAAGTGTACCATCATAAACTTGCACCCCCTGCCATGTATAGATGACCTGCTAGATCAGCTGCGCGGGGCAGACATCTTCTCCAGTTTGGATCTCAGGTTAGGCTACCAACACGTACGGAGCGAAGAAGGAGACGAGCTCAAGCCTTCCTTTAGGTTCCTAAAAGCAGTTCAGTCACTATCAATATAGAGTTCTACCTTTTGGGCTGTGCAACGCAACAGCCACTTTCCAGTGGCTCATGAATGATGTTGATTAGGAGACACATAAACCGCTTGTATTTGGACTTGGATGTACTAGTGTAATCCAGGAACCCTGATGAGTACTTTGCGCACTTGCGCACCGTACTCACGCTTCTCAGGCAGTACAAGCTATTTATCTAGCTCTCCAAGTGTACTTTTACTATGACCTCCATCAACTTTATAGGTCATGTCATTTGTGACAGGGGATCACCATTGACCCCTCAAATACAGAAGCCACTCTGGAATGGCCAGACCTCACTGGCACACCTGCTCAGTGCAAGACGCAGCTGCTGTAAAGAAATCTCAAGGCTTGCCAATTTTCACAGAAGAATGGTGAATCAGTTTGCTGAGCCAACCGCTCCCCTGAATGCCTTGACATCTCAGAAGACTGAATGGGTATGGAATGATGCGCACAAACAAGTTTTTGCTGAGTTTAAGAGACGCATGGCTGAGGCACCCATCTTTGTCCATGCACCACATCCCACTGCACGATTCATTGTGGAGACGGACGCTTCACTCTAAGCGACTGGAGCTGTACTGTCAGTGCCCCTTACCAGGACTGAGACAAGTGATTGCCTACCCTTATACTCTTCACTCAAGCTTTAGCCATCTGACTAGCTGTGCCCACCACATGTTATAGAAATGCAGGCAGTTGTGAAAGCCATGAACAAATGGCGTCACTACCTGCTTCGCCACACCTTGACCTCCACCCAGACAATGAGGCCGTCACAAACTTTTCTTAAGCAACCATCTTTGACACCACGGCAAGCTTGCTGGGTGCAACTCTATTCAGATTATGATTTCAATCTCTTTCACGCACCTAGAAAGGACAACTTTGCGGTTGACGCACTCAGCCATCGCCCAGATTATGTCATTGCTAGCGACAATCCATCACTTTCAGCATATGGTACATGAATACGTGCGCATCTGCATGCAG
>Ga0307942_1000782_pt1 | contig 23645 bp, 19 predicted proteins | sample OrgLakmetagen175_FD_201846 | JGI IMG/M metagenome (GOLD analysis project Ga0307942, IMG submission 201846) | Saline water microbial communities from Organic Lake, Antarctica - #175 | ecosystem: Environmental > Aquatic > Non-marine Saline and Alkaline > Saline | place: Antarctica: Organic Lake... | reverse complement strand
AGTCCATGCAAGCAGAAACAAGTCCTCCAGGCCTGTGTGTGCGCATGTTTGGGTGTGTGTTTTTGTGTGTGTATGTGTGTATGTGTGTGTGTCTGTGTTTGTCTGTGTGTGTGTTTGTGTGTGTGTCAGTCCATGCAAGCAGAAACAAGTCCTCCAGGCCTATGTGTGCGCACGTTTGGGTGTGTGTTTTTGTGTGTGTGTATGTGTGCGTGTGTGTGTTTGTGTGTGTGTCGGTCAACGCGAGCAGGAACAAGTCCTCCAGGGCTGTGTGTGCGCACATTTGTGTGTGTATGTGTGTGTGTTTGTGTGTGTGTGTCAGTCCACGCGAGCAGGAACAAGTCCTCCACCCCTGTGTGTATATGTGTGTGTATGAATCCATGCAAGCAGGAACATTTCCCCCAGGTCTGTGTGTGTGTCTGTGCGTGTGTGTGTGTGTGTGTGCTTGCACACGTGTGTGTGAGTGGGTGTATGTGTGCATGCGTGCACATGAGCGTTTTAAATGTCATACTCTCATTGTCGCTCTTGCCTCTTGCTCCTTATATAGTACGGACACATGACATGTGCACACATGCATAGACACACACACACACACACACACACACACACACATGCATAGACACCATGACCACACAACTTGTTATCATGACTCACGAAAGCTTGAATGGTGAAGACCTGCATTTCCAGATCACAAGTGCAATTGCAAAAAATCCCTAGTGCCTGCATGGGGCTCCTGCAAAAAACATGGGAGGTGAAGGTGGCCACACGCAAGCCCAGGGCTGCAAAAGCCCCTTTTAGTGGGTAGTTGCTGATTTCTACTTATAAATCAACATGTATAGGGGTGGTGGTGAGTACCATGTACGTACGGTAGATTCATTGTCAATCTTGCCTCTTGCTCCTCACATGGTACAGAGTTTACAGAGTTTACAGATAAATAGCGCTGGCCAGAACCATATATATACGGTGTACATACGGTATTTTTGGCTTGGAAATCACCAAATATACGGTGTATATATACGTATATATACGGTTCTGGCCAACGCTACAGATAAAGCCATCAGTCGAAACGTGCAACTGCTAGGCTGCGTGTGTAAAACATGTAAAATTGTGATACTTATTGTTGTAGCATCTCATATGGTACGCACATATGACATGAGCACACATGAAGGGTTGGCCAGAACCCTACATTTACAGGTATATACGGTGTACATACGGTATTTTTAGCAGGGGAATTACCATACATAGGGTCATGCACGGTGCAGATATACGGTTCTGGCCAACCCTTCACACATGACATGAGCACACATGCAAAGAAACTGGACACTCTACCCTACAAAGATGTGTTTGTGTGTGTGTGTGTGTGTGTGTGTGTGTGTAAACACAGCTCGTGTAGGTGGGTGGTACAAGCTGTGTGCACTAACCCACATACACCCACTTACACACATCAGGCATGCAAAGAAACAGACACCCTACCCTACACTTGTACTGACACACACACCTCGTGTAGGTGGGTGGTACAAGCTGTGTGCACTAACACACATACCGTACAGACTTTATATCACCGCGCAAAAATATCGTTTTTTGCCCTGCGGGGTGACTGCGCGCACAAAAAATATCTATTTATTTTGGGAGTGCGGGATTGAAAAACGGGAATTTTTGGCGTATTTTGGAGCCTGTCAGGCAAAAATCCCTGTGCGGGGTTGGTGTAAATTAAATATTTCCAGGGTGCGGGGTTGATGCGGGAGTGTGAAACTAAAATGTTTTTTTGGGGCTGCGGACTGAACCCAAGTCTGTACGGTACATAGGGTTGGACCATAAATATGGTACAAGCTGTGTGCACTAACACACATATATAGGGTTGAACCATATATAGGATTGAACACATACATAGGGTTGAACTACCATACACAATATGTTTGGCAGGGAAATCACCAAACATGCGGTCATATGCGGCGTTTATATACGGTTCTGGCCAATCCTACACATACACCCACTAACACACATCAGGGAAGGAAACAGATGCAATTGCTCATGATTAAGTATAGGGCTGATGACTGAGTATTCCAGATGAAATACCCGCCTGCACACACACACACACAAACGCACAAGCACACACATACACGAATAAAAGCACACACACACCACACGCAATATTAATGAAACATAACGCGCATGCCCACCTGCTGTGTCGCACCCTAACAACACCAAACACTTCAGCATAAGTGATCTAACACACATACACATACACATACACATACACACACATAAAACATACACATACACATACACAAAAACATACACACACATAAAACATACACATAAACATACTCACACATAACAACATACTCACACATAAACATACTCACACATAAACATACACACATATAAAACATATACAAATAGACATACTCACACATAAAATAGTGGCGCTGCGCTTGGGGACCCTAGGTCCATTCAATTTACATAGCTTTTTTGGCGCTGTGCTTAAGGTCTCTAGGAACAGGTCAGAGACCTTGGATTCATAGCCCATACTTGCAATCCATGCATAAGCTGGATACCATAACCTCGTCGTGACAGCCAAAGGTCTGCGATGGGCAAGGGCTTTCTTGCCCTTTATTGAATCCCAAATGGCATGGTCTCCTATACCTATGCCTGGCAATTCTGGCTGCCCTAAGCAGAGTTGTGTGCAAAGAGAGGGCTCTTGGAACTAGGTCCCTGCTCATCCCAGCACTAGCCTTGCATGTGCAAATGCATGAGCTGTGCGTTTGCCCAATGCTGGTGCTCAATGCATACCTGCATCCTCAAAATCCTCAAGATCCTGTGTTTGACCTGATGTGTGTGCCTAGTGTCATGCAAAGAAAGTGCAAAGCAAGTAAGACGGCTGGTGCAGGCCTGTTGCAATCGCCCCTCCAATTGGAGGACGGCTCTATAGACTTTGCAACTCTGAATCTCCGTTCTCAATCCCGGGTAGTGAGTGCCGTCTCCGCGCGACGCGTCACCACAACAACAAGTGGCCGGAATGCAATTGTGCTGCAGCGATATTGAGTTTAACTTCCTGCTCATCGCGAACATGCAAAAATATGACTCCGCTCGGGAACCAGGCTTGCATTTCGCGGCATCGCGGAATGCTCTCCAGGGTCCTGTATGTCTTAAAATTAAGTTTTCTTTCCAGCTGTATAAATTTTATATCGAGGAGCTCAAAAAAAAAGCGTCGACTTCTCCAACCAGGGCGTCGCGGAATGCTCTCCAGGGTCCAGTATGTCTTAAAATTTAGTCTTCTTTCCAGCTGTATAAGTTTTATATTGAGGAGCTAAAAAAAAAGCGTCAGCTTCTCCAACCAGGGTGTTGCGGAATGCTCTCCAGGGTCCAGTATGCCTTGAAATTTAGGTCTTCTTTCCAGCTGTATCAATTTTATATCGAGGAGCTATCATGGTTGCCAACCAGGGTATAGTACGCCAATCGGAAAGCACCATCCTTCTCAGCATGAGCTTCTCACTCGATTTGGCTGTTAAAAATGTTGGAGAAAGGTGATCTTTTCTAAGCTATAAGACTCTCAGTTTCTCTAGCAAACCATAGGCCCTAGACACTTGGTGTCCTAGGGTCCAACAAAAAATACACAAAACATACTCACACATAAACATACTCACACATAAACATACACACAAAACATATACACATAAACATACTCACACATAAAACATACTCACACATAAACATACACACGATGACCAGATGACACACACACACACACACGCACAATCACAATTTCAAAAACAGCACACACACAACCCCACCTGCTGTGCTGCACCCTTTCAGATCCAAACACCAGTACTAATGAAATTATACACACAAACACACACACGCACAATCACAATGTCAAAAACAGCACACACACAACCCCACCTGCTGTGCTGCACCCTTTCAGATCCAAACACCAGTACTAATGATATAATACACACAAACACACATACACATGCACAATCACAATGTCAAAAATAGCACACATAACCCCACCTGCTGTGCTGCACCCTTTCAGATCCAAACACCAGTACTAATGAAATTATACACACAAACACACACACACACACACACACACACACACACACACACACGCACAATCACAATGTCAAAAACAGCACACATAACCCACCTGCTGTGCTGCACCTTTTCAAATCCAAACATCAGTACTAATGAAATTATACACACACACACACACACACAATCACAATTTCAAACAGCACACATAACCACAACTGCTGTGCTGCACCCTTTCAGATCCAAACACCAGTACTAATGAAATTATACACACAAACACACACACACACACACACACACACACACACACACACACACACACACGCACAATCACAATGTCAAAAACAGCACACATAACCCCACCTGCTGTGCTGCACCTTTTCAAATCCAAACATCAGTACTAATGAAATTATACACACAAACACACACACAATCACAATCACAATTTCAAAAACAGCACACATAACCACACCTGCTGTGCTGCACCCTTTCAGATCCAAACACCAGTACTAATGAAATTATACACACAAACACACACACGCACAATCACAATTTAAAAAACAGCACACATAACCTCACCTGCTGTGCTGCATCCTTTCAGAGCCGATTTGGCGGCCAGCCGACGATTTCTAAAGGCATCAGAGCCAGCTGCGTGTGCGTGCAAGCATATGTGTGTATGAGCATGTGTATGTGTGTGTGTGCGCGTGTGCGTGTGTGCGAGTGCGCGTGCGTGTACGTGTATGTGTGTTAGTGTGTGTGTTTGTGTTTGTGAGTGTGTGTGCTTGTGTGAGTGTGTGAGTGTTTGTGTTTGCGCTCGTGTGTTTGTGTGTATGTGAGTGTGAGTCTGTGTGTTCGTGCATTTTTGTGTGCGTTCAAGTGAGTGGGTGTAGGCCCATTACCTTCAATTACTTGAGGCGGCATCAGTTCCTCTGCCACATGTTGCAGCTGCTTGACTAGGAATGTTCGGTGCATGCTAGCAGACTCAAGCCGTTGTAATGCCTGGGAAAGGGTGGGTGGTTGGTGAATATGTAGGGTTGGCCAGAACCGGATACATACACTGTATATGACCGTATGTATGGTGATTTCCCTGACAAAAATACTGTATATGCACCATATATATAGTTCTGGCCAATTCTTTAAATGAGGGTTAGCAAAGTGGCGTAAATCGAATCAAAATGTCTATAAGGCTATAGATGGATCAATTTTAAAACCTTTTCTACTCTTCATTTTTCCCCACCATGTACCATAAAAGCTGTGACATGTGTTACGCATAGCGTCGACCGGAATCGTTCTATGAAGGTGCTCACCACGCAAAGCTGCCACTTGCTATTCACTTTACACCCAAAGGTCTGTGTCGTGTGTTACGCATTGCGTCAACCGAAAATGTCCTATGAAGGTGCTCACCACACAAAGCTTCCACTTCCTCTTCACTTTACATCGAAGGTCTCTGTTGCATTTTATTGCGTTGACCGCATTTTTTTTTGCAGTTGCTCATCATGCATAGCTGTCACTTTTCCTCAGGTCTGTGCTGCATGCTACGTACTTTAAAATAGCCAAAACATTATATATCGGGTCTGTGTTGCATGCTACGTACTCAAGGTTAGTCGAAAGTTTACATGAAGTGCGCCTGCGTTATCTTTGGCAGGGACTTCATGAAATGCAAGGCAATATACGGTGTACATTTATATACTGTACAGGTACAAACCCTATACGTGTTGCTCAGGCACGCATTAAATGTAGGGTTGGCCAAAACCGTATATATACATATATATACACCGTATATTTGGTGATTTCCGAGCCAAAAATACCGTATGTACACCGTTTATATATGGTTCTGGCCAACCCTAATTAAATGCAGTTGCTTACCACCCAGAGCCCAGAGCTGTCACTTCCTCTCTCCTGACCTCCTCATCTGAACCTTTTGCAAATGGAAGGGACGTGCAAACTCCCCATATGTATAGGGTTGGCCAGAACCGTATATATACACCGTATATGACCGTATATTTGGTGAATTCCCCGCCAAAACTACCGTATATACACCGTATATATATGGTTTTGGCCAACCCTACATATGTAGCCTCCCCATATGTATGCATACGTGCCACGACAAACTCCCCAAATGTACGTATACATGCCATACACTCCCAAATGTATCCTCTCCATATGTATGCATACATGCCATGACAAACTCCCCAAATGTACGTATACATGCCATACACTCCCAAATATGTATCCTCTCCATATGTATGCATACATGCCATGACAAACTCCCCATATGTATGTATACACGCCATACATTCCCCATATGTATGTATACACGCCATACACTCCCCACATGTGCGTATGCATGCCAATTGGCACGCCCCTCAAACATCACCGACCCTGTCTCAACTGCATGCTCATCCCAACGGCCTTTTCTGCTTTGAGGCTCATCCTAGCAGCCATTATTTTCCTGCCGCAACCTTCCCTAGGCCTGCTGTCACTCCTGATTAGGGTTGGCCAAAACCATATATATACGGTGTATATACGTTAGTTTTGGCAGGGAAATCACCAAATATACGGTCATATACGGTGTATATATACGGTTCTGTCCAACCTTACTCCTGATTTACCAGCAGCTCTCTGCCGACCTCCAAATTGCCCACCACGATTACCTCTCAGCCTCTCATTCCGCGCACACCGTTGTCTTTACACACAACAGCGGCGCACAAACTCACCAGCCGCTCTTATCCTCAGCCTCTGCTTAATCGACGATAATCTCTTAGCCTCTCATTCCGCGCACACCGTTGTCTTTACACACAACAGCGGCGCGCAAACTCACCAGCCGCTCTTATCCTCAGCCTCTGCTTAATCCACGATAATCTCTTAGCCTCTCATTCCGCGCACACCGTTGTCTTCACACACAACAGCGGCGCACAAACTCACCAGCCGCTCTTATCCTCAGCCTCTGCTTAATCCACGATCATCTCTTAGCCTCTCATTCCGCGCACACCGTTGTCTTTACACACAACAGCGGCGCGCAAACTCACCAGCCGCTCTTATCCTCAGCCTCTGCTTAATCCACGATAATCTCTCAGCCTCTCATTCCGCGCACACCGTTGTCTTTAAACACAACAGCGGCGCACAAACTCACCAGCCGCTCTTATCCTCAGCCTCTGCTTAATCCACGATAATCTCTCAGCCTCTCATTCCGCGCACACCGTTGTCTTTAAACACGACAGCGGCGCACAGACTCACCAGCCGCTCTTATCCTCAGCCTCCACTTTGTCCGCGGTCATCTCTCAGTCTCTATCTCTATCACCTAAACCTTCACATATCAACAGTAATTACGCACGTGGCCTAGCAGTTGCACTTTATGACCAATGGCTCAACCTGTAACCCCTGTATTTCTAAAACCTAATTCATTGTCTGCATTTATTAAGGTGACGAAAAAGCTCACCAGCCGCTCTTATCCCCAACCTCCATTTTGCCCACTTCAAATCAACTCCTCGTCTCGGCTTCTACCGCTTCCCACCCTCAACCAGAAGTAGTTCACACTCACCCTCCACCAGAAGTAATTCACAGACCCTCCACCAGAAGTATGTTCACACTCACCCTCCACCAGAAGTAGTTCACACTCACAAACGTGACATTGAAGCCGCCGCTTTTTTCCAGACTCCACTTAGTCCACGATCATCTCACTAGCCCTACCTGTACCCCCTGAACCATATAGTCTGCATTCATGATGGTGAAGGTAAAACCCACCAGACGCTCTATCCCAGCCTCCACTTCGTCCACCTCAACCATCTCCTCGTCTCTCCCTGCCCTTATGTCAGCACTCAATGTAGCAGTTTGCCCTGCAATGGTAAGAGTTGAGCACATACCTGACATCATGCACCACAGCTATCACACCACAAATTAGATTTGATGCAGCAGTCCATCTTGCAATTGTAAGGGCAGAACAGACAAGTAAGAGCAGAACAGACATGCACTGCAGTAGCTTGGTACCAGTGAAGTTCACCCCGCGCGGATCAAGAAATTTCAGACCCGCAGGGCCTGGGAATTTTTATCCCGGAAAACGAAATTATTTTTCGTTCATCCCGGACTACCCAAAATTAATTCGATTTTGCTTCCGGGCTGCGGGCAGGCTGAGCCAAAAGCAAAATTCCGACGAGAGCGCATGTCAGCACGCAGCCAGGGAGTTAGCCCAGCCACGGCTGCAGTTCTACTCTGCAAGAAAAACTGGACGCACGTTTGATGCATGCATTCATGCTGTCGAATGATGATGATGAGGGCAACTTTGAAGTCGAAGTGCGTGGGGCTGGGCTGCTGCACGTGAGGAGCCTACTGGAGGAGGCTGGGCTGCTGCGCGTGAGGAGCCTGCTGGAGAAGGCTGCTTGGGAGGCTGCAGCTGCCGGGGTTGGCAGGGGGAGAGGACTTCAATGATGCGAGGGCCCCTGTTTAAAGGACCCTGCTCCCCCCTAGCATGCTCCCTTAGCGCTACCTGCCCCTCCCAGCTGAGCCTGCAGCAAACTCAAGCTTCGCATGCTGCTGAAGTGTCTTCTGTCCTAGATTTGAGCTTCCTTAAAACATAACACCGCAACGCGCCATGGGCGTTAGCCCCAGGCGCAAAAAACTTTCCTGCCTAAAAACCCGCATACATTTTAAAACCCTGTGCGGGCAACCTGCGTATAATTAAACTTTGCTCAGGCACCCGCAATCATTAAAAAGCCCCTGAACTTCACTGTTCGATACGTTAAGAAGACAGTTCATCTTAACAGAGAAGTTGGGCGCTCTAGGCATGAGCAGTGGATGCTTAAGAACACAAAACAATTGATAGGGTCTGTCCCTTGACTACGTCAGCTTGATCTAATTTGATTTTATACGCGAGAAAGAACAGACCACAAGCACTGAGCAGTGGATACTTAAGAACGCAACAGTTGATAGGGTCCGTCCCTTGACTACGTCACATTGTCGGAAAAAGTTATATTGAAATCTACAATGGATCCTCAAAAATTGTTGGGCAATTTGGATATAAACAAACTAAACGGGGAAACTCGTCAGCCTAAGTGAAAAAATTACAAATGGAGAAATTAATGCAGCGTGACCGCAGCTTGATTTTATACGTGAGAAAGAATACAGACCACAAGCACTGAGCAGTGGACTAGAGATATTAGATCGATACATTGAGCAGGGTCTGTCCCTTGACTACGTCACAGCGTGACCGCAGCTTGATCTTATTCGTGAGAAAGAACACAGACCACAAGCACTGAGCAGTGGACAAAAGATATTAGATCGATACATTGAGCAGGGTTTGTCCCTTGACTACTTCACAGCGTGACCGCAGCTTGATTTTATACGCGAGAAAGAACACAGACCACAAGCACTGAGCAATGGACTAGAGAGATTAGATCAATACATTGAGCAGGGTCTGTCCCTTGACTACGTCACAGCGTGACCGCAGCTTGATTTTATAGGCGAGAAAGAACACAGACCACAAGCACTGAGCAGTGGACAAAAGATATTAGATCGATACATTGAGCAGGGTCTGTCCCTTGACTACGTCACAGCGTGACCGCAGCTTGATCTGATACACAAGAAGGAAGAAAGATAAAAAGCACTGAGCAATGGACGACAGGTATTTAAAACAGTTTTTGATCCAATTTTAGCCGCAGCTTGATCTGAGGTTAAGGAAAGAGGAAAGAATACAAGCACTGAGCAGTGCACGGAGGGGGTAAAAAAAAAGGCAGCTAGGTCTGTCCCTTGACTAGATAACAGCTTTGGGTTGACTAGATCACAGCTTAAGCGTTGACTAGATCACAGCTTTGGGTTGACTAGATCACAGCTTTGAGTTGAATAGGTCACAGCTTAAGCGTTGATATGGGACGCAAGAAACAGAAGGTATTCGCACAGAGCAGTGAGCGCTTTATAGGAGTACCAGTGTTCTCGCAGAACTGACTTGCAGCATCCATCCTTTCTCTGGGACAGTTGAGATCGATGCGGCAGCTTGGCCTAATGCAATGCATTGCAGACAATGCCTTTGACCTAATGCAGTGCATTGCAGACATCAAAGGTGTGCTTATGCAAGACCATGCGAGATTAAAGATATCTGACGTCCATCAAAGGTGTGTGTAGCCTATGGCAATGTGCATTGCAGACAAGTTGCAACCCCAGAATCAAAGATAAATGGCATCCATCAAAGCGTGTTTATGCAAGACAATGCAAGATCAACACAGCAGCAAAACATAGCAGCTGGTAATCAGACAAGCTGGTACAAATAAGAATATGTGCATGCTTATTTGATGCATTATGCAGCTGCAATATGAAAGAAAAACAATTCACGAGGTTGGAAGGCCACCCTCAGAAAATAACTCACCAGACTGAAAGGCCAGACCTGCACACGACGATTTACTTTTAATCGCCTCCTGGTCGCTCCAAGGGCACAGTACTCCAATTACTGTGCAAGCACTCACGCTCGCTGCGGTACTGCAAATCAAATTATAAGCGGGTGCAGGGTTGCTGGTTTTAGAAAGCAGTCTGCAAATTTGTGTGAAAGCCACAGGACTCCGATTACTGTGCAAGCGCTCACGCTCGCTGCGGTACTGCAAATCAGATTACAAGCGGGTGCGCGGGTCAGATTATAAGCGGGCGCAGGGTTGCTGCTTTTAGAAAGCTGTCTGCAAATTTGCCACAGGACTCCAATTACTGTGCAAGCGCTCACGCTCGCTGCGGTACTGCAAATCAGATTACAAGCGGGTGCGCGGGTGCAGGGTTGCTGCTTGTAGGAAGCAGTCAGCAAATTTGCGTCACAGCCACAGGACTCCTCCAATTACTGTGCAAGCGCTCACGCTCGCTGCAATACTACAATGCAAGTGCCAAATAGGGATAGTGTTTGCCATTTCCCAAGGCAGACTGCAAACTTGCACCAGGAAAGCAAACTGCAAGTTTGCAACCATTTCCTATAGTAGCATTAGCATGAACTAGGAAATTCCCCCCCTTGTCACCACGCCTGAATGCAAAACCTGCGTTTGTTGTTGTTATACTTGATCAGTTTTGGTGTTGTCTCCCTTACTAGATGTGGGGAGCGGTTTTTCACTGCCTGCGTAATGATCTACCCCTTAACTAATGTGGGGAGCGGTTCTTCACTGCCTGCTTAGTGATTTACCCCTTAACTAATGTGGGGAGCGGTTCTTCACTGCCTGCTTAGTGATTTACCCCTTATCTAAAGTGGGGAGCGGTTCTTCACTGCCTGCTTAGTGATTTACCCCTTAACTAAAGTGGGGAGGGGTTTTTCACTGCCTGCTTAGTGATTTACCCCTTAACTAAAGTGGGGAGGGGTTCTTCACTGCCTGCGTAGTGATTTACCCCTTAACTAATGTGGGGAGCGGTTCTTCACTGCCTGCGTAGTGATTTACCCCTTAACTAATGTGGGGAGCGGTTTTCACTGTCTGCGTAGTGATCTACTCCTTAACTAATGTGGGGAGCGGTTCTTCACTACCATCGTAGTGATTTACCTCTTAACTAGTGTGGGGAGGGGTTCTTCACTGCCTGCGTAGTGATCTACTCCTTAACTAATGTGGGGAGCGGTTTTTCACCGCCTGCATAGCTTTTATCTTATAGTTGCTTGTATTGCAGGAGACCCGGTGCGACGGGCCCTTCCAAAACACGCAGGCACATAGACATAGACACATGCACACAGGCTCTTCAAAAACATAGGCACGTGTGGAAAGACATAGGCACACAGGTTTTTCGACAACAAGCCCTAACGTGTGGCAAGACAAGCTTTACCACGTTTAGCACTGACACCGTACAACACACAAACTGACGTAGACATATAGGTATAGACACAGAGACATAGACAAAGGCACAATGGCTTTGCAAAGACAAGCCCTCACGTGTGGCAAGACTAGCTTTACCACGTTTAGCACTGACACAGTACAACATACAAATAGACGTAGACACATAGGTATAGACACATAGACATAGACAAAGGCACAATAGTTATTCAAAGACAAATACTCAGGTGTGGCAAGACTATTCCTACCACGTTTAGCACTGACACATTGTCCGTTGCAAATTTTGCGCAGGTTGAGAGGTCAAAGTATACGAAGTGTCACGGCGGCGATCTCTTGCTTAAGTAAATGCAACACTGTTTCACGGTTTTGCGGTCACTTATTTCTAGGGTTGGCCAGACTTACATACATACGGTGTATACATGGTGTTATTGGCAGGGAAATCACCAAATATACGGTCATGCACGGTGCATTTATACGGTTCTGGCGTTCTGGCCAACCCTACTTATTTTACAATATCTGAGTAGCAGCCTCACAAAACAATATTTGCTCAGCTCGATACACAGACCCTGAGCAGCAGCCTCACAAAACAATATCTGCTCAGCTCGACACACCTGAAAATGCAACGAGGAGACATGTTGAAGAGGTTGTGTGCCCAGTAATCTGCGCGTGTGTGTGTGTGTGTGTGTGTGTGTGTGTGTGTGTGAAGCTTGAGAGCTATGTTTAGCGTGTATGCTTAAGCCACTTAAGCCACTTCAGTGCCCAAAAAGAAAACTTTTTAATCAACATAAGAGGGGGGTACATAGGGGAAACAAAAAGTCGTGTCCTCACCGTGCCCACACCTGGAGGCTGACGCACAAGATCCGCTACCACATCCTTGTTGAAACAAAGGCAGAAATAATGACAGCTGCTGCTGATCACTTCATTTTACCAGACGCAACTTGCCTTCGTTGGGCTGGTCCACTCCTGTGTCGGTCAACGCAGCAGCGAAGGGAAGCATCTGTGCTGGACCATTGTCGGCCTTGCGCAGCTTGAGCAGCTTGTATGCGCTCAGAGTGTCTCCTTGAGCCTATGTGGACAAGCAGAAGAGGTCTGGTAGGGGCGCTCCTGTGAACACACACACACACAGACACACACACACACACACACACACACACACACACACACACACACACACACACACACACACACACACACACATGCACGCGCATGCACGCACACACACGCACATACGCGCATGTTTAAGAGGCCTGGGCTGTTGCACATTTGTAGACGCCCACTTTCTTTGGTCCCACCTTCAGTTGCAAACCATAGTGCCGCTCACACAGGCCAGCCCAAATGGAGCTGTCCCCTGCGGGCAGTGACGAGCATTAAATATTTATTGGCGATGTGGTGTGTGTTTATGTGTGTGCGCATGCGTTCGTGCGTGCGTGCGTGCGTGCGTGGGTGCGTGCGTGCGTGCGTGCGTGCGTGCGAGCGAGCGTGCGTGCGTGCGTGCGTGCGTGCGTGCGTGCGTGCGTGCGTGCGTGCGTGCGTGCGTGAGTGCGTGCGTGCGTGCGTGCGTGCGTGCGTGCGTGTGTGTGTGTGTGTGTGTGTGTGTGTGTGTGTGTGTGTGTGTGTGTGTGCGTGTGCGAAATTGTGCACAGACTTACCGCAGGCATATTTCAGCGGAGTGCAAGTACAGGCGCAGGCACAGGTGTCTCTAAGCTCTAAGCAAGACAGAATAAGGAGCAACACATGCTCATCCAGCTGGTTGGGGAACAAGTTGGGGACTTCCTCCTCCTCTGACATTTACAAGTGGTTTGTTGAAAATATCTATCAAATAATTTGTTAAATAATATCTATATTATTATTGTAAACAATCACGTACCGCTTTCTTGCCTCTCAAAGATGGTTTGTATTCGGCCAGCAGAAGTGGATGATTTGCTCCAAGTAAGTGTAGTACACAAGCATGCATCACAGCTGTATGGAATCCAGCACACAAGTGCAGCCAAAAGTGGCAGCCTGCATTCACTGATCGCTCCTGGTTTCCTTCCCTGGGCAGATGCAGCGTTGCAACCTGTTATGGTAAGTTTGCTGTAAATATGTTTACCCATGCTCATGTGCCTAAAGGATGCTAAGATGGCACATGGTAGCGCACATTCATGCAGCACACGTTTCAGGCCAGTTCAAACACGCACACACTCAAGCTTCACACTACTTCTCCTGTTTGCAGTTTACCAGAGAACTACCAAATGAAGGTGCGCCGCTTCTCCTCCACTCTCGTTAACTCCTGCAAGCAGCAAACGTTTGCACTCACCAGTGCGTCTATTCTCCTCCTGAATGTGCAGTACTACCTATATCATATACTTTCGTGGCCTCAACTGTTGCACGTTGCTGAAGACTACGATGGGCGCATCGTCGGATACGTACTAGCGAAGATGTGAGTGTGAACGCACATTTACGTGCACACACACACACACACACACACACACACACACACACACACACACGCACACACACACACGCACTCACACACGCACACACACACACATACACACACGCACAAACACCAGGCATAAACCGACATGCCAAACATACAGGCACACACATACACGCACACACACGCACACACACATGCTCATGCACACGCAGGGATGATGAGGATGAAACTCAGGCCCATGGCCACATTACATCACTAGGCGTGGCTCGCACACATAGGAAGCTGGGCATTGCTACAAGACTCCTTGAATGCGCGCGTAAGTTGCGATAATGCCGAGCATTGGTGCACAAAACGCATACACACGCATAACACACACCTACACACGTAACTCTCTATTTCAGTGGATGTTTTTCGTTTCTCCATATTTCATGTCCTGATTTCGCCCTGCAGACAAGGCCATGCTGGATGTGTTCAAAGCGGAGTATGTTTCGCTGCACGTGCGTGTGACGAACAGCGTGGCCGTTCACCTGTACACGGAGTGCTTGGGTTACAAGTGAGTTTGTGTGTGTGTATGTCAGTGTTTTTTAAAGGTTTTGGGGCGTGTAGCATTTAAGCCTTAATTGTTACGCAGGGTGCTATAGCCAAAAAAGTGTGTAGCGCTAGCCTTTCCTAAGAGAAACGGCCAGAAGTATGGCTTTTGTTGTACAAAGTGGTTCTCATGCAGATGGAAAAGGGCTTCGAATAGAAAGTTTTTGGGTTTTGTACCCACGAGTGATCGCAAAAGGGCAAAAGAACGAGCTTGCTGGTGCTCGAACCCTGGTCTCTGGGTAACCAGCCAAAGGAACAAAGCGACACATTGTACTCCCCAAAAAATCCTATATTGCACACACGCGACACTGAATACCCCGCGACGCTTTGGTGTGTCGCTTTAAAACCCCTAAAAAGCGACACAAAATGCTTAAAAAGCGACGCGTCGCCCTTTAAAAAACTGGTGTATGTATGTGCGTCTGTGTGTTTGTGTGTGTGTGTGTTTGTGTGTGTGTGTATGTGTGTGTGTGCGTGTTTGTGTGTGTATGTATGTGTATGTGTGTGTGTGCGCGCTTGACACCGAGTGACAAAGTGTGGGGGGTTGGTGTGAGTGTGTGTGTGTGTGTGTGTGTGTGTTAGTGCAAGCATGTGCGTGCAGTTCTTGTTGGTCTCTTTGTACTATATACACGGGGTGTGCAAAACTTGTCGCTAGGGTTGGCCAGAACCATATTTATATATATACACCGTATATTTGGCAATTCCCCTGCTAAAAATATCGTATATACTATATACACTGTATATCTATGGTTCTGGCCGACCCTACTTGTAACACATCAACGTGTGTCACATTGCACGTTGCCGCAGTTACGGTGTTCTTGGCTGCGTCTGTAGCAAGCACCGCACTCCGTTGGTGTGCATGGGAACCCTATGTACGAGAGCATGAAAGTGCATGAGAACCCACGCACTCTAAGTGACCACATAAACATTCTGAGTGACCACATAACATTCTAAGTGGCCACACAAGTGGCCACATAAACATTCTTAGTGGCCACATAAACATTCTTAGTGGCCACATAAACATTCTCAGTGACCACATAAACATTCTAAGTGGCCACATAAATATTCTACCTTCATCACAACTGTGTGGCCAATGCATCCGCCTGACTGTGATCTCTGACTCCTAGGGTGCACTGATCTGGCCAGCATGATTATAAGACTGACTACAGTGCACTGATTATAAGACTGACTAGGGTGTACTGATCTGGCCAGCCTGATTATAAGACTGACTAGAGTGCACTGATTATAAAACTGACTAGGGTGCACTGAACTGGCCAGCCTGATTATAAGACTGACTAGAGTGCGCTGATAATAAGACTGACTAGGGTGCACTGATCTGGCCAGCCTGATTATAAGAAGCCTTGCCACAGCAACTGCTTGTAGGATGTGTGTAGGTTAAAGCATACATCCGTCCCTTGTAACCTTAAGTTTCTGTTCTCCCTTGATGGTCTGCCCTCCCCCCCTGTCAGTCTTCAATAGCGATAGTACGTAAGCTAAATACTGATCACAGGGATCCTCAATCAAGCATCTAGCACGTAAGCTTAGTATAGTACGTAAGCTTGGTACTGATCACAGGGATCCTATATTATGGGCGTGATATTGTCGTATGCATACCTGTAGGGTGGTTAAATATACAGTGTAAATACCGCACTTTTTGCCAGAATTTCATAACATATTCGGTCATATACGGTGTATATATACGGTTCTGGTCGACCCTACATACACACATACCCTACATACGGTGTATATGTACGGTTCTGGTTGACCCTACATACCTGTTGTGCTCCCTGTGTGTCATTCACGTTTGTATGGGGGAGCATGTCCATATTGAAAATGGAAGCGATGCGCACACACACATGCAGGCACACACACGCACACACGCACGCACGCACGCACATACACACATGCACGCACGCGCACACATACACACACACGCACACACGCACACACATGCACACACACAGCTAGGCAGACAGGGGCCCTTCGCGTTGTTCTCCGCGCCAAAGCCTGTGATTTGCTTGTTTACCCCATTCTAGCAGTTTACCTTGCTCCCTGTTCCTTTTAGGTGTTTACCTTGTTTACCTTCTAGGTGTTTTTACCTTGTATACCCCTTCTAGCGTCTGCTCAACGCCTTCTTCGCTTCCGAATTCAGAGAGTGCAAAGCAAAAAGGTGTATGTGCCCACCCTCATCCATGTATCTCCACCCTCACTTGTACGCCCACCCTCGTCTGTGCGCGTGTGTCCACCCTCGTCTGTGTGAGTGCCCACCCTCATCCATGTATCTCCACCCTCATCTGTACGCCCACCCTTGTCTGTGCGCGTGTCCACCCTTGTCTGTGTGAGTGCCAACCCTCACCCATGTATCTCCACCCTCACCTGTACGCCCACCCTCGTCTGTGCGCGTGTGTCCACCCTCGTCTATGTATGTGCCCACCCTCACCCATGTATTTCCACCCTCACCTGTACGCCCACCCTCGTCTGTGCGCGGGTGTCCACCCTCGTCGGTGTATGTGCCCACCCTCACCCATGTATCTCCACCCTCAGCTGTACGCCCACCCTCGTCTGTGCGCGTGTGTCCACCCTCGTCTGTGTGAGTGCCCACCCTCATCCATGTATCTCCACCCTCACTTGTACGCCCACCCTCGTCTGTGCGTGTGTGTCCACCCTTGTCTGTGTGAGTGCCCACTCTTGTCTGCGTGTATGCCCACTTTCATCTGTATGTGTATGCTTGCAGGGTTCAAGACAAGGACGTCAAGTACTACGCGAACGGGGAGGACGCGTACGAAATGCGCAAGTGAGTGAGCTGGGGTGTTGCTTTGTCATCTGATCACAGCATTGCTTTTGTTTGGTTGTACGCAAGTGAGTGAGCTGGGGTGTTGCTTTGTCGTCTGATCACAGCAATGCTTTTGTGTAAATATGCTGCTGTACCTGTGGCGGCTAGATTGCTCTGTCATCAAGCTCATGTGCTAATAGATAGATTTGGATAACTTTTTGGATAAATTTTAATCATGACAAAGGGGCGAAGAGAGCCTTTTCCTAAAATCATGTGGGGAGGCACTGTCCCTGTCTGCGTACTTTTTCTGTTCCTTGCGTGTTCTAGGTAATTGAAAGGCACATCGCAGCAACATGTCTTGGTGGGGGAGACTCACGGCACTTCGGGCCAATGTGTCTCCTTTTCCTTAATTCATGCAGGGAGTGTTTAGCTGCCTGCGTAGATTTTCTATTCTTTTCTTTCTAAAGGCACAGCGCATCAACATGTCCACTGCCCCTGCGCACCCATTGGTGGCGCTATCTGTCTGTCTTGTACTTTGACTGATACAGCTGCTGGTCATGACAGCACCCTGTGATGTTGGCAGACTCTCTTATTTGTTGGGACCTATAGGTTGGGCAACCATGCCAGGCTGGAGGCTTTTGTAATCCAAACTAAACTAAACTGGCAGACTCTCAAAAGGCACGGCGCATCAACATGTTCACTGCCCCTGTCACACCCGATGATGCAATTGCAGGTATTTGAAGGCTCAGCCGAGCAAGAGCACGACGAAAGAAAAGGAACCTTTGGCTGTTACAATGCCTTGAGCAGGATTTGATCTGCGTCGCTCCTCTTTAAAGTATAGTGTATGCTAGTATATGCTTGTGCCTCCTCTATACGCAACTTGTCAGTCGTGTAAGCTATCAGTGAGCTAGCTTGTGAGAAATTACGTACAGGTTCAGTTAGTAGGACAGAATTAAAAGGCTACGCTGGTAGTGTAAACACGTCCAGCACAATTAAGGGTTAGGTCTAGATTTAGATTTACTTGGGGGTACCCTCAGCCAGACTGTTCAGCTGATCAGCCTGTGACTGGTCCTCGCCAGTCAACAATAAAACCATGAGTTTAGACACAAAAGAAAAGTTTGTTGTTGTGTTACAAGAGGAAATTGTAAACCATCTGGGTACTGACTAGTTGTCACAAATAAGGTTGCTCCATTCAAATATCGTCTGAAATTTGACTGAATAGGTAAGCAAACCATCTCCTCAGCACAAACGTCTGTGTCTCTACACGCCAAAAGGGCATGCACCGACAGCCAGGGTTTGGTGGAGCAGGCCTGGCCGGTGGTCTGACGTATGCAGCCTGCTCTTTTTCTTTCCGTCTTCAGTCATGGGCTACTTCTGCTAATTATTAAACAAGGTGCGAATTTCGTCCTAAGTATGCTGCAGTTTCTGTTTGTTGTAAAAATGCGTGGTTACCTAGTATGGATGCAAGCTGGTTTTCTTGCTTTAGAGCCAATTCTAAGAGCGAAGCAGAGGGAGAGTGGTGTGAGTAGGGTTTGCAAATTACTACCTACTTCAAAAGGCACACACTTCTTTCTTAGCAGGTGATTTTGCTAAGAAAGAAGTGTGTGCCTTTTGATGTGTAAAGACGCAGACGTTTGTGTTTTGAAGAGAAGTTTGCTTACCTGCTCTGTCAATTGACGGGTGTTTTTTAGTAGAGCACAAGGCAGTGTTTGTAAGGTGGTTTATGATTATTCTTACAACAAACTTCTTTCCTTCGCGTCTGAGATTGTGGATGTATTGTTAACTGGCGAGGACCAGTCACAGCCGAACAGTCTGTCTTAAGGTCCCCCAATGTAAATCTATTTATTTATTGTCGACTGGCGAGGAGCAGTCACAGGCCGATCAGCCGAACAGTCTGGCTGAAGGCCCCCCGATGTAAGTATTTTCTACCTAGAAAGGATGTACTGGCTGCTGTTAGTGAGACCAGCACGAATTGCTTCAATGTTTCCTAAAATAGGTGATCACTATAAAACAGTGCGGTTCAAAAACAGTCTTTCTGATGCAATTAAGGTGCCTTCTTAATACCACAAAGGAAATCTTCGGCTGGTACAGTTAGCAGGGTAGCAGGCCTTCTTGCTTGTTGTTTGCTGCTGTCATTTCTGCTTGTCGCTGCATCCTGGTACGCCATGGGTGGAGCAGGCAGTACACGAGGCCTGGGACATGGCCCTTACCCACAACAAGCAGCACTCGCTTCTTGTGGCCGTGCTGTGCAGCCTGCAAAAAGGAAGTAAAGATGAGGTACATGCCATGTGAAGTAAATATAAGTTACGGATAATTTAGGGACACGGTGTTGGTAGGGATCGTCTGCAAACCTCTTGATGGTTTTCATAGAACCTTATGTTCACTTTACCATGCTGATCCAGCAATGTCTATCAGCCCAGCACACGTGGCTGCCGGTTACCCCCTTTGTAAACCTTTTGATGGTTACAGAGAGCCACAAAGCATCCCACCTAATTAAAATGGTTTAACTTGAAAAAAAACACTCCACACATTGATTAATAAGGAAAAGGCCTTGATGGTTATAGAGAGCCACAAAGCATCCCACTTGCAACACAAAGAACAAAAGGCATAGACAGCTGAGGTGGCATTGAAAGCCAAAGTGGCATTGACAGCTGAGGTGGCAACGACAACCGAGGTGGCATTGATTGACAGCCGAGGTGGCTTTGTATGACAGCCGAGGTGGCATTGATTGACAGCCGAGGTGGCATTGACAATTAAGGTGGCATTGATTGACATTTAAGGTGGGATTGAAAGCCAAGGTGGCACTAATTGACAGCCGAGGTGGCATTGACAGCCAAGGTGGCATTGATTGACATTTAAGGTGGCATTGACAGCCAAGGTGGCATTGACAGCTAACTTGGCATTGACAGCCACCCAGGGCCTAGGGTTGGCTCACACCCACATCTAAAGGCTGACGTTTAACATGGATGCCGCGGAAGTGACTTTTTAACATACTATATCGTGTAATTGGCCAGAACCTTACATTTAGGTATGTATGTATGGAGCATGCACGTTTATGTTAATGTTTTAGCAGGGAAATTTTGCACAAACGTAGGGATGGCCAGAACTGTATATATGCACCGTATATGCCCGTATAAATGGTTATTTCCCTGCCAAAAATACCGTATATTCACCGTATATATATACATGGTTTTGGCCAACCCTACGTATGCAGCTAAATTAATTACAAGACAGACTCAAAAAAATTGGCTCTTGTTTAAGAGGACCAAGGTACAGAGTTCCAGGGGGATTTGTGGCCATGCTGTCTAAAGCCAAGTTTGACCACCCACATGCACTCGCACACACACAGGCCTGCAGGACTTGTTTCTGCTTGCATGGACTGTCTCTGTGAGCAGGCAGGGTAATTTAGGACAGCGGCTGGTGCTGGCATCACCGACTCAGACCAGCTTGAAGGGTTGCATATCAAAAGTCTCAGATGAAGTGGCACAGACTCAAACCAGCTTAAAAGGGGTGTGTAACAAAATTTTCAGAAAGATGATTTGCTAAAAGATGATTTGCAGATGCTTGATAACGAGAAATGTCATTACACTGCACAGCTCTACAGGACGCAGATTTAAATCTGTATTCATTGTGCATTGTGAGTGCGCTAGGCTTGTGAGAAATGTCGTTACACTGCACAGCTCTACAGGACACGGATTTAGAACTGTATTCATTGTGCATCGTGAGGTGCACTAGGCTTGTGAGAAATGGCATTACACTGCACGGCTCTACAGGACACGTATTTAAAACTGTATTCATTGTGCATCGTGAGGTGCACTAGGCTTGTGAGAAATGGCATTACACTGCACGGCTCTACAGGACACGGATTTAGAACTCTGCTTATTGTGCATCGTGAGGTGCACTAGGGAATTGTACCAAAAGGTACAAGACAAAGAAAGTAAGGTAAACACTGACAATAGAGAAAGTGACGTGTCACTTTTGCTGCACTTCAAGGTGGAATTCAAAACGTTAATGATGCAGCTTTGACTTATTGAAACCCTTCTCTCACCGCTCCAGTCTTAGTCCTTTCCTTGCTCTAAGATCTAAGACTCTTTGCTTAAACAAATCCTTCTCTTACCAAGGGTTCTCTTACCAAGGGATTTACTACTCTTGGCCAATACTACGTCTTTATGGTTTCCTTTTTAGTACACTCCATCCTCATCACCTTGTGCACCGTATTCGCTAGGTTCCAATTCCTCTCATGCAGCAAAGGTCCTAGCAAAGGCGCAAAATCTCCACCAAGGGTTTCCTGCATGTATACATGGATGGGTTTCTTCGATGTGCGGATTATTGAGTGAGTACAATCTCTCAGCCTGAAGGAGTGCAACAATTAAATTGCAGCAAAGGTCCCAGCAAGGGCGCAAAATCTCCACCAAGGGTTTCCTGCACAAATGCATGGGTGGATTCATTTACAAGCTCTAAAACTGGGTATAACCTCTCAGCCTGAAAGAACACCGTTCATTTGCAGCAAATGACAAAGCAAAGGTGCCTTGTACTTTGCCAAGTGTCTTCTCAAACGGGTTCCCTTGTAAATTTTAATCTCACACAGTAGTGCACTTTTAGAAAGCCATTTGCAGTTTGGAAGCAAAAAAGTGTTAGACAAAGGTTAGGAAGCCTGGTGCATGTTCTTGGACAAGACGCCTTTCCCTTAACAATGCCTGGGTTTTGTGCTTGTTGGAAGATGCAAGACGCACTTGACGAGGATACTGTAACAAGTATATGCTTTCATGAGATGATACCCTTAGACAAGGGGCTGACCTAGTATCTTTAAACAAAGGGGTGACCCCGTATGCCATCAATTGTCAACTCATGTCTACTCTGCTCCTTGGTGCGCTCATACCTGTATTATGGAGTGCACGTCCTTCTGCAGCAGTTCCTCTATCTGTGCTTCATCAACATCAAGGGACGCCTGGGTACAAATAGCAGTAGGGTTGGCCAAAACTGTATATATATACACCGTATATGACCGTATATTTGGTGCTTTCCTTGCCAAAAAGTACCGTGAATGCACCGTATATATATATGGTTCTGGCCAACTCTAGATAGCGGGCATGCAGATCTAAAGGCAGATGACAAAGCTGTGAGGAAGGCGTGGCCCAAATCAGGGAGTCAGCCCCAAAAGACACCCGGAGAGGGATACCAGGTGTCCAGGAGTACACGTGCATTTGAAAGTGCAGGTGACGAAGCTGTGTGGAGAAGTGGCCGTTACCAGAAATCCTGGATAACACCATCAGCAGAATAATGCACGCAAAGTAATGCACGTGATCATTGCAGAGAGAAGAAACAAACCGCGTCGGTCCTACTCTCTTACGTTGGTTTGATGCAGCAAGGGGTCTTGCGGGCCAAGCAGCAAGCCTAAAACAGATGTGAACTGTAACAATATATGCAGGGTTGGCAGAACCATCCACATATATATATATATGATATTATTTGCAGTACATACAGTATAATAAGTTGCAGGGATACCATCACATATACGGTCATATACCGCGTCTATATACGGTTCTGGCCAATTCTAAAAATATGCAGGAGCGCAGAATAAAATAGCTGGAAGAAATGGCTTGATCTAGGCACGGAGCGTAGAGCGTCCAAGCTACAAGGAAGGTTCCAATCACTTCTTACTTGAGTGACCATCGTAATTGAGTGACCATTGTGACCATCGTAATTCCAATCATTCTCACCATTGAAACCAATGTAATTGAGTAATTATCGCATTTCCAATCACTTCTCACTTGAGTGACCATCGTAATTGAGTGACCATTGTGACCATTGTAAATCCAATCATTCTCACCATTGAAACCAATGTAATTGAGTAATTATCGCATTTTCAATCACTTCTCACTTGAGTGACCATCGTAATTGAGCGACCATTGTGACCATCGTAATTCCAATCACTTCTCACCATTGAAACCAATGTAATTGAGTAATTATCGCATTTCCAATCACTTCTCACTTGAGTGACCATCGTAATTGAGTGACCATTGTGACCATTGTAAATCCAATCATTCTCACCATTGAAACC
>Ga0307942_1000778_pt1 | contig 23671 bp, 24 predicted proteins | sample OrgLakmetagen175_FD_201846 | JGI IMG/M metagenome (GOLD analysis project Ga0307942, IMG submission 201846) | Saline water microbial communities from Organic Lake, Antarctica - #175 | ecosystem: Environmental > Aquatic > Non-marine Saline and Alkaline > Saline | place: Antarctica: Organic Lake... | reverse complement strand
ACTGCGAATTCACACCAGCGGCACACAACTAATAACTGCGAATTCATCACACCAGCGGCACACAACTGATAACTGCGAATTCACATCAGCGGTACACAACTAATAACTGCGAATTCACACCAGCGGCACACAACTAATAACTGCGAATTCACACCAGCGGCACACAACTAATAACTGCGAATTCATCACACCAGCGGCACACAACTGATAACTGCGAATTCACATCAGCGGTACACAACTAATAACTGCGAATTCATCACACCAGCGGCACACAACTAATAACTGCGAATTCACACCAGCGGCACACAACTAATAACTGCGAATTCATCACACCAGCGGTACACAACTAATAACTGCGGATTCACACCAGCGGTACACAACTAATAACTGCAAATCCACACCAGCGGCACACAACTAATAACTGCAAATTCACACCAGCGGCACACAACTAATAACTGCGAATTCATCACACCAGCGGCACACAACTGATAACTGCGAATTCACACCAGCGGTACACAACTAATAATTGCGAATTCATCACACCAGCTGCACACAACTAATAAATAGCGGACTGGACTGACGCAATGACATGATTAGTAGAGTTGGCCAGCACCACAATTATACAGTGTGTACGTATTATTTTTGGCAGGTTAATCACCAAATATAAGGTCATATACGGTGCATACACACAGTGCTGACCAACCCTGCACATGCTTCATACGCTCACATAGAATATGCGTGCCCACTTTTTCACGTCACGCTTCACACATCTCCTACTATAAAATTTCACATGCACATCTTGATCTCGCTTTTACTCACTTGCAGGTAGTAGAGGAAATAGAAGCCCTTCTCGTATGGCACCTGAGGCAGCAATGAAGCAACGGAGGGAGGCTGTGTTGAAAGCCTACAAACTTAGGGCCTGTGTTATTATTCAGTCACAAGGCAATGATAGCGTTGGCTGTTTTTGACAGGCGCCAAACAATATTTTGACAGTGTTGTGATGAAACGAGGCTGTGTTGAAAGCCTACAAACACAGGGCCTGTGATATTGTTCAGTCACAAGGTAACGATAGCGTTGGTTGTTTTGACAGGCACCAAGCATTATTTTGACAGTGTTGCGATGAAACGAGGCTGTGTTGAAAGCCTACAAACACAGGGCCTGTGTTATTGTTCAGTCACAAGGCAGTGATAGCGTGCGTTGTTTTTGACAGGCACCAAGCATTGTTTTGACAGTGTTGCGATGAAACTGTGTCGGAATTGCCCCCCTCCCCCCTGCGGGGGGGCGGACAATTCCTAGCGCTTCCCTCACGGGTTTGCCCCCCCCCCGAGGCTGTATTGAAAGGCTACAAATACGGGGCTGGTGTGTTGAAAGCCTGCAAACACGGGGCTGGTGTGTTGAAAGCCTACAACACGGGGCTGGTGTGCTTATAAACACGGGGCTGGTGTGTTGAAAGCCTACAAACACGAGGCTGTGTTGAAAGCCTACAAACACGGGGCTGTGTTGAAAGCCTACAAACACGGGGTTGGTGTATTGAAAGCCTACAAACACGGGGCTGGTGTGCCTATAAGCACGGGGCTGGTGTGTTGAAAGCCTACAAACACGGGGCTGGTGTATTGAAAGCCTACAAACACGAGGCTGGTTGTTTTGATCACAAGGCAGTGGTGATCTTGAACACTGGCACGCTTGGATTGTACTTAAACGGATCTATTTATTATTTTATTGTATTTAAGCGGATCGTACTTGAGTGGAATGCAAAACTAATTGCCAAAGCAATTGGACTTCAAGACACCGTACTCCCCCCACCCACCCATGAGAGCACGTTGTCAGACAACATTAAGCAAAGGCACTGGCAAGCTCCACTTACTAAGCTCGTCCAGGACCGACAAAATCAACAGACCAATTGATGCGGGGGTGGTGCAAAATTTGATCACGCGTCTTTTATACATTTGGGTGCGTGATGAGTGTGCGTGGGCTTGATCATCTATCCAGATCCCTCTTCTCTGTGCACCTTGCTAAACACGTCATCTGGGTCCACGCCCCCAGACAGATCCGGCACTAAGCGTGTGTGAGGGTGGCCTTCTCCGAAGCGTGAGATGTCTTCACTCAGGAATACAGAGCCGTTAGAGGCATGGAACTGCGCAAGCGAGTTATTGAGTTGCACATGGTTGTGTGCAAAGTATAAGACTGTGTTACCTCAGAAAGACAGAGCTGTTGGAAGTGTGGAATCGTGCAAGAAAATTATTGAGTTGCACATGGTTGTGTGCAAAGTATGAGGTGGTGTTCCCTCAGAAACACACACAGAGCTGTCGGAGGTGTGGAATTGTGTAAGCAAAGCTGGTGGTTGATGTACATGTGTGTGTGTGTGTGTGTGTGTGTGCAAATTGTGGGAAATGTGTGTAGGTAATCGGATATTGCAGGTAAACAAAGCATTAATTGTACTCAGATGTGCAAAACAAACCTTTGCAGAAAACGTGGGATACACGTGCAGGTAATCAGGTAATCAGGACATTGATTGCGTTCAACAGTGTAAGCAATTTTTCTTTGCGTGCAGGCTTGCGTGCACTTGCACAAAGCGCAAGATGCGTCTTCAGATGATCAGAAAATAAGAGAACGACACACATCATCTTGGCAATGTGTTCCTCTCTATGGAGATACTCTTTTGGGTGCATGGCCTGTGTATGCACAAACACAGAGGGTGGCAGCATGCGTGATTAGGTGTACATGTAATCCATGATCATATTGATGCACGCATGAGTGACCTTAGCAAAATAGCAGCATGCGCGAGGAGGTGTACATGTAGCCCATGATCATATTGATGCACGCATGAGTGACCTTAGCGAAGTAGCAGCATGTGCGAGGAGGCGTACATGTAGTCCATGATCATATTGATGCACGCATGAGTGACCTTAGCGAAATAGCAGCATGCGCGAGTAGGCGTACATGTAGCCCATGAATTGATGCACGCATGAGTGACCTTAGCAGTGTAGTGATGTAAGGACAGGTGAGAAGATATCATTTGCTCTTTCATTTATGCTCATTGCAATTGCTGACACTTATGGTATGCATACCAGGTGTGTGTGCTTGTGTGTGTTTGTGTGTATGTACCTGTGTGGTTCATTTTTAGTTATGTGTCTCACTCACTTTGTGTGCTTGTGTGTGTTTGTGTGTGTATGTACCTGTGTGGTTGATTTTTGTGTCTCACTCACTTGAAAAGTTGGCTCTCCATGCAACTTGCGCATGATCTTACGCTCCAAGAGCACAGTGAAGCCTGCGAAGAGAAAAAGACGCAAAGCATTTGTGTAGGTACAGAGGATGCAAAATGAATGCAGATACGCCTTAAAATAGGATGAGAAAGCACATGCATTCAAGCCTGTTGACAAATATAAACCATCAGCATCATCATCGTTGTTAGCAGCAGCAGCAGCAGCAGCAGCAGCAGCAGCAGCAGCAGTAACAACAGCAAGGTAAATTACGTGCGAGTTTCACTATCAAAAGTGAGAAACATAATGCACTCCTTGCTATGGCTGTTTCTCTTGCACAAAAGACGTGTCGACTCACACACACACACACACACACACACACACACACACACACACACACACACACACACACACACACACACACACACACACACACACACACACACACACACACACACACACACACACACACACATTCCCTGACGCACATGAACACATAAGAGGGATACACATTCATTCCCTCTCACGCACATTAAGAAGGAAATACTCATCGTAATTTGCTCTTGCACCAGCCTTTTCTATAAACGCCATGCTTGAGTCAGTGTGCACAAGCTCATATTCACACGCACTCCCTCAGACAAAAGGGGCGCTTGCAGGTAACAGCTATGGAGAACAGATTCTCTGCGTGCTTTGTAGCTTGCTTCGGCACCGGCCTTGTTTAGTGAAGGGCACTTCAACTCTAGACTTGCATAACTTAGTGCATTTCAAAACCAGCCTTATTTGATGTCGTTTGCTCCCGCATCAAACTTTTGTTTAAGGGCTTACGACTAGGGTTGGCCAAAACCATACATACATAAGTATATACGGTGTATATACGGTATTCTTAGCGGGGAAATTATTGTACATACGGCCATATACGGTGTACATATACGGTTCTGGCCAACCCTACTTACGACTAAAGTTTCACGAGGGTTAGATTTAGGGTTTGCAGCTATAGTTTCACGACTTAAATTACGCTTCATAACCAGCCTTCTTTTGATGTAGCATTAAACTTGTCTACAATGCCAATTGTATCAGCACCAGCCTTGTGTAATCTAGTGTCTGTATCAATAGTCACGACTAATGCAGCGCGCTCCAGTACCAGCCTTGTTTCTGTGGTGGAGCCCTACGCTACCCGGTACCAAAGGGGCTCCTTTTCCTTAATCAATGTGGGGAGTGGTTGTTTAAGCCTGCGTAGTTTTAAGTTTCCCGCTCATTTTTTTCTGTTTTTCCAGCCTTGTACAGCAAAAGTACAGCGTGCTTGTTCGCTCATTTCTTTTTCTGTTCTTCCAGCCTTGTACAGCAAAAGTACAGCGTGCTGGTAGCAGCAGTCAGCAGGCGCACCTTCGTTCAGCCAAAAGTACAGCGTGCTTGTAGCAGCAGTCTGTCACGCCCAATTGTTGGCAGTGACGATTCGTGTTTGCAGTGACAGTGATTTGCTATGACAAGTCAACAGGCGCACCTTCGTTCAGCCAAAAGTGCTCCCACGTGGAGTTTGTGACCAGGTTGCCTGTCCAGCTGTGGGCGATCTCATGGGCTGTGAGCGGAAATGAAAACCAAGCTAGTCAGTAAACGTGCCATGCCGGCCAACAGATTCTACTGATGGCCCATGAGTAGGGTTGGCCAGAAGAAGTATATGTACACCGTGTATGGCCGTATGTATGGTGATTTCCCTGCTTAACATACCGTATATACACTGCATATACGTATGTATGTATGGATCTGGCCAACCCTGCCCATGAGACATTGCAGGAACTAAACAAGCCATGCTATTGACAAAGTCTACTGATGGCCCATGAGACATTGCAGGAATTAAACAAGCCATGCTAATGTCAATTCGGGCTATAGCTTGGAGTGCTTGGTACATTTAAAGGACAAGTGTGTTGTGGGTGTGATTTGTGTGTCAAGGTACATAGTGCTCCAAGACCACATGACACGATTGCCATGAAATCCTTGAGAAGAAACTCCCAGAGGTGGAAGAACAGCCAGCATAATGTAGGGGAAAATTACTTAGGTAGGGTTGGCCAGAACCATATAAACACACCGTATATGACCGTATGTATGGCAATTCCCCTGCTGAAAACACTGTGTTTACGGTGTATATACATTCATGTATGTATGGCTTTGGCCGACCCTACACGGATTCCCTGCACCAGGCAAGTCCATTACGTTGAATTTGATCCCAGTCAGGGATAAAGCTCAAATGGTTTGAATTTGGTTGGGGACACAAGTTGATGATCTGAGTTTGATGGTTGGTATAGAATGTGCTTAGGGTTGGCCAGAACCATACATTTATAGGTATATACGGTGTACATACGGTATTTCCAGCATGGAAATCCCAATACATACAGTCATATACGGTGCAGATATACAGTTCTGGCCAACCTTAAACGCGCTGCTATAGAACAAACCAGTCTTACAGGGTGCAGGGAGGGTCACGTAGGCGCCCAAACCAGGCACCTGAGTGCGCTTGAGTAGGGTAGAGCAAAATTTAATTCAGCACAAACACGATTTTCTGAAGAAAGCAACAGAAGAAAGCAATGATTGCCTTTAGCGTACGCTATCCAAATTTATAACCTCGCCACTTCAGTGCGAAAATTCGCACTGCCCACATTTAAAACTTCACTATTTTTTCCTTTAGATCGACAGCACAATAGCACAATACCACGATCAACGTGCAAATTCACACAGCATGCTTGCCCATGCACAAACATCAATCGACACACACAAACACACACGCACACACATACGCACACGCATGCACACACACACGCACAAACACACACAACACACACACATATGCGCGCGCACACACACATACACACACACACACACATGTCAGCAACAACACCTGTCATCACCCACCAATGACATTTGTGAGTGATCGGTCTCCAGCTAGCAGTGTTGGTGTCACGAAAGTGAGGCAGGGGTTCTCCATGCCCTGCACGCGTTTTGGATGCAGCATGTCGAAAAGAAGCACTTCAGCACCAGGCGCCTGACAAACAGCGGGGCTTGCCGCAGATGCCTTTGTGGTTTGTGGCCTGGCCTGGATGATGGAGCGGTTGCACTTTTTGACTGATGGCTTATATATAACCTCAGATGATGGAGCGGTTGCACTTTTTGACTGATGGCTTTATATATAGCCTCAGATGATGGAGCGGTTGCACTTTTTGACTGATGGCTTATTATATAACCTCAGATGATGGAGCGGTCGCCAGCTGAGAAGGCAAGCTGCTGCATAAGCTGCTGCTGACAGGGGTGTGGATGGAGGCAGTGATGTGAGTGTACGTTTTAAAGACACTGGTGTAGGTACACTGTGAATGCCTTTGTATTTAGAGGGCAGAGAGTGCAAGCTGCTGCATAGGCTGCTGCTGACAGGGGTGTGGATGGAGGCAGTGACGTGAGCGTACACTTGGAAGGCATTGGTGTAGGTGAACTGTGAATGCCTTTGTATTTAGAGGGCAGGCGAGTGGAATTTGGAGTACTCATGGACTGAGCATGCACAATCATTGCGTCCTGTTACTTTGTGAATTTAAGCGCAAGCGAGCAAAATTTGGAGCATTGATGGACTGAGCATACACATTAGTGGACTGAGCATACACAACCACCGTGTCCTACTCTCTGATGGACGTCAGGGACGACATCACTGCCGATGAAGCTTTAGCATGCCACCGCATGATCAGAGGGAAAGAGGATGGGGGTGTCTGAAAAGGTGGACTGTTTGTTTGCACAAGAGTGTAGAAAGAGGTACATACACGTGGAATTCTCAGCAGCATAAACCACTGTACCCATTGCTGACTCGTCAGGTCACATGTCTAGGGTTGGCCAGAACCGTATACATGCACCACATTCGATTGTATATTTGGTGATTTCCCTGACAAAAACACCGAGTACATATATGGTTCTGGCCAACCCTACACATTGCCCTTTTGGGAGGGAAGCGTAGATTCAATTAACAGGCAGTACCGACCCCTTTTGGAGGAGATTAAGTTCACAGAGACCTCCTACTTTTCGATCACGTCCTTTTCTACTTATTTCAAAGCTAAACCTTTTAGCTAATCAGAGCTCCGGTCAAGAAAGTGGCATTTTTCTTTGCCTATGACCTGCTTCAAAACTTGCAATTTCACACCCCCCCCCGGATAAATAAAACATTCATCGTGGCTTGGCCTTTTGACTTCTTAACTGGAGGCTGTGCACTTGACTTCTTAACTGGAGGCTGTGCACTTGACTTCTTAAATGAAGGCTGTGCACTTGACTTCTTAACTGGATGCTGTGCACTTGACTCTTAACTGGAGGCTGTGCACTTGACTCCTTAACTGGAGGCTGTGCACTTGAATTTTTAACTGGAGGCTGTGCACTTGAGTGACAAACAAACACACATGAGCTTCAGTTGCCCCATTAATTAGGCTGTTAGACCTTCATTAATTATTTGGCTTAACTATTAAGCAAACATTTACATGTTTTATTGATACGGTATGACAAACTCATCACCAACTTTCAGTACCTCTTACTGCGGGATCTGTAGTGTGCGTACTTTGCTACCTTTGTCTTACACAGGGACACACACCCACCCCGTAAGGAAAGCTTGGTGGCAAGAGGAGCAAGTCGTATCGCCCCCACACATAAGGGCCCGCAATGGCTTCCCCAGCGTCTGTGAATATAGAGAGGCGACATTGAAGTGTATTTGGGTTTATAGGAAATGATTTGTCCAGCGTTTGTTGAATAGAGCGGTGACATTAGAGTGTGAGAAAATGGTTTCCCCAGCGTCTGTGAATAGACAGAGCGGTACATTTGGGCGTGTAAGAAATGGTTTTTCCAGCGCCTGTTAATAGAGCAGTAACAGCCAGATGTGCAAGAAGTGGTTTTAAAGCAGTAACAGCAGGGTGTGTAAGAAGTGGTTTCTCCAAAGTCTGAATAGAGCAGAAATTACAAGGTGTGTGAGAAGTGGTTTGTCCAGCGACTGTGAATAGAGCGGCAACAGCGAGGTGTGTAAGAAGTGGTTTTAAAGCAGTAACAGCAGGGTGTGTAAGAAGTGGTCTCTCCAAAGTCTGAATAGAGCAGAAACTACAAGGTGTGTGAGAAGTGGTTTGTCCAGCGACTGTGAATAGAGCGGCAACAGCGAGGTGTGTATGCGATGGATTCCCCAGTGTCTTCAACTCGTCAGTCTACTCACGCAGGACACAAAGTATAATAATTCCCAACATGACAGAAAGAGAGATAACAATTAAGTTAGGATAGAAACTTAGGTCCAACAGAGCCATCCCAAATATATGAGGCAATAGGATATTCCGCAACCGATGGAAACGGCAAGTTGGAGTTACTTTCGGATTTCTCGGATTCTTGGATTCTCGGGTTTCTGTGAATAGAGAGCGGCAACTGCAGGGTTCTAAATTGAATCCAAAATGTTTGGGGTCTGATGTCTGTGTGTATGCGTGTATGTGTGTGCATGCGAGTATGTGCACGTGTGTATGTACAATTGTACAAGCAAACACAGCTGTTGCAAAGAACACTCACTGTTGCAAAGTACACTCACTGTTGCAAAGAACACTCACTGTTGCAAAGAACACTCACTGTTGTAAAGAACACTCACTGTTGTAAAGTACACTCACTGTTGCAAAGTACACTCACTGTTGCAAAGTACACACAGCTGTTGCAAAGTACACTCACTGTTGTAAAGTACACTCACTGTTGCAAAGTACACTCACTGTTGCAAAATACACTCGCTGATTCAAAGAACACTCACTGTTGCAAAGAACACTCACTGTTCAAACAGAGATTACCGAGGGCACACACACCTAGGTACTTGGCTGTGTCGGCAAACTCAAAGGCTCCTGCATCTACCATCGTAGGCTCAGACCACACACGGCTCCTACGTGTGTGTGCATGTGTGTGTGTGTGTGTATGTGTGTGCATGTGTGTGTGAGTGCCATGTGTGTGTATGTGTGTATAATCATCTTGCCATGTTGCCACAGGCATTTGAATGAGCTTCCTCCTCAAACACGTAGGTACCTCCTTCACACGTGGGTATCTTTCCTTATCAGTGCCTAGAAGATCATCATGAGGGTGACGAAAAGGGTACTCATCAGGGTGACTACTAGGGTAATCATCATCTAGGGTAATCATCATCTAGGGTATCATCATCTAGGGTAGTCGTCATCTAGGGTAATCGTCATCTAGGGTAATCGTCATCTAGGGTAATCATCATCTAGGGTATCATCATCTAGGGTAATCGTCATCTAGGGTGACTACTAGGGTAATCATCATCTAGGGTATTCATCATCTAGGGTAATCATCAGGGTGATAACTAGGGTATCAATATCTAGGGTATCATCATCTAGGGTAATCGTCATCTAGGGTAATCATCAGGGTGACTACTAGGGTAATCATCATCTGTGGCTTGCACGCGGTTTTTAGGCTTGCACGTAGTTACACGTTTTGAGGGCATGCCGTTTTCGGAAACAGTACACATATTCTTGTCCCAGCAAAGCGTCTAAGCAATGAACAGCCCTTATGCACTGCCTGCTTGGCTGGTTCCCCGTTTCCTATTACTTTTAGCAAGGACGACATCATAATGAGAACAGACAGCAGACAGTACAATTAATGAAGAGCTTTGGAATTTAAGCTCAATCTCTCACGGAGTCGCCTCACCTAGGACTGAGTTCCCTGGACTCCAGCTCTCCAACAGCAAGGGCCAGGAGGTAAGGAGGAATGGGCACCTACGCACAAATGTTATTTTGTGAGATGTAACTGGATGTACACACACACACTCACACAAATAGGAAGAAACGCACCCACAGACACATGACAGTAACATTGTGCCCGGACAAAAGGACAGAGGATAATGGGCAGCAGGCTCGTGCAAGACGACCTTTGTGTAATGCATGCACAGAGCATGGGTTAAGCGACACACGTACAAGGAGCCATGACGCAACATCACCAGCTAGAACGAAATAAAACGGGTGGTGTTGCCAACCTTGCAGCATGGCGGTTTGCATGTTTTGAGCAGAAGTGCACCCACCACCCCCATTTGTGCGACTCCCTAGCCTCCTACAGCCCAGCCCAGTCCAACCAGTCCATTCAGTTCCTAAAGCCCAGTCCAGTCCATCCAGTCCATTCCTACAGCCCAGTCCAGCCAGTCCATTCAGTTCCTACATCCCAGTCCAGTCCAACCAGTCCATTCAGTTCCTACAGCCCAGTCCAGTCCATCCAGTCCATTCCTACAGCCCAGTCCAACCAGTCCATTCAGTTCCTAAAGCCCAGTCCGGTCCAACCAGTCCATTCAGTTCCTACAGCCCAGTCCAGTCCATCCAGTCCATTCCTACAGCCCAGTCCAACCAGTCCATTCAGTTCCTAAAGCCCAGTCCAGTTTATCCAGTCCATTCCTACAGCCCAGTCCAACCAGTCCATTCAGTTCCTAAAGCCCAGTTCATTCCAACCAGTCCATTTAGTTCCTACAGCCCAGTCCAGTCCATCCAGTCCATTCCTACAGCCCAGTCCGACCAGTCCATTCAGTTCCTAAAGCCCAGCCCAGTCCAGTCCATCCATTCAGTTCCTACAGCCCAGTCCAGTCCATTCAGTCCATTGCGGAGGAATAGATAAGGAGGAGAGGGTCTGCGCATGGGGAAGTCTCCCCGCACGCCCCCATCTATGCCTGAAACACACACCCCTTCTCGATGCGCGCAGTTTGTTTTCAATGACAATCTTCTTTCTGCAACCAACAATAATGGCAACGCGAGCCACAATAACAAGCAGATGAATAATGACAAAACGTTGTGCCTCCTTTCAGCCACGTTCATTCTTCTAAGCAAATTGTTCTATGTTTTGTTCTTGATAAAGGTGGTGTCTAAATTATACATGAGTAGGTTTCACATTGGTAGTGTCTAAAAGCTCACCTTTTGGGTAAACCGAAACACGTGAGTAGTGTCAGAGGGTGCCTCCGGTAGGTGGCGCAGTCCTGAAAATGCAGTCAGAAACCATGTGACACACAGCAGCACCGTGACAGCACATCATGTGACACACAGCAGCACCGTGACAGCATATCACGTGACACACAGCAGCACATTTTTGGCAGAGGGTGCCCCCAAACAGGGGAGGTTGTAATTGATCATGGTGCAACCAGAGAAAATGTGACTGCATCTGATCTGAGTAGGGGGGAAAAGTGTGAGAAACGGTTTTGATGAGAACGGTCATAGGGCTGTCGTTCCCTGACCACATCTCTTTCCTGAGCGAACTCTAAGCCTTGTCAATGGATAAGGGCGGCACTGATGGATTAGGGCAATAACTTACAAGGGCACAAGCAGTTAAAAGAGAACGAACAGGTCAAATTTGTTGCTGAGTTTTAATTAACGTTCAGCATTAGGCAACACTGAACATCAGACAACGCTGGGCTCTAAACAAATGATGTGGCTTGTTTCTACCGATCTAAAGGAAATCCGGTTTTGCAGGTACGGCGCTCATTCCATTGAGTTCATTGCGAATCGATGCATTTCACCTGAGCAGCAAGGCACATGCAACGAACGCCAGGTGGCTTAACATTGTCAGCTGTGAATGCAGCTTAACATTGTCAGCTGTGAATGCAGCTGTGAATGTAGCTTAACATTGTCAGCTGTGAATGTGGCTTAACATTTTCAGCTGTGAATGCAGCTGTGAATGTGGCTTAACATTGTCAGCTGTGAATGTGGCTTGACATTTTCAGCTGTGAATGCAGCTGTGAATGTAGCTTAACATTGTCAGCTGTGAATGTGGCTTGACATTTTCAGCTGTGAATGAGCATAACGTGGCCAGAGATGTGTGCAAACGGGCATGATGCAACCAGGGGCGGAGCAATCAGCAGTCACAGGTTTTTATGCAACACACCATCTTCTGCACCTTACTTCATATACAATGAACACCGTATACAACGAACACCATAAAATGAACACCATATACAATGAACGCCATAAAATGAACACTATATACAAATATACAATGATACCATCTACGATAGATTTGGACGCATCATATGGTGGTTGCCCTTGAAGTTTGACACCTTTATGTGTCACAGCAGTGCCACTGAAAATGGCAGTGCAACTGAAGAAAAGGCAACGGGTGCACACCTGGACCTCTTGTACCATACTAAGGTTCTTTTTAGATCCACATTTGTTTCTGTTTACCATTAATCACGATACCCTGCTGCATTGATTGGCAAATTTCGTCTACTGCACTCCTGACAGACAACAGACGGACAGACAGACAGACGGACAGACGGACAGACAGACAGACAGACAGACAGACAGACAGACGGACGGACGGACGGACGGACGGACGGACGGACGGACGGACGGACGGACGGACGGACGGACGGACGGACGGACGGACGGACGGACAGACAGACAGACAGACAGACAGACAGACAGACAGACAGACAGACAGACAGACACAGACAGACAGACAGACAGGCAGGCAGGCAGGCAGGCAGGCAGGCAGGCAGGCAGGCAGGCAGGCAGGCAGGCAGGCAGGCAGGCAGGCAGGCAGGCAGGCAGGCAGGCAGGCAGGCAGGCAGGCAGGCAGACAGACAGACAGACAGACAGACACAGACAGACAGACAGACAGACAGACAGACAGACAGACAGACAGACAGACAGACAGACAGACAGACAGACAGACAGACAGACAGACAGACACAGACAGACAGACAGACAGACACAGACAGACAGACAGACAGACAGACAGACAGACAGACAGACAGACAGACAGACAGACACAGACAGACAGACAGACAGACAGACAGACAGACAGACAGACAGACAGACAGACAGACAGACAGACAGACAGACAGACAGACAGGCCGACAGACAGACAGGCCGACAGGCCGACAGACAGACAGACAGGCCGACAGGCAGACAGACAGTTGGAGTTGCGCCATACCCTTCTTAGCAACTGCACCCTTGTCTATTCAAGACTCTTGATTAACATAAGAGTACTAAACCGACCCTTTCAGGTGCACCCCCACTCAGTTTGAGATGCACACACACGCACAAGCACACACACACATACAGAGACGCGCACATACAATAATATACACACACATGCATTAAACCCACCTTTGCTTTGCGCAACCCCGTCTTCTGAAATTGCAGACATGAGCACACACACACACACACACACACACACACACACACACACACACACACACACACACACACATACACAGAGACACGCACACAAAACAATATACACGCGCATGCACTAATCCCACCTTTGCTTTGCGCAACCCCGTCTTCTGAAACTGCAGACATGAGAGCAGTCAAGGGCTTGGGCACCCGCACGGCCGCGGTGTACGTCATTTTGGCGCTGGGTGTGTCCTGGGAAAAGATGACGGACGAGCAAACATGCAATCAAGACACAATCCACACACACACATGCACATATGCACACAATCCACACACACATGCACACATAAATGCGCACGTTGATTGGCACCGAGTGATGAACAAGCATACGTGAGGAGGGAGGGAGGAGGCAGGTGCAGGACCCACTCCAGGGTACGTTGCTTTGGTGATCGAGTGTCCAGGAGGAAACAACGACGGATTAAGTCACCGGTGATTGTGGCACCCAACATACGGGGCTGATTGTGATACCCAACTTACGTGGAACTCAACTAACAGGGCTTACCCAACTTACGTGGAACCCAACTTACGGGGCTGATTGTGATACCCAACTTACGTGGAACTCAACTTACGGGGCTTACCCAACTTACGTGGAACCCAACTTACGGGGCTGATTGTGAGACCCAACTTACGGGGCTTACCCAACTTACGTGGAACCCAATTTACGGGACTGATTGTGGCACCCAACTTACGGGGCTGTGGCAACAAAGCCGCTTTGTCTGTTACATTGGCACCGGGAAAGCTTTAGAACAGGGATGAGTGCTTGATTAGTTAGGACAGGGACGAGTGATAAATTAGTTAGAACAGGGACGAGTGCTTGATTCGTTAGGGGATTAGTTAGAACAGGGACGGGTGCTTGATTAGTTAAAACAGGGACCAGTGATTGATTAGAACAGGGACGAGTGAAAGCTTTAGAACAGGGACGAGGGACGAGTGAAAGCAGTGCCACAAAAGGGGCTCGAATGGTAAGCTGGCTTTGCACACAAACACATGCATGAGAAGCATGCAGCAGTGCATCCAACAAGGCAGCAATTCCGGAAAGGAAGCCAAAAAAGGTGTGCCAAAAAAGAGGCTCAAATGGTACGCCAGCAGTGCACATCAGTACACACACAAGCAATGCTTGCGCCCCTGCCCTTATTTGAAGATACTCACAGGCTTGGAACTTACTGGCCGGCCACCAACAAAAATCAGCTCTTCGTATTAACAGCAGACAGCAGAAAGAGGAGAAATACATGAAATTGACAAAATAACACACTCACACGCACGCACACACATGCATACACTCACCTCACTTCCAAACGTACAAACCCAAACACATACACACACTGCTAGGGCTGGCCAAAACCATATGTATACGGTGAGTGTACGGTGTATATACGGTATTTTGGGCAGGGAAACCATCAAATATACGGTCACATGCGGTGTGTGGATCCGGTTCTGGGCCCTAACCCTACACACTGCCTTTTACCTGGCACGGTACCAGGGCCCTCGCATGGATGGCCTGCAAGCGAAGCAAGGAACACAAGCTCTTGTGTGCGCATAGCCACTTGCACGATGCAGACAATTGTGGGAGGCAATAAAGCAGATCTGCAAGAGAGACAAAATGTAGTTCGAATCATGTTCAACAAATGGACGGCTTACAGGAATAAGATGACAAATGTTATGTCTTCACTATGGAAATTCTTCCATATCATAGCACCAGAAACCAGTAGATCTCACCACAAACCTGCACGTTAAGCTTGAGCAGTGTCTCTTCAGATTAACCTTGTTTTAGAAAGCTGTTCTTCCTACTGAAGACGTCACAGGTGTGAGTACTCCAAATACTTAAACCTTTGTACCCCAAAGCACTGTACCTCTTTGCACTCCAACTATCTGCAATTATTGTTCTCCAACGACATCAAATTTGGTCATTCAAAGCACTGTCCAATGGTTCAATTCAAAAACGTACCTGGCATTGTATCCCAACAGCTTTTTCTTGTTGTACTCCAAAGGTTGATAAAATTGCACCTGGCACTGCATCTACCTCCCAACAGCCTAAAATTTGTGCACTCCAAAGGGTAAATAAACATTGTACCTGGCACCTGGCACTGCATCTACCTCCCAACAGCCTAAAATTTGTGTACTCCAAAGGGTAATTAAAAATTGTACCTAGCACCTGGCACTGCATCTACCTCCCAACAGCCTAAAATTTGTGTACAAAGGGTAAATAAAAATTGTACCTGGCACCTGGCACTGTATCCATACCCCAACAGTTTGAAATTTCTGTGCACCAGAGGGTGAGCCACCCAACTTTAATACAACATACCTGGCACTGGGTGAACATGTATGGGTGGGTTCCACCTGCTGTTTGGGAGGGCTCCAGCCACTGCACGCAAAATTTGACAAGCATAATCTAATAACAAATATGCCAAGTATGAAGCATGTGATAACCAGTAAAACAATTATGATAACAAGCAATCATCATTTTGGATGAACCACAGCTACTGCAGACAAAGGGTATACGTACAAGTCCGATAAGTCATGGTGGTGAGTGAATACCTCAGCGAATAGAAGAAAAGCACAGGGGGTGCACATGGCACCATCATCATGCGATTGAAATGGATTACGAATTGACAATGCCTGGAAACCTGCATCCCCAGATTCAAGTACTGCGTTGTCAACGTATGCAAGGCAGGACATGGGAGTGCGTACCTCTTTACGCTAAAGAAAGCTTGTAAAGCTTGTAAAAGAGCCACGTGGTCAAGGGCGTGACGAAACCCAGAGCATTCCATACCCAAAGTCTCCTGTTGATCAGAGTCTGCTACGAAAGGGGATCGCCCAAGCTTGACACATACACACACACACACATTAACACACACCTGGACAGCAGAGCTAGTGGAGGGAGCGGTAAAGCGCAGTCCCACGTGAGCGGGTGACGCAGGGGGCAGTCCTGAGGGGAGTTTGACGTGCAAAGGCGTGCCCAGCACCTAAAGCAGAGGCAGAGTAAAAGAAGGGGGCTTGTCGGCAATCTAAAATGCAAGGGCGTGCCCAGCACCTAAAGCAGAGGCAGAGTAAAAGAAGGGGGCTTGACAGCAATTTATAATGCAGGGGTGTGCCCAGCACCAGACGCAGAAGCAAGTAGAGCTATTAGATTTGAAGAGGGGCTCAACGTGCCAGGACATGCCTAGCACCTGAAGCAGAAGCAGAGTAAAAATCGGGGGCTTGTCGGGAGTTTGATGTGCAAGGGCGTGCCTAGCACCTGAAGCAAAAGCAAAGGAAAACAAACAGAGACAAGGCTTGCTTTACAAAGGGCGTCCCTAGCACCTGAAGCAGAAAACAGCAGAGCAAAGCAAAGAGAAAAGGCGTCAGGGGGGCTTGATGTATGAAGTCGTCCTTAGCACCTGAAGCAGAAAGCAGCAAAGCAAAAGAGAACAGGCTTCATTAAAAAATGAAGTCCCTCCTAGCCTCTGAAGCAGAAAGCAGCAATGTGTGAAGTCCCTCCTAGCACGTGAAGCAGAGATAACACAAGGGGCTTGACAATAACTTGACGTGCAAGGGCAAGCACAGATGCTGAAGGGAGGCTTGACGTGCAGTAGCCTGGCCAACCACTGAGAAGAAGGCTAAAGAGACGTGATTGGCTAAAGAAGGGGATGATGATGATGGGCTAAAGAAGGCTAAAGAAGGTGAAGAGGCATGGTGGGCATGAGCTAACTACTTGGTGTAGGTGTGATAAAGCGGGCGTGCACACACACATACGCGCGCACACACACACACACACACACACACACACACACACACACACACACACACACACACACACACACACACACACACACACACACACACACACACATAAAATTTTCTAGTACTCCAGCAACGGCAGAAGGAGAGAAAGAATGCGAGGTGTGGTGTGGGTGACGTTGTTGCTTGCAGGGATGTCAACATATGGGAGCTAACTACACTGAATGGCAAGCCGCAGGCACAAGGTTGGCCAGAGCCATATGTATATATATATACGGTGTATATCCATTTTTTGGCAGGGATATCACCAAATATACGGTCATATACGGTGTACATATACAAGGTTCTGGCCAACCCTACGCAGGCACGATAATTGCGGCAGAGAAAGTGTGTAGGTAGCACCTGCTTTGCACTTGCAAACTTGTGACAGAGCAACAGGGAATTGCTGCAAACTAAACTTTACAAATTTGCCTTTTGGCAGCAAGCTTGCGTACATAGCACGCAGCAAGTTCTATTTACCGCAGACAAATGCAGACAAATGCAGCAGGCAGCCCCTTCCATTATTCCAGCTTGCTAGACACAGGTACCATTTGGAAGATAGGCAAAAGGGCAATAGAAACAATTGTTGCAAGCAAAACGTAATCCCTCTCGTAAGTGTGTCTCAGCCCCTGCTCTCACCCATCACTCGACAAACGCGTAACATGTTGTGCTGACATTCAAAATCTTCTTGAGACACACCCCCACAAAAACAGACACTAACACGCACACACGCATACAAACACACTCACACACGCATTACACACAAATTCTTATACTCACATCCATGCAAACATGCAAACACTCACACGCGCACACACGTGCACGCACGCACTTTGTGAGGCTCCCCGAAGCTGAACTCCAGCGGCTGCTCCCCCCCATCACCACGCAGGAGCACAGCAGAGTGAACACTGAGGCCCGCACTGGTATCCAGCACCAGCTCTGTGGCATTGTCAATCTGCAGGTTTACCTTCAACTGCAACGCGGAAACGTTGTGGACGGGATGAGTAGGAAAGTTGACACCCACACTCTCAGCAGCACTAGCTCTACGCGCAAGCGCAACCGCCCTAATGTGAGTGCAGTAGCCAGCATAACTTTCCAGGTAATTTGTTGTGAAAAAACTGGTGAATCACTTTCAATAACCAGGGAAAAGGCGCCGATGTATCATCGATTGCTGTAAATTCCTCCGTAAAAACAGTACCAATGTGCCTAATAAGCAAGACAGCCTTGAGGTTAGAAATGCTCAGACAAACTTGAATGATTTAGGAAATGTTCAGTCCAAATTGGGTTAGGGTAACAGTCTAAGCAGAATTTGGCAATTACAAAGAGCCTTCACTGCCACAAGCAACACTCACAGAGAATACAGCCTTGCTGCCACTGTTTCGTTATTCCACAGTTTGCTGCCGAGTTGGTCAAGTGTGTAAAGTTTTGATGCAATTTAAGTGTGACCGTATTAGTCTGTGTTTCCCTGCTAGCACATGCACATGCGCTCGCACATACAAACATACACCATGTGCATAATTTTGCCAACCCTGACAATGAAGTGGCAGCAAACAATGCGTCAGAAGCACCAGTGAGACCGCCACCACGTTAACATCAGTGGCCATTTGATTGCACAAGCACACTACTTGAAGGCAAAAAATAACATTGTAGGAGCACAACACAGTTTTTCCTCACCATACTCTGCATCGAAAGGGGCCAACCATTTCATGCTTCACGATGCAGGCTATTGGGGGTTAGGATTGGTGTCAGCCTTTAAAACGCACGGTACCCTCCAACAGGTTAACTTGGCAGACTGCGCACCTGGACATAGCCCTCAATCTTTTGGTCCTTGAAGTTTACATCCAATTCAAAGTCGCTGTGAAAGACCTTAGCAATCGACGTGTTTGCTAATGAGGTGTGGTCAATGTCGACCTTTCCTCGTGCAGACTTGTTCATCGCCATTGTGGCGTTGCTTGCCGTGAAACTTGCAAGAGGAGTGCCGTGCCGTCCCCTGATGATGCGTCCTGGAAACGGGCATAAACTCACGGAGCGAGTTGATTTCCCTCCTTTTGGGTATTTGAGTTTGACAGTGAGAAGGGAGTTCATGAAGGTGCTACAATAAAGTAAAGAAGCAAACATACCATCCTCATGTGTCTTACTTTGAAGGAGTAAAGGACACTTGCATGTGCGGTGCAAGGTGAAGCTTTTAAAGCTTTCTGCATTATGTGAACACAAAAGTTTGCATTACTCTGCAATTAAATCACAAGTTAATTTGTATTGTGAAATGACAGATGGAAGTCTGAAGACAGTGAGCAAGCTGCACAGAGGGCCGGGAAACAATGGAGAGGTCCTTTGACAACCTGAGCGCAGCAGTTGCTCTACGTACAGTACACGTGGCGGGCCCTTCTATACACGGGATTTACGTTATTCGTCCATTATCCTCTCCCATCAAAAACACACATGCAAAAGTATTAGGCCTTTTTAACACATACACACACACACAAAACAGAACACAGAAATCTTCACCACGGATTTTGTGCAGCACTGCATGGGTGTATATCATTACAAACGGTCACACGTGAAGAAGTGAGTCATAGAATAAACAGATTGTTTAGATTAAAGCGTACACAAATACACACGAACGCAAGCCTCGCTTGCACAATGCGTACGAATATGCCTATGAAGTTGACGTGAGGGGAACGCACCTGACTGTGCCTGCTGACTTTGCCTGTAACAGAAACTGCGCAGGGGTTTGGCCGGTTTGCTTCTGGAAGGAGGTGCAAGGACGTGAGTAGGCTTTAAAATCATGCTATAAACTAAATACCCATCCTGAAGATCACAGTCTGTACCTATTTATGCTCCCTCTTTATTTCATAAGATATCATAAACGTCACCAAGAAAAATCAATCGATCGATCCAGTTGCGACGTCGTTCCTGTGAAATAGCAGCACTATTAGTATTTATAAAATTTTGCTGCGGCACATGGGGCTCAGTTGGTCCTCGGGCACCATTCACTGTTATTAATTAAGCTTTCAGTTGTCAACACCATCCTGTGTGTATGTCCAACGTAGGTTTCCTTCTCGCTGCTGCCTGCTGATTATTGGTGCCGACAAAAATGTGCTGACCCCCCTCCTGTCCCCTTCTGTCTTCGTCCACCCTTCAGAAAGAAGAGAAGCCAACCCTTGCGTGAGTAGTGTGTAGAAGGGAAGGATGGCAGCGTTAAACGTTTGATCAGCCTGCCTGTCGGACCCGCCTCTGTCCTCCTCGCGAAGTTATTACGCGAAGTATAACACGCGATTTCCCATGTTTACTGCGCAGAGGTGTACAAGTCAAGACCCGCAAGCGTAATATCGTCGTACCCTCGGACCCCGGCTCCTTCGCGGATGCCGTGGTCCATATAATCCAGGACGCTAGCGAAGGCAAAAACAAGGATGCGGACTTAGAGCTGGGCGCAAAGGCCCTGGACGCAGCAGAGCTAGAGTACGCACGCTATGGCGACACCCTCTTCGAGGTGTTCTTCACAGGGGGGCGCCTGGCCACCGGTGCAGCCCTGGCTGAGGGAGGAACCCGGCTGGAGCACAATGTAAGGGGGAAAGGAGAGGGCTAAGACAATTGCCCATGCGAACTCAGCACACAGCAGGCGCAAAGCAGCAAGCGCAAAGCAGCAAGCGCACACACGGCAGCTTAACATAGCGACGAAAGCCTTTGTCTTCACCATGCATGCATGGAATCACGTGCATGCATTAATGCATCATCATGCATCATGCTCATGCAACGGCACTTGGAGTGTGCACGCGCACGCGCAGAACACACGTACACATACACACATGTACACACATGCACGCACGCGCACACACACACACACACACGCATACTCACACGCACGCACAAACTCAAATATACACACGCATACATACACACACACGCACATGCACGTGCACATACAGAAACAGCACGCAGGCATGCGCACACACACAGAGCCATGCGCTCACACATAGAGCCTCGCACTTACAGTCACACACATACAATTCATGAGCATTTACACGAAACGCTTGTTCATACATATACAAACGCACATGCATGCACACATTCATACGCACACGCAGACACACGCACGCATAATCACACACACGCACACACACATATACACATTCAAGCACGCACACACAGACGCACGTGCACGTGCACATACAGAAACAGCACGCAGGCATACGCTCACACATAAAGCCACGCACGCACAAGCACGCACATGCATTCACGTGCATTCACACAAAAGCGCTTCATACATATACAAACGCACATACATGCACACATTCATACGCACAAACACACACACACACACGGATACTCATACACACGCACACATACACACACAAATATACACACGCAAGCTCGCACACGCACGCACACACAGACGCACGTGCACGTGCACATACAGAAACAGCACGCAGGCATACGCTCACACATAGAGCCACGCACGCACAAGCACGCACATGCATTAACGTGCATTCACACAAAAGCGCTTCATACACATACAAACGCACATACATGCACACATTCATACGCACAAGCACACACACACACGGATACCCACAAACTCCAGGATTAAGGCGGTGTTCTTCTGAACCTCATAGTTATTGATGTATTTGGAGTTGAGAGTGTTCATACATACGCACACATACACACACAAATATACACACGTAAGCTCGCATACGCACGCACACACAGACGCACGTGCACGTGCACATACAGAAACAGCACGCAGGCATACGCTCACACATAGAGCCACGCACGCACGAGCACGCACATGCATTCACGTGCATTCACACAAAAACGCTTGTTTATACTTATACAAACGCACATACAAGCACACGTTCACACGCACACGCAGGCGAACACTTGCGCACACACGAGAACATCCACACACATAAACGCACCCGCGCACACACACAGACACACGCAAACAGACACACACACACACACACTGACACACACGCATATACACAAACACAAATGCGCAGACACATACACGCACAGACATACACACAGACGTACACACACAAACACGCATGCTTGCTCAATGCCAGATCCTCGCCACGGATGGATCACGAGAGAGCATTTTGCCCTTCATGAAGGTGTTCCAGGGCTTAACAAGGTACGATTGAGTTCTATGGGTATCATGCGTACTATTTACTTATTGCAAGTGTGGAGCTCCCAGTGAGGTTAGGCAACCTGCTTTGATTACGAATGTACCTGCTTTGACTACGCCCGTGCCTGCTTTGACTACGCCCGTGCCTGCTTTGACTACGACTGAACCTGGGGCTCATTTGGGTGAGCCATGGAATGCAATAGGCCAACTCTATGGTCGCTACCCCCTGCAACTGAGATCAGGAAACGCTGTGTTCTGCTGGTACACGAGTGCTGTACACATACCTGCACATGAACACGCACTCACACATGCACTTGCACACACACAAACACACACAAACACACAAACACACACACACACCTGTCCACCTGCTTGTGCAGGCGTCGCCCTTTCCTCATCCGAGGCCTGGAGAACACATTGGTCAAGCTGCTGCTGTCGCTGGAGTTTTTTGACTTGAAGGGGCGCAAGAAGATTGCGATAGGTGTGTTGGCTTTGATGTTTTTTTACTTGAAGGGGCGCAAGAAAATTGCGATAGGTGTGTTGGCTTTGATGTGGTGGTGTGCAGGCGTCGTGGGTGCGGGCGTACGGAATTTCTGCCTGCCTGTGCTGCAGACAAGCGAGGATTGTGCTCGTACTCGTAACACGTGCATGTATGTATACACATAGTGATGCATGTACAAACACACGCACATACACACACATACACACACGCACAAATACACACACACACACACGCGCGTGCGCACACAAACACACACGCACACATGTACGCTCAAACACACACGCACATACACGACACACGACACACAGCCCTGGCCCTGACGTTCACCCTCAAAATCGGTGTGCTGACGGACAACATCTTCACCTCCCTGCTGAACGAGCGCCTAGTAGAGAAGGGTACGGTGCTGGAGGTCTTCACCACCTTCTTGCAGGTAATGCATGTTTTGCAGTATCGTGCGTGTCCATGCCCCTATAGCGTGCAAATGTTGCTTTTCCCCGATTAGCATTTGAGGGCCCCTGTACCGTGCGGCAGGTGTTCAACACGCCTTCCTGGCGACATTTCCCTATTGTGTGTGTGTGTGCCGTGTGTCCGTGTGTTTGTGTGTGTGCCATGTGTTTGTATGTGTGTGTGTGTGTGCATGGGTGTGTGTGGGTGAGGGCAGGGATGGGTGTGGGTGTGTGCCCACACCTCCCCCCCTTCTGATTCCTACAATACTGACAATCACTGTTTTGTACAGGGATGGGTCATACGGACTTCTGAGACGTCCCGTACGGTATAATACGCTATTAATACGCAATACGCGTATAATACGAAAACGTATTTATGCTATTTTGGGGGGTACCCTGGGCTTGCACCAACCACCCTCCAACCACCACGAATTGTCCCCCCAGCCTCC
>Ga0307942_1000777_pt1 | contig 23682 bp, 28 predicted proteins | sample OrgLakmetagen175_FD_201846 | JGI IMG/M metagenome (GOLD analysis project Ga0307942, IMG submission 201846) | Saline water microbial communities from Organic Lake, Antarctica - #175 | ecosystem: Environmental > Aquatic > Non-marine Saline and Alkaline > Saline | place: Antarctica: Organic Lake... | reverse complement strand
TGGCTGCTAGAGCAGCCATGCCAAACAGTGAGGAAGGAAGTGTGGTATGTTGTGTGCCTAGCTGCCCTGACTGCAATGTTAAGAGCTAGGGGTTTGATGTTTAGCACGCTAGCCAGGACAGGCGTAGACCCTGCAGTAGTAGAAACTAGGGCAATTGATCTTCTCCTCGCAGCTTTAAAAGACTTTGCAGCCTGCCAAGGTAGTGTCTCCAGTTTCTCTGACCTAGGCCAGTCTCACCCCTTTGTGTATGCTAGGCCAAACGGCTCCTTGGCTGTTCACTGCAGCTCCCTCCCTAGCGTGTCTACCGCCTTGATCTAGGTATAGGTTGGCCAGCTTCCCCTTGCTCTCGGCTCTTAGTATAACAACCCGCCTCTTGTTATCTAAACCTTTATTAGTTCATTGTACTCCTTTCGTGTCTCCCAAGTATTGGATCGTAATGTTGAGAGTGACGTGTTGGTGCAGCTGCGTTATCTGTAGGGGAACTTTCTCTTCTCTTTGGGTTGTGTTGGAGTTTGGCTTTGGCGCACCAGTCATCGCAATGGCTTAGCTGCTTTTATCCTGGCTAACTCTTAGCTTCCCTAGTTTTTATGCTGAGTGCCTCACGGTGTTGTAGCTAGATCGGCCCGTTGCTGAGTACTCTTTACTAGCCCTGTCTTCCTAAAATTTGTTCTTTTTACGTGGGCACCAAAGTACGCAGGCTTCCCTTCCTACTTTCTTTCCTATGCTTGACCTTCTCGTACACGTTTTGCCCTTCTTCTCATCACCTTGGTTGTCTGCCCTATTTTCTGTTATCGCTTCCAGCCTGCCTCTCTTGCTTCCCTTTTATTTATCAACTTTCAGTTTCATTTCAACCTCGTAGTAGGGAGTTTGGAGTTAGCTATCTCTCCTGGACCTATGTAATACGATCATAAAAAAAACTGGGAATTGAACATCATTGCCATATGGAACACCAAGGGCAGGGTCTGCCTTAATGCTCACAACAAAGACTGGCAAAAAGAACTTGCCAAAGAAATCCCTGAGGCAAAGTGGGAAATTCAAAACATGCATAACCATCCTTACCAAACAGCCTTAGGTTCCGGACAACACTCAGGACTCATCAAATGTTATTAGGTTCCCAATGACCACCCTCAAGCCTCAGAAGGCCCAGATAAGACAGGTGCCCAGATTAGCACTGACCAACCTCATAACCGGAGTATCGATAAAGCACTTCAAAACAGCTCCAGCCTAAACCTAACCCGTAAGGTAAAAGATTGGCGGGATTGGACCTACACTGATGGCAGCCTCCAAAAGAATGAAGTAGGGCAAGACACCGGATCAGGCGTTTACCACCCTCACCTAATAAATGTTTCCCACAATGTAAACCCATAAGGCATGGGTATAACCAACACCATCTCACTTGCAAAGCTAGCAGCTGTAGCAGCTGCAGTCATACACGGCTACTCACATATAGTCACAGACAACCTTACATCACTGCACCAAATTAAAAACAGCTCTCACACCCGAATCTTCATCGCCACCACATCCAAGGAGATATCCGCTATGAGCATGCCGTGTCATTTGCTGCAGGTGTGCGTGCAGGGGGCTGGCGTGAGGCAGGAGAGAGAGCCATCAAATTTGCAGCTGGCATTTTCCGCGCCACAAACACGCTTCTTAACCCATTAAAATGCCGATTATATTTTTAGAAACGCGCTCATCACACTCATAATCGCGCTTATGAGTTCCAAAAGCGCGCGTTTCTGACTCAAAAACACGCGTTTCTGACTCAAAAGCGCGCGCTTATCAGCCGTTGTTAGCGTGCAGAGCGCGAGAGTTCAGAAACGCGTTTCTGAAGCTCAGAAACGCGTTGATAACGCGAGGCTTTTTGACAGTGAAGGAGATGTCCTTCAATCCATTGCTAATCTTCATCGCCACCACATCCAAGGAGATATCCTTCAATCCATTGCTAAAGCAATCCGCCAATCACCATCGCCCATCCACTTCCTCAAAGTAAAGTCCCATGCCGGTAATATCGGTAATGAACATGCCGACGCCCTTGCTAAAAAGTCAGCCACCAACTACTCCGACATCGCGGACACCTCCATCTGAACAGCAGGCCCTGAGGGAAATCCCTTCTACAACATCCACTGGCTTACAAAAGAAGACACAGAAAACCAAACACAAACCTGTAATCATACCCATACAACAAACATGGCCCATCCTCCTCCCCCAAGGCTTTGGTACCTACCAAACCACCATGACGCCCTTCAAGCACATATGCATTTTCTCCATAAACTGGATAAATGCCAAAACTGAAGCAAGCTACCATGCGTACTACCAGCCCTTCATAAAGGATGGCACTGCCAATGGAGCCACTAGCAATACTTACCTAACATCATCCAATGTTTCCTTCAAGACTAAATGTATCATAATGAAATACAGAACAGGCCCTTTATTATAAAAAACATGCGGTATTGTTCAAACTCTCAACAACTCAAACCTGCCCCCTCTGCCCACAATTAGACGGTGTGCCCTACACATCCTTTCTGGGTGTCAACAAACACAAACAAGGATCACTGAAGACATAATTTAGCATGCCGCATGATCTTTAAGGCTATCAGCAAAACAGGCTCCTTAGGGTCATGCATTATCGCCAAAGATATAGGCAGCAACGAACGGATGACCATGCAGAATCTCCAGATTCCTGAAAGCCGAAAGTAGAATTGTTCCCAAATGGCTCTTCCTACCCCGCTTCTCAGATTAAGACAGAATTACCTCCAGCCGCCCAGATTTTGTGCTACCATCGCTGCAACAAAACAAATTAATGTAGGGGGGTGGGTTCTTCGTAGTGGCAGGAGGGGGCAATTGACTGGGAGCACCCCAGCAGCACCGCCAGCCACCAGTGGAGCCACCAACCCCAGACAGCACCGATCTGAAGACCTCAGCAAGCCTCGGCGTGACATCCACCTCGTTGAGATCAAGTATTGTGATGACACCAGACCTCAGAACCAGCTGAACGCCGCAAAGGAACAGTGCAAAGATCTCTGCAACATTCTCCAATCAAGGAGCCTCCGTTACTCTCCACATCATCCTTTTGGGTGTGGGTGGCATCATCTACAAAACTCATACTCTGAAGCCTTTCAAGGTACTGGGTCTTGATTCTCAAAGAGTTAAGAAGCTTGCCTCCAAGCTCCATGTGCGCTCTGTGAACTTTGCTGCTAAACTTGTCCATACTAGACGTGCCCTTTCCAGTACTGTTATCAACTCTCATCAGGAGCCGGTTTTAGGCCAAGCCTGCAACCCTCTAAATCCCCATTGATTTTTCCTTTCCTTTTTGCGGTGGAGGAGCTTTACGGTACTCGGTACCAAAGTGGCTCCTTCTCCTTAATTAATGTGGGGAGTGGTTTTCACTGCCTGCACAGTTTTTCTTTTTCTTTTTCTTTTAGCAAAAGCTTGACGCCCTTGAAGGCTCTCATGCCTCAACACGGCAAACACTAAACATAATACGCACAGCAATCATCCCTAGTCTGGCCTATGCCTTTGCGGTCACACCATGCTCCTACCCAGACCTGGATAAGTTGGATACACAATGATTGGAAGGGTGATCAAAAGCAAACACAACTTGTGGCGAAGCACACTGACTGCCATGATCCGTGAAGATGTCCATAGTTTTGATTGGGTGCCCCCTCCCATCTACGTGGAATACCACAGGCGCTCAGCAGTAGCACTCGCTCGTAACAAGCCTAGAAGACCCTTATGAACGTCACCAATCTGTGACCATGCATCTCCTGACCCACCAGGTCGCCCAACTCAAGGCCCTTGCCACTACATTCCTTTCCACAGGAGAAGGAACGTCGCTACCTATAAAACGGCAACTCAACCTACATATGCAAGCACGTCAACTCGCTAGCAACCACGCCAGCAAACTCCACTTAGCCTTGAAAAGAAACAGCACGTTTTTAGACGATCTCAAACTCAGAAGTCACCTCTGCCCGCAAGCCCCCCCCCCCCCAACATTAGCCACCCTCATCAATTGTATCACCAAACTGCTTATGGACCTAGGCATTACTGGCTTCCATGACCTCACATCAGCCAACGAAAAATACATTGTCTCTGGGAAACAAAAACAATTACACTCGAGTCTCCAAAAAGCACATCATAGCCCTAAATAGGCTTGCTGCCATTGCTAACCTGCCTGGAGCACAAGAGCTAAGCCCAACATCAATTGCACAAAATTTTCAAGATAGGAATCCAGAACAGTCTATCCTAGTACTTAATTACCGCAAAATAAACAGACAAGCCATGTTTTGCTGTTGCGCTCTCTAGGGTGAACTTATTTTACAAATCATACATCTTGACTGAAGGCCTCCTTCTTGTAAACCTTGTAAACCTTGTAAAGATTACCAGTACATTTTCTATTACCCGGAAAATAACAGATAGAAGCCGCTACTCTAGGGCAAAGGTTAAAAATAGCAATAGTAGGAATTTACAAGTATTTGATAGTTTAATTCTTTGTGCCATCGTATGGTGGTACAGAACATGAAAGACTATGCGAGATGCGTAGTACGTGTTGAGGACCAGTGCAAGCCTAGTCTTCCTGTGTCCGAATGAAACTAAAATTATAAAGATGATTTAATATAGTGCCCTGCTCGTACATGCATTAACCAGATGCTGCATCAAATTCTAAGCTATGATTGTCTACCTATTAAGGCAATGGGTCTGCGTTGGATTTCACCACTCCGGCCTTAATCAGCAAGCTGTTAAGAGATCTAAGTGCCATCATGTCAGCATCTGGGAAGACTACGGGGCGTGTCAGCTGCAAGAACAAAGGTAGGGCGTTTCTAGGTATGTTGCAGAGAAAAGCTTTGTGTTTCTGACGTGGGGGCAGTGTGGATCCGAATCAGTTGTATGTAAAGGGGAAATCAGCAATAATTTGCCTAACATTTTGAACCGATGTAAAAAACCTCATCATATTTATCCCGCACCCCATTTTTCATTCTGTTATTTGAATCCCACACCTTCCCGGACCCCAAAGAAAAAGAGTAACCCTGCAGGGTTGTTCTAGGCTTGTTCAGCACCACTGCTCGTGACTTGCGTCCCAAAAGCGTTATTTCGTCGGCTCCGCACAACCTTGCAGAGTGACAATGTATGTATTGTACGCAGGCTTGTGCGACCACGCCGTCCTAGAGCAACTTTGCCCGTATTTATGGTACCATACCGTATTACGCCAAACCGTACTGAACAAAGAAGGTGGAGTTGACTAGTACGGTCTTGATTCGTACCAGACGGTGGTCACCGTACAGTGCGATTTTGGTGTAATTTGGCCGTTTGGCTCCAATTTCGGCCCAAAACACTTGTTTTCTTTTTGCAACAATTGTTCAAGTATAAAACGGCAATTGTTAACCAGGAATCAAGTACTGCATCCGACTTTGAGTTTCCTTGCAAGTCACTGCTGGGACCTTCCCCCAAGCTGATGCAGCCCCAACCCAGCCTCAGGGTCGTTCAGAAAAGCGTTGTATGGCGTCAACGCGTGAGAGGGTACGCTGGAGGTGGAAATGGGAGGTTTTGGAGTGGAGAGGCCTTTCTGAGGCCATTATTGCACTGGCAGTGCCAGCTTGGACCGTACTGTACACCGGACCGTATTTAACCGTCTAGACGGTAAAATGCGGTCGCCAAAATTCGTAAATACGCCGTGTTTTACAAAAAGACGGTCTGTACTATCTGTGCAATGCGTGCGTGTATGTGTGTTTGTCTGTGTGTGTGCCTGTGTATTTATGCATGTGCATGTACGTGTGTATGCGTGAGTGCACGCCTTATGTGAATTTGTGCGCACACGTGTGTATGTGTGTATGTATGTATGTATGTGTGTGTGTTTGCGTGCGGGTATGAGCGTGCGTGCGTGTGTGTGTGTGAGTGTGTGTGTGTGTGTGTGTGGATGTATGTGTGTGCGCGCGTGTGTGTGCACCTTGCTGCACCATATACGCTGCAGTGGTGTGCATGGGGCTGTGCTGGAGGCTTTGCTGTGGCTGTTCCCTGTCTGCTAAGAGGACAAGGCAGGTGCGAGCATTTACAAGCTGGAACACACCCGGGCCCCTGACACAGCAAGCGCAACCAGGAAAGTGTGCTGATGGATACTGCACCAGCAGGGAATGGTCTGGGGACTTGGCTGAGGAATTTTGGGCAGCTGCCATAATAATGTGCTCTGAAACTTTACGGCAATCCAGGGCCTTAAACATTGTTTGCCACAGTACGAGTTTTTGTTACGAGCCTATGTCAAGTTTCAGCACAGGAGGTGCCCTGGGAGACCCTGGGCCAGAGTTTGCTTGGCAACAATTTTGTCGAGAATCAGGCCCTGCCGCTCGGTGCCATGGGTGGGCCTGGGGAAGCTTGTGTGAAGTTCTGTGGGAAGTAATCAACGCTAGGAGCTCACGCCCCCACGAGGAGGGCTTCGCCAAAGAAAATATTTCAAGTAACCGCCCCCCTGTTCACTCGGGCCTCTTTTCACAATTGTTCAAAGCAAAGGAGTTGGATTCTTGCACCAAGCCAAACAACTGTTGTTGCAAGTCTGCTACGCCCTGGAAATCTCAAAAAATCAATTTATTTCTCATCTGCATACACCGACCGCCCACTTAAAAAGATAAATATTAAACAGGAGACCGTAGTTGTCATAACTTTTTGTTGTCACGTGTCGATTGAGATATATTTTACATCTTTGGAATCCTGACATTGAGAGCTAACAGTTGGTATATAAATGAGTTGATTCTGAGGGGTTGGTGGGTGGCCTTTTGGGGGGACTCGGAAAAATTGGAGGGGGTCTCCAAAAAAATTCAAGCAAATAGTTAATATATTTTTGGATATCTCAGCTCAAGCCCGTTTGATTGGGAATTTTGTTGGGTGATTTGATTAAAGGGGGGGTCTGGGTGCCTGGTCACAGAAATGCATGGAATGCCTCCAAGGAGGTCGCGGGGGTGTGTTCAGGCAAATTACCAGCAATTGAGTCCAAACATGCAGTTAACGTATTGCATCATGCACAAGTTGCATGAATAAAATAAAAAGGTGCTTTGGCAAAGGTGCTTAGGCTGGATTTTTGCACTAAACAGGTGGTCAGTGCAAGAGCGTATGCAAACCAGTTTTTGTCCTACAACTCTTTACGCATTAAAATAATAGACATGAGAACTTTGCAGGCATATAGCTGCTTAAATTCTGAGCAGATTGACACCCATTTTAATAGTGTGGGGGGTCAGGAAAGGGGGGTTTGGGGGGTGGGTGGTCATTTTGGGCCGGAGGCCAAAAATTTACACGTGACTGTCAGAAATTGTTTTTTCCAGGAGCCCTGATATAGGTATTTCATAATAGTGCAGTCACCCTGTGGGGCAAAACACGATATTTATGATACTTATTTTCTCCGTGGCCGTCCCATGCATTGACCTTGCCCCTTTCCTGGCCTCACAATGCCAGCACTTATGAACTAGCTATTATCTCCCCTTCACCATAATCAGGACCTTCAAGTTGTGTTGGGTAGGATAACCTTTTTTTGGCAAAGCCCCCCTCGTGGGGGCGTGAGCCCCTAGCGTTGATGGCTTCCCACCGCACTTCACACAGGCCTCCCCAGGCTCACCCAGGCCACCCCACGGGCTGAAACTTGACATAGGCTCCTAATTAAACTTTCTACCGCACCAGATGAATCCTGGGACCCTGGGGTGCGGTGTGTCAAGATGTTGAGTAACATTTTGTTTTGGCAGTCCAGCCCTCCTTCCCAGGCCCATCCACGGCACCTCCCGGGCTGAGACTCGACATAGGCTCCTAGCCAATCTTTCTACCGGGGCGGATGAAATCTGGGACCCTGGGGTGCCGTGTGTAAAGTTTTACAACTTTTATGTTTGGAAGCTCTAGGAAGCTGCCCAGGACTCCTCAGCCATGCCCCCGGACCACTTCCTGATGGTGCAGCATCCATCAGCACACTTTCCTGGCTGCAAATACTGCGTCAGGGGCCCTCAGTTGTGTTCCGGCTGCAGAGTTCACGGTTGACCATGCAAGCAGAATCCGGTAATATTCATTTCGATGGGCTATACAATTTTAGTTTGGTCAGTTGGTCATTACGCGCGGAAGTTTGCTTGGACGGGACCCTTCAGGAACACGGTCCGTGTTGGCTTGGACTGTTCGCGGGGCATGGAGCGCACGGTGCAGGTGCTTGCCGTGCGCTGGTTGTTGAAGCAGAGTTCAGACATCCAGCCTGGGCACCAAGCTCGCACCTGCCCTCTCAACAGACAGGGAAAAGCAGAAGCAGCACATCCTCACGCCCGTTTCAGCAAAGGCTACTCCAGCACAGCGCCATGCACACCACTGCAGCATCTGTGGGGCGGCAAGACACACACAAAGGTGTGCCTGCACACACGCACACATGTGCACGCACACATGCACACATGCATGCGCACGTGCGCACACATACAACAAACACAAACGCACGCGCACAAACACACAGACACGCGTGAGCACACATAAATACGCACAAACACACAGGCACACACGCGCGCACACACACATACACACAAACATACACGCGCGCACACACACTCACACGCACACATGCATATGCACGCACACGTTGCACGCGTTATGGGCTACGCCAATTTTCAGCATCGCTAGCTCCCACACTTGTCTTTGCATGTGTGCAAATCAAACAGGCCTTGCCTGGCCAAAGCCACACTGCCAAGGCCACACTGCGTGGCTTGCAGTTTCATGAATGTCAGAGCACAACAAAACAATTGCTCACATACTATACCAATCTACGCCCTTCAAATTTTTGAGGCCTGAATATTCATACTGCAACTTTGTGTGAACGTGAAAATGTGGCATGTGGCCGAGAAGGCACGGACGGGGATTGCTGCATGCAAGAGGCTAAACATTCTGCTAAAATGAAAAACTGGTCCCGTTTAAAATTGAATGTAATCATTGTTTTTGTCCACAACTCTAAGAGCAAAATCAGGCTAAACTCGTGGCAGGTGTAGAGCGGCAGATCCTTCTGTCATTTTCCCTTGCCCCTTGTGTAAGTCCCTCCCACTCGCAGGCATTCCCAGTTCCCCTGCCCCCAAATGATGTTGCAGCATCATTGAATGATATTAAAACTGCTTGTATCCTGAGCAGAGCCTAATCAATCTGCATGCTCAGAAATGCACAGCTTCCCTGTTTCAGTGGGTGCAAATCAGGCATTGGACCCCTAACATCTCCTTGGAATGCCAAAGTTTCAGCAAAGGTTAATGATGGAGATGATATAAGAACAGTCTGCTGCGTCCAGATGAGGTGGAGGGGGCTTCAAACTGGATAAAAGCTCATTGGCAATGTTAGGGGGCCATTGCCCGGGACGACCCTGTGCGCCTTTAATCAAGCTGAGAGCCTTTTTTGGACAAAAGGCCGCGCCAGAAAGCAAGGCTTCACGAACAGAATAAGCTCTTATTTCACCCTCACCTTCTGGTCCTTCTTCTTAAACAAGGCAGCCAGCAAACCCTTGATTCCTTTCTCTGGTTGTTCTTCTGAGCTCTCCTCTTCCTCTGTTGGCTCATACGCAAATGAGAAAGCGCGCTTGAGGTCTGCTGGCTTTGCAGGAATAGGGGCATCAAAATGGCCAGGAATGACTTTGTTAAAGTCCCAATCGCTGCAAATGCTGTCCACCCAGCGGCGCGTCTGAAAAATGGGATTCACATTTGATAGTCCGTGTGAAAAGGGTAGAAGGCAGGTCTGGAATCTCGCTTGCTGACACAGGCTGAAACACCAAGTGAAATGTTTGGAAGCTCTGGGCATTGAATTGAGTAGGTAAGCCTTGTGGCAAGAGCGAAAGGCGGAGCAGCAAACTACTCTCACCAATCAAGGGGTTCACCAAGTGTGATGCAGTAGCATTCTCAAAAGTTTGCAAAATTTTGCATCTGCGGTGTAGGAGCAGCAGCACGCAGCACTCACCGTCTTCGGCACTTTGGAGTAAACGAGTGTCTCGACGACAGGCCCAACAATTAAGCGATTGGCAACGGCGTCAAAAGAGGCCTACAACAGTTTGGTAGATAAGCTGTCATCTCGTCCAAAAGGCCGTGTATAAAGCTGAGGCTTGTGTGAGATGCAGTTGTGCTAAATGTAATCAGCTTCTGCTGCTGCTGCTGCTGCTGCTGCTGCTGCTCTCTCTCTCTCTCTCTGTCTCTCTCTGTCTCTCTCTCTCTCTCTCTCTCTCTCTCTCTCTCTCTCTCTCTGTCTCTCTCTCTCTCTCTCTGTCTCTCTCTGTCTCTCTCTCTCTCTCTCTCTCTCTCTCTCTCTCTCTCTCTCTCTCTCTCTCTCTCTGTCTCTCTCTGTCTCTCTCTCTCTCTCTCTCTCTCTCTCTCTCTCTCTCTCTCTCTGTCTCTCTCTGTCTCTCTCTCTGTCTCTCTCTCTCTCTCTCTCTCTCACACTCTCTCTCTCTCTCTCTCTCTCTCTCCCTCTCTCTCTCCCTCTCTCCGGTCTGCTTTACAAGCACTCTTGGCCACTGAGGACTGAGGACAGACTGGCGATGCACTAACCGACATGAATTTGCGTTACCGTCTGTCATGTGCCTTTTGTATTCAGCTCCTGCCTGTCGGCACGACACCCACCTCTGGTTCTAGAAGATTAGACGGTCCGAAGTAAAGTACTAAGAGAGCCATACGCTTCCATCCTGAGAGTGGGAGGACAGCAAGGATATGAGCTAGCGTGAGGTAGATCTTTGTTTTTGCATAATGCAGTCTACGGTACCCATATAGCTCTTGCTCTTAAACGACCAGGAGGGTGGTCAAACTGCATGCGTAGATTTTATCAGCTTGTACAGTCCAAAAAAAGGGTTTGACACGATCAAGAGTTCACGCTCACCTTTGACACGAAACTCTTTTGTGTCTGGGACAGGTTGAGTCATGGCCATTTCCTTCACCTGTTATGCATGTTTTGGGTGGAAGATCGTGATGCAGGCAGGCTTTAACCAAATGAACAAAACAGTGGTGCGCAACGTAAGATGCAACGCTCAAGAGCAAACCTAGCCCACCTCTTCTGGGGTCCTATCTCCAGCGATCGATCGATTGAGGAGGCCATCACGAGCAATTTCAAGAAGTGCGTACTTGGGGATGACATCAGGCACCTGCAGCGTGCACGTTCAATTCAAACAAAATCGAGCTTGACCAAAATAAAATTCGGCCTATAATGAGCAACCGGACAACCTAAATGATGAACCCATCAGAGTGCTGTGTACCAGCACTGATTTTCAATTTATTACAAGCACTGCACACATCTTGCCTTTTCAGAGATGCGCAGCAGGGCATCCGTGACGAGGAGAGTCTTTGAGCGCTTGTGGAAAAAGGCCATCTCTGTTAACCTGATAAAGTTCCCTGCCCCTGCGAGCACCACAATTTACACACCGCACATGACGCTCCTTTTTACAACTTTCCATCCTTTTAATCGCTCAGCCATCCATCCACGGCAACCACGCCTTTCATAGGATGGGTGATACTAACCAATGGAGGTTTAAACAGTGAATGTGACACAAACTACGAGCATGAAATGAATAACACAAATATACCGATTGCTTTCTGGGGAGTGCTGATTGCACGGTCAAATTTTCATGAAACGTGACCGCACCCTCCCAACTTCTGCACACCAAGTATTTGTTGACTCAGCGATAACATCGTCAAAACTTACAAATTCCTAATCGTAGGATTTTGGGCACCACATGATATAGCCTGATATGGGCAGTACAGTAAGCGTAGAGTACCTACAATGCAGGTCGCATTACCCATCCCTGCCTCTTCTATTCCTGGGTTGCCTTTTGCGTGCGCGGTCAAACAAGCAGTAGCAAGAAGCGTTTAACAGGACTGCCACCAATCTACCTGTAAACTGATAACCTTTTGTTACATTGTAGATCCCAGGCACATTGAATCACTCACTGCTGACTGGAGGCGGTGCAAACAATTTTTGCTCGATCTCGCCGGCCCAAGGCGAGTTTGTGTCATCGCTTAATAATTCGCCTATATATGCGTGAGGCAAGAGGAAGGCAGCATGTTTTCCAAATTGTGTCATCGCTTAATAGTTTGCCTAGTAATATGCGCGAGGCAAGAGGAAGGCAGCATGTTTTCCAAATTGTGTCATCGCTTAATAATTCGCCTATTATGCGCGAGGCAAAGAGCAAGGCAGCATGTTTTCCAAAGTGCGTCCAAAAATACTCATACTCAAACTGTGACAAAACCACTGAATGATGGCAGTCAGAGACTGGTCCTTTTTTGAAGCATACATGCGGCCCTGTTGTTTGTGCTTGCGCCTTAAGAACAGGGTTTGGTCTGCCAGTAGCTGTATGTATTCATAGCGTGACAATAGAGGTCCCCAATTAAAAGCCCCAGACACACACTATGCATGCATACCCATCCTCCTCAGGAAGAATTCATATAATAATGCTGTACATTCAGGATTTGCCTTTTGAAGGCAAGCCTCACTACCCCATTAAAAAATCAGATGAGCTGGTGACCCTACCTGATGGAAAGATGCCGAAAAAATGCAATGGTAGGTTCAATGGAAACGACCACTGGTTGGGGGTCACCCAAACCTGCATAAAAAAAGGATGAGCAACCCATCTTACATCCTCCATCCAACTAACGAAAGCCATGATTGCAAATACATGCAGGACCAACCTGAACCCTCAAGTCATAAAGGCGCAAATCACCTTGCCTTGATCTACCTAGGCGACTTTTGCTAACCACTTCTTCGTGCAAGCAGGAAAAACAATACAGTTGGGCTGCCATCTTATTGCGCACTCCTCTCATCCGCACATGCCACACGCCCAATCACTCTGCTTACACACAGGCACATGCCCAACCTAGTGCAGCCACCGAAGCAGCACCTTTGCTTTAGGAAACGCGCGCGAGAAAGGCCCCACAAAGGCCTTGTGCTCATATGCGTATGTGGGCAGGATAATGTGCTCCACAGGGGCATCTAGGTCTTTGACCAGCTGCACACACTCTGGTGTGGGGGCGATGGGAGAATGCACCCACAGACCTGTGTTCAGTCAGGCATGCATGCGTCTTTTTGCCGATTGCGAATCAGTTAATTTGACTGTGTAGCATGCATGTTCATTTTGACACACTGGGGTGTGTAGTGTAGTTAGCTACAGTTAACCAGGTAAGGGGAGTAAGTGTCAGATAGCTGAGTTTTACACAAATTCGCTAGGTCCCATGGTCCCATGCCTGCCACATCCATTAATAGGTAGGCCAAACTTACATTCCAGGAAGATACTTGGCAACATATGTGGTGTAGGCAAGCACATGCAACCTGATGAGTGTCTCAATCTTTCTCTCAAGTAATCTGACCTGCACCTGGGTCCTCTGGTGATCCTACATCTGCCAAAGTCAGACACTTTTGTGTTAAGGCCCCTCCATTTGCTTAGAAAGACATTTTGTCAGGGAACAGGAGAGCTCACAAAACTTCACAGCATGCGCACATGCCTATGAACAGCAAGCCATAGCAAACAAGTGTGCTAACGCAATTCACCTGGTAACCATTAAAACACTGGTACCAAGCAGCATAGGGAGAGGTAGGAATTACTGATAACAAGGCAACCCCCCTTGCCAGCCTTTTGATGTGCAACGTCAAACTGAAGCTCCGCATTGTAAGCATTACTTTGCCTAGACATAATTTATAAAGTCAGCAATCTGCCTATACCTCCGCTCTTTAGCTTGATGACGGTCATGCGCACAGGAATGAAAACATTGAAGAGCTCCAAGGCCTGTGTTTGCTCAAAAGTCCAAACAGAGCCCTTCTCCACCTGCGAGAGAGTCCATACATGGCTTAGATTGAAGTACTGGGCCAAACTGTTGCCTGCAGATGACCCCCCAAAAATCGTATTCTGTATAAGTACTTAAATGCTTGCTTCCTCACTACCTCTCAATTTGAAGAGCCCCTAACATGGAGGCATGCTTGCTTTTACAATCATGATTGCATCGTGTCCACTTATGTGGTTTTGGCCAGCTGTCCAAGAACGGTTAGACACGAGCAAGCTCACCTCATATCTGCATGTTTTCCTAGTGAAGGTTGGGCCCAGGGGGAAGGGAAAGCCCGTGACAAAGGCGTAGAACTGATTCAGTCGTGGCTTGCGATCAAGGGGATCAAGGGGGTCTGATTCATCCTCCTGGCGTGGTGAAGGCGCCTTTTTACTTGCAGGTACTACCTGAAGAGCCAGATAGTCGCCGTGCCAGACGGATGATTTCTGGTGAGCAAGGGGGTGTAGCTGCTGAATCCCTGTTGTAGACTTCGATTGTGCATTTGTGTATTTTGTGCGTGTGTGTGTGTGTGTGTGTGTGTGCGTGTGTGTGTGTGTGTTTGCATGTGCATCTGCCTGTGCGTGTCTGCATTTGTGTATGAGTGTGTGTATATGCATGTGTCTGTCTGTATGGGTTTTTGCATGTGTGTGTGTGCGTGTGTGCCTGTGTTTGTGTGCAAGTGTGTGTGTCTGTGTTTGTGTGCATACATGTGTCTTTGCGTGTATGTGTGCTTGTGCATATGTGTGTGAGTACGTGTGTGTGTATGTATGATTGTGCATATGTGTGTAAGTACGCGGGCGCGTGTGCACTTGCATACCCTTTTGTTTGTCTTTGTCGCTCGAGGGCTCACAGTGCGCGGTTTGTCAGTGGTGAGCTTGGAAGCAGCACACGACACATCTGCGAAGCAGCCGCTGCCAGATGCTGGGAGCTTATTTAGGGTGAGCAAATGATCTCCAGGAGTTGGCCTGCTGCAATGCAAGCTGGCCCCCAGCCGATTCTGGAGCATCACCCACCCAGACCCTTGCTAAACTGCCTGCTATTTGTCAATTACTATTAGTCTTTTTTATTAATACAAATTCTTTCCCTAATTACCTACCTGTTTGATTCTAACTTGCACAATGATGAAATCTCTCTTTGCATTCCCCCGACAGGTCAATTGACCAACCAATGTCTGAAAAAGGAAATTCTGGGGCGGATGCTGGTATGGTTTACATGCATGTCAAACTTGCATGCTTATATCCCTGAATATGTGCATGCCAACTGGTACATACTCCTTCACCTGATAACTTGGGTTTCCTGTGCACGCACCCCTAAGGTGCAGGTGCCAAGGTGGACGATGAGCTGAACTTGGACCAGTTAAAGCTCTTGAAAGAAGTGTTTGAGGTGCGTGCCACCAGCTGGGGCAAGCTACTTATTGTGCTTACAGCAATAGACCATTTGTCTTAGCATCATCGATCATCGCACTTGCGGGGAGCGGATAGGGAGTTTTTGTCATAGGGAGTATATCAAACAAGACATTTCCTTCCAGCAAAACCCTATACGCCTCGCAGGAGGCAGATGATGACGGAAGCGGAGAACTGGACATTGATGAATTCTGTGAGAGGCTGGGACCCCATTTGGGGGGCAACCTTTCGAGAGAGCAGATCACCCAGCTGTTCATGAAAATTGATGCTGATGCGGGTGGCACCGTTGACTGGTGAGTCATGCAAAATGATAAGGAAAATTTATAGAGCTTGGTGTTTCCTTCTTTACGCCTATACACATGTAAACAACAGAAATGGCGGCTGCAGGCTATTGTTGGAGCTTGTCGTTTGAGCCACCTGTACCATAAATTGTCAAGCACAGTGAGAAGTGTTATGGCTTGTATGCCTAAACTCTACAAGTGGGCAAAGGCATCCATGTATGACCATTGCAACAAAAAAGCATTGTATCTTATTTTGTTGATCACTTTCATTTTGGTTCTTCGGTGTAGGGAGGAGTTTACAAACTACATGTTCCTTGAGCGCGCGCAAGAAGCGAGCGGAACGACGAATGAGAACTGGAGACTTTTCCCCCAAGATTTCAAAGACAGGAATGACCCTGGAGTCTCGCACAGAGGTATGTCTTTCTTTTATCGCGCCTAGCGCAGTAGTAATAACTGGAGGTACCCCACAATTAACAAGAATCCTTTGGTAGTAGCTCTGATGATAGCTAGGACTGTGTTTTGCAGCTTCATTGTAACACGTGCATAAGCAGCCGAGTCTTTTCCTTATAAAATGTGTTGCCACACACACACACACACAAATATCATAGGCCCAAAATTCTTTTCTGCTGCTAGGCTGCGAGTCACTGATGTGGCTTGGTATGACGTGCAGGTCAAGTGGATCAAATCTTCTTCTGCGAGGCCATTGACAAGTATGTTACCATTTCACGAGATGGCTCTTTCCGATTGTGGAATGGTGTTGACCTGAAGCACTTCCGTACTATGACTCTTGGCTCTGCATGGATCACCAGCGGCATTTATATGCCTATGGTGAGTGCTTCACCTTGTGCTGGCGTGCCTTGAGAAGTGATGTGATGCGACATTAAAAGTTCATGTGCAAAATTCGTTGAGGCGGGCTTTCGACATGCTCTTCATAGCAAATCCTAGACTTACAAATGGAGATTCAACACTGTGTGTCCATGTTAATGTTCTGCTCTCAAACCAGTTTCGCCACACTCATGCTTGACCAGGCACGGAAGCTCGTCTTCACGGCTGCAGATCGTTCAATCAGCTACTACGAAGCCAACCGTGGCAGCTACGAGCTGTCTGGCCGTGTGTATGCCTCAGGGACCATGGGTGTGCCACAGTCCCTCACACTCGTCACCAATGACTCCGGTGCGGCAGAGTGCAGCATCCTGTCTGTGCAACCCCCTTCATGCCTTCTACTTCACTGTATAAAGATTGCAAGCATGATACGAGAGTGGTTTCCACTTACTGTTGCGTCCTTGGCTGACCGTTCATGTGTTAGCAGCACACCTTGCACACTGATCGAAGCACATACAGGCAGACGAGTGACTGCACCTTGTCACAACATGCACGTACACATGCAAACGCACACACGCACACACACACACACACAGGTGAACAGCTGGTGTATGGGGACAGTAAAGGTGAGGTGAACATGCTGCTGTGCAGCACACGGGAGTGGCCTGCTCGAGACCTCATCTCCACGGATGAGCACCAGGACTATTTGGTAGTTCACAAGGAGCACAGCGACTGGGTCTCTCAGGTGCGTGCTCGAAGGCGTGTTCTGTTATTTTCTGGGCGGGTTATATGTTTTGCATATATGCAAAAACAGAAATGCTACGTGTCATGAACGTGGCGAGGTATGGTGAAGCCTCATATTACACGCTCGTCTGCTGAACGCTTATATGGCGGAAACGCTAACATGGCGGAAATTGACCTTTGTCCCCCTAATTTCTGTTTGCGCAGGTCCAATGGGTCCCTGACATAGGGCTTGTCAGCTCGTCTATCGATTCATCTGTCAAAATCTATGACTTCGTACGGGAAAAGGTAAATGCTTCCATCCCAGGAAGGGTGTCATCAAGGGCTTGGAATTTAAAGTACTTGTCTCAATTTATGTCCTCCCCTATGCACTATGCAAATGTGAGGCTTGGCCATCTGCAATAACTGTAATGCTTGCAAGCAGATCAAAAAATGAACATCCAGTGGGATTGTGCCCAGGAAAGAGGAGGGCCATGTTTGATTAACACTCTAGGTTAAACAGCTAAAAACAAGTCAAAGGTGCACTGCTATTTATTCCCTCTACACCAGTAATAAGCTCACAGGCACATTTCATATTAACTATTTTAACCCTCTCCACCTGCACTAAACTCCAACCTCATGCCCCACGCCTGGCTGTACAGGTCATAAACACCTGCAACCACCATCAAAAGGCAGTGTACGGCTTTGTTTGGTGCAGTGCCTACTCTATGTTTGCGTCTTGTGGTGTGGAGCGGGACGTCATTTTGTGGCAGGTAAGCTTGAAGGCGCCCACTTGACCTACTCTATGTTTGCTAACCCAATTGCAGCATGCACATCAAAAAGTGTTAACACCCGTAACGTGGCAGTCTTGTGCATACAAGCTCTGCATGCCGACCTTTTCTGCATCACCAAGAATGCCAACTACGAAGTCAAGGACTTCTTACAAAGGATGATGTCTGCATTATTGAGCTGCTGGTAGCAACATGCACGCCTTGAGCAACCAGGTGAACCTTGTCGGTAAAAGCATCCACATGCACATGGTAGGCATGCGGGCTGAATTTTGGTAGCTGCTGTAGCATAGTACCTACTTTGCACACATACAGGGGAATACCTGCCGCCGCATTGGAGAGCTGTCAGGCCATAACGCAAGCGTGACACATGTGGCGCTGGACTCCCACCTTAACCATGTATTCACTTTGAGCCTAGACAAGGTCATCAAGGTGGGTGCTGCTGCTGATTTATGGTGTGTGCATGCACAGTTTGAAAGAGGGGGAGGGGCTGAGGTATGACTGCATTCATACTCTTTTTTGACGATGGAAATGTAGGTGTATTTGAATTGGCAGCTGCTCCTCCGTTCATCTGATGACGACACACACAAATTTATTTTGTTGTGCTGCCTCTCATATGCTCGAGCAGCCTAATTGACCGTCTGGTGCATGCGCAGGTATGGGATTTGCGCACCCATCGGTGCCTTCAGACCCTGACCCAGGACGACTGGAAGAAGACAGAGGACACAGAGTCTAAGCCTCACTCACTCATGTACGACTCCTTCCACAGGTAAGCACGAAGCTCCTTCTCAAGAACCCTGATAGTCCCCTTCCAGCTCTGTGCGCAGCGGCATACACAATATGACCTTCTCACCCAAGCAAATGTGCTTTTATGCACGGCAGTAGTTCACTGAGAACAGCTGAAGGTCAAATCCTACCCCACTTACCTGCCTTGAGCCAAACCTGTGACAGGCGCGTCATTACTGCTGTGAACAAGCCCCATGCCTGGATACATAAGCTCGTGGCTCAAGATCGCACAGGGCACATGGAGCCAGTGAGTTTTTGGCAGATAATCACACAAGCACCATTCCGTTGTCTTTGGGTTGGCACAGCCATGTGTGGCAATAAAAAATCTGCTAGGTTCATTTGTAAATCCTCTTAGAATATCCTAAATTGTTTGCTGTTGCGTGCATATGAATAATTCAGACCGATACCTGGGCACTGAGTTGCAGCTGCGCTCTGCCCACCATAATAGCTTAATTAATTTTCATAATAATCAGCACAATTGTGGTCACTGTTTTCCATACCACTTTAAATGGCGTCAACCTCACTTAAAGGGCAAACGCAAACAGATAGTTCCTGTACAAATGAGGGCACAGAAAAAGCATGTGCCGACAAAGCTTATGCATGCTCATTCTTGTATGCCATCATACCTTAACATTGTAACCTGGCTTTTTTTCGCAATGTAACTCTGGTGCTGCATTTCTTGCAGGTGCGCGCTTGCTTGTACAACCACATCTTCCACGTGGTGGTCACAGCGGATGAAGGGGGTGCAGTGTGTGTGTGGAACATCAATAACGGGCAGCGAGAGGGACGATTCCTGAAGGCCCACGGAGGAGCCAAGGTGAGGGTGAATATATGTGCTTGTGCTAAATACAATGATGGGTACTAGAAGAATTGGGGACCCCAGCCATTTGTGTGGCACATTGTAAGAAGTACGGCTGGGAAATTGAATTGACTGACAAGGAAGAGATGGTTTGAATGCCTTAAGATGTAAGCTGCTGGAAGCAGGGGCTGGGTGGAGAAAGGAGAATCCTTCCAGTACTGTAATGCGCATAATCATTGATGTATGGTACCATAAGCTATTCTTGACATGCCATCATGGCAGTATCCATGCCTGCTTGTACAGTCACTTAACTTGATTCCCACGCTCACCTTCACGCAGCTCAGCGCCATCTGCTTTGACAAGAACGAGCGGCGCTTGGTCACAGCAGGCAGCGATGGCTCTGTGTTCATGTGGAACTTCAACAACGGGTCCCTTCTTAAAGAGTTCCGACATTCTGAGGAGAAGGAGGAGCTCACAGCTGTCCTGTTTGTGGCAGATGAGAAGCGAGAGTCTGATGCGGTGTACGCAGCTGGATGGAACGCAAAGGTAAGGCGAGAGCAAGTATAGAGTTTTGCTTGCCTGAACAGCTGGCATTGCAAGAAGTCCAAGTAATAGGGTTAGAGCGCTCTAAATGCCTCTTTTGTATGCCTTTTACAAAACGTGCTTTGCGAGTTACCTGCAAGCTGTTTGTGGCACTAAGACAACTGCATTACCTGAAAGGTATGTGTGCGCCACAGTTTCTGCGCAAGTGTTGAACAAGCTCTCAGAGGTCTTTCTGTATTAAATCTCTGGGAGGTCTTTCTGTATTAAGCTCTGAGAGGTCTTTCTGTATTAAGCTCTAAGAGGTCTGTATTAAGCTCTGAGAGGTCTTTCTGTATTAAATGAGAGGTCTTTTCTGCGCAAGTGGTGTACAAGCTCTGAGAGGTCTTTCTGTATTAAATTTGTGACATGAGCATATTCCAGCAATGAACTTTTGAATGCTAAGCTTACCTTGCGACACTTGTGCACAGGTGTATGTGTGGTTGGAAGAGGACGATGACGTTGTGGAGGACTACCGTACGTTTGAAGGGCACAGAGAAGACATCACTCACATGGCTGCTTTCCCAGACAAGCAGGTGGTGGCTTTATTTTAACCTGTACAGCTCACAAAACTGCCATTGCCACAATTCCTCTTTGTACCAAGAACCAATTAGACTCTTTGCTCAAGACGCTTTGAATGCCCTTTATTTAAGTTGTAGGCCTGTTAGCAACCTTCTCTTGCCTGTAATTCCAGTTACTTGCCACTGGAGACTACGAAGGCCGTATCACCATCTGGAACCTGTTCTCAGGAGAGAAGCGCATGTCCCTTTTCCACAGGTGAGCGAGGCTTCTGATGTAGCCAAGGTTTCCCCTGGACATGTATCTATCCTTTGGTCTGGCGAGCATCTTTCCACATAGTACAGCGTGCTAAGTCCAATCCCACTCAGAAATACAACACTGACTACATAAATCAAGCAACATGCTTGTATCTCTTGCCACTACCTACCCTCCCTCCCTCCCAGCATCTAATTACACTGCATCACACGTATAAACACTCAGGGCAGAGCGCTACGAGACAAGCGTGGAGCGCTTGATGTGGCTACGCCCCCACCCAGCTGCCACCCACAAAGACTTAGAAGGACATTGCATCAGCATGTACGGCGGAACCAGCCAAGCACAGGCACGCAGCCACAGGCGCAGCCAGACAGGCATCAATGCTGCAGCAGCAGCGCTAGCTGCCAGTACTGCTGCCACTTCAGTCAGTGGCTCCCAACGTCCCAGTGATAAGGGGGGGGAGCAAGGGGGGGGAAGTGACAGACACGGCCCCCTACTGCTTTTGTCATGTGGCGGGGATGGTATGATCCGTGTGTGGCACATAGCGAGTACGGGGAAGCTGGTGTGCACGCTGCCAGGCGCGCAGGGCAAGCTGGAACAGGTAGGCAAAGAGTGGCTTTGGGCGTATGTTCGGCTAGTCGTTGTTGTATTTAAACTGAGATGGATGGATGGATGTCATGGTGGACGCATTGCAGGAATGGTGCCCGACCCTTGTGCCTTTGGGCAATGAGTTGTACGACCGTGACCTGTATACGTGCATGTTTATAGGCTGGTGCAGAATGATTGGCCAGGCCCCTTTGTGAGCAGCTGGACATCAAAGCAGGAGTGATCCCCTTAATTGATAATAGCAGTGCAATGCGCAGATCAGAGTACCTGGAGATCCATGGATTTACAACTTTGAAATGCTCCAATTCATAACCCCTCTGTGCATTCTTACGGGTCTTGTGCTCCTTACCCCGGTCACAGTCAGAATAGTCAAGTCTCCTGATGCTATTTGTTGCAGGTGTGCTGCATCTGCTGTGACCGTGCACATGAGTTCATTGTGACCGGCGACTCATCAGGGCACTTGAGGGTGTGGGACGTGAGAGAGGGTGTGGACATTTCAACACCCGAGGCGTGCAAGGCAAGCTTTAAACAGGTGTGTGTGTGCATGTGTGTGTGTGCATGTGCCTGTGCCTGTGTCTGTGTTTGTGTGTGTTTTCTGGTTGTGACTGCACGTGGTGCATGGTCTTCTGAGTACACATCCTCCATGTTGCTTGTTGTTCTTGCCCTTCACTTCTGTGCCGCACAATGGCTGCCCTAAAGGGAAAGGGATCCATCTTGAACAATTGGCTTGTGCAAAATTCCTGCTAATTTTTAGACAATTTGTAGGGCACTGAAGCGCCATTCCTTTTTGTCTGCAGCATGGATTCTGGCGGGCCTCGTACCAAGCCATTCTGTCTCTGGACATCATTCCCAACCATTCTGAGAATGGCCTTGTGGTCGTGGGTGGGAAGGACCACAATGTGACCATCTGGACTTTAGAAGGCGCTGTTGTGGGGATATTAGGTGTGCGGCAATTTTATAGGTAGTGCCTAAGTTTGCACAAATGGCAGTCTATTCCATCTATATTTGTCGCAAAAAAATACTAGGGTGACAAGGTTTGCTTGCGTCCAAATGACTTAAACTTTTGGTACGCCACCTTTGTCCATGTGATGCAGGTGACGACATGTGGGACCTCAATGATGTGCGCACATGGCGCGATCCATACGGCGAGACCAAGGAGCCACCCATGGAAGAGCAGGACAGCTTTTACTTACAGGTCTGGTTAAAACTACATGTATGCGAGCCACACAAGCAGGTGAAAGGTTTTCTTCTTTCACCTGCTTCTTAAAATGCAGCTCCAAGGTTATCTATCCTGCGCCTTGAGCACGCTCTCCTTCGGTTTAGATTTCGTACTTTACTGCATCCACCTATTACCGCTATGCTATTTTGTGTAAATGGTGGAAGGTGGCTGATTAACGAAGGTTACCTTGTAAGGCACGCTTGTCTGATCTGAGTGGAGCCATTTTCTATGCCTGTAGCACATATAATGCGATAAAATGTATTCTGTTGCTATACCACATGCTCACCAACTCCGCTAGAACAAGCAAACTTCCCAGCATGCTGCTGCCTCCCCCCTTCTACTATCTCTCCAACAGTCCCCCATCCTATTTGTATTCGCCCCACGTATCATTTCTGACAGGCACAACGCGCAGAGGGTGAGGCCGGTATGACTGCAACCGGGGAATGGTCTCCTGGTAAAGTGCCAAGTATCATGGAGACAGGCGACGGTCTCTTAAGTGCTAAGGACCTTGAGATTGATAGCATGCGGCTAGCCAGCGTGCTGCTTGCCGAGAAGCGGCAGCGGCAGCGGGAATTGTCCCTGACCAAGCCCATGGGCCTACATAGCAACCTCAAGCTGCATGACCTCAAGGCGGTGCCGCACAATTTGAGCCCAAAAGAAGCGCTGAGCAGAAACAAGAAGTAAATATTTGATACTAGTCGATACACACCCAGGGCCTTTTATTTGCTATTGTCCCAACTAGTCCAATCAATATATAGGTTTGAATATTTAGGTTTGAATGAAAAGTCAGTGGTATTTCCAGCTCAATTTTCTGGAGTCCATATACAGGAGGAGGAAGGTCAGATGCATGAGTGTCGAGAGCCTTGCTTCAGACCTGAGTCAACAAACCAAACTGCCTGAAGAGCTTTCGGTACACCCACAAAAGAGAAACCCTGATCTAAGCATTTGGAGAGAAGCTGGCTATTGGCACAAACCTAAATTTAGGTTAGGTAGGTAATTTGTGTTAGGTAGTTTAGTTTAGTTTAGTTTGGATTACAAAGGCATTCAACCTGGAATGGCTGCTCAACCTATGAGAACGAGGTAAACCTCAAAACAAACCAAGTAAAAAAAAGGGCTATAACGCAACTGGAAAATGCTAA
>Ga0307942_1000776_pt1:2500-23697 | contig 23697 bp, 20 predicted proteins | sample OrgLakmetagen175_FD_201846 | JGI IMG/M metagenome (GOLD analysis project Ga0307942, IMG submission 201846) | Saline water microbial communities from Organic Lake, Antarctica - #175 | ecosystem: Environmental > Aquatic > Non-marine Saline and Alkaline > Saline | place: Antarctica... | reverse complement strand
TTTCTCAAGAAGCGGGACTACAAAGCAGATCCCAGTTCGCTGCAGATCATCTACCCCACCAAGCCAGACTACGTTCGCAACTTCTGGTTGTCCAAGGCAGAGAAGCAGTTCCCTCTGCTGGCTGTAGTTGCCAACAAGCTGCTCTCAGCGCATGCAACAACAGCCGCTGCCGAGCGCAATTGGTCAGCACGGGGGCGCACATACGACAGCTTGCGCAACCGCCTTTGCATTGAGACAGCTGAGAAAATGGTGTATGTGAAGGCCAACATGCCCAAGCAATGGTACACATAGTTCGCAGCATTGGAGAGCAAACAGCAGAGGTCTCCAGGGCAGCAATCAGCGTATTAGAGTGGACAGATCGGGAACGCCTTGCACTAGATAGCGCCAACGTGTTTTTCAGATCACGATGTAACCGGCAGACGGTATTAGTTTTTTGATGCAGACATTTTATGGGACCAGAGATGTCCCAAGGTGTAAGGGGGAATTGAGGAAAGGGGGGCCCAGGGGAATTAAGGCACGTGCGCAAAAGTAAAAACTTTACTTAAGTGCTTGAGTGCCAGATATTCAGATATAGCGCTATATCTGTATGCTATGGGCCCCAAGCCCCAACACAATCAATTTGTTATCTTCATTTTTTGCAAGGGGGCATTTCACAGGGTGCTAAACCTCCCTTCCAAATCTGATGCCGAAATTTGAATTGCAAGTTGGAGTTCTGGCAGATATAGCAGCTGAAATATAGCAGATTATAGCGCTATATCGCTATATATCGCTATATAGCGCTATAGAAATGGATCGTATAGCGCTATACGCAGATCCCTACTTGTTACACACTCCACTTGTGCCTTAATACACATTATACACATTACAAACGTACAAACATCTTGAAGGACCTTGCAAAGGACCCATCTGAAGTACGGCTCTCGTGCGGAGGTGGAATTTTGCGAGAAGGCCTTTCTTGTGCGATTTTCATGCACTGTTCTTGTGCAGCAATTGGTTAGTGCACAACACTTGCAGAACAACTACCACGACAAAAAGATGTTGTCGCAGACGTTCAAGCCACAAGCACATCCACGCAGCAAGCATCCACCTAGCCTGTTACGTTCAAACTACAGCCCCTTCAATCGCAGTAATCTACAAAAAACAAACTCACACAGACACATGCTCAGGCCCCAAGCCTCAAGCCCCCAACCGTATTCACTTACACACACCCTGCGGCAAGCTTCTTGCACACCACTCACCCGGCCCGACTTCCTGCACTTGCTGCCCCTCCACTAACAGCGCCTTTACCTCCCCTGGTCCGCGCAACGAGTCATAGCCCACGAATTGTGTGCGCCTGAGCGGTTGTTTGCAGTGCACACACGCAGCGTTGGCAGAGTGCTTGTAGGAGCGTAGGGACTACGTGAGGGGGGGACGCAGGGGTAATCAGTGTGTGTGAGTGCATAAGTGCATGAGTGCGTGAGTGCATGAGTGCATGAGTGTACGAGTGTGTGGGACGCAGGGGTAATCAGTGTGTGTGAGTGCATAAGTGCATGAGTGCACGAGCAAATGCGTGTATGGGACGCAGGAGTAATCAGTATGTGTGAGTGCATAAATGCATGAGTGCATAAGTGCATGATTGTGTGGGACGCAGGGGTAATCAGAGTGTGTGAGTGCATAAATGCATAAGTGCATGAGTGCACGAGTGCATGACTGTGTGGGATGCAGAGGTAATCAGTGTGTGTGTGTGTGTGATTGCATAAGTGCACGAGTGCATGAGTGTGTGGGACGCAGGGGTAATCAGTGTGTGTGATTGCATGAGTGCATGGTGCATGAGTGTGTAAGTGTGTGAGTGCATGTGTGTGCTATACACAGGCCTCCAGCACAAACATTCTAGCCTATAGCCTACCTTATTGGCACAAACTGTGGGTGCCATTGATATTGCACAAAGGAGCCGTAAACTTAGAAGGGTACTGACGCATACGCAACAGGCTTACACGATTTATGGTGTGCAGCAGTGGCGTAATCTAACAAGTGTTTTCATTGAAAGCAGGCGTGAAACTGCATTATCGCCAATGGCTCAGACTCAGCAACGTTAGCATGGCAACAGAGTTTGCTAGATGGCACAAAGCTTACTAGATGGGACTAAGAGGGCATTGTTGTGCATTGCGCAGGCACATGTAGAATAGCTAACCACTAAAATATTGAAGAAAACTCCTGTATGCCACATACCCTAAACTGGTGGCCAAGGCACTCAGCAGACCACGGGACGTGAGGTCGATTTCCTCACGCGAGTCTTTAGATCGCGCTCTCTGGGCTGCCATCTCTGCCTCAAAGCCAGGGACGTCCACCTGAAAAGGGAAGGCAGTATCGAGTTTTCGGAATTGAATGAAGGGCAGGGACGTCCTCCTGAAGAGGGAAGGCAGTATCGAAAATGGGGAATGAAGGTTCCTTTGAATGAAGGGCAAAGGGAGGGAAAAGGGAAGGCAGTATCGAAAATTGGGAATGAAGGTTCCTTTGAATAAAGAGCGAAGGGAGGAGAAGAGAAGGCAGTACCGAAAATTGGATTCAATGAAGGGCAAAGGGAAGATCGGAGGGCTGAGAACGTGTGCCGACATGAGGAGGTAGGAAAGGACAGAATTAAGGGTTGGCCAGGACCAAACATAAAAACATATACTAACATCTAGAATTATATGTACATAGGGTGTATGTATATGGTATTGTTTGCATGGGATTTCCCACACATACGGTTATGGCCGACCCTGGAAAAGGCTGAAGCTGGATGAGAGGCAAAACAGGCAGGGATAGGAATTAATGGTTTGTTTTTTCATATCGATGCTTGCACGCCAGTGTGCTCAGAGGATTGATGGGATCATCAGCACTATCAGTGCAGCACCCAAGCACGTGATGGCATTTGCAGGATTGGTGGCTCTTGCGAGCTTAGAATCCTTGAAAAGCCTTTGGCACGCTGGGTACCATTTCAGTACACCATATGTGGAAACGTCAACACGTCCTCACCAAAACATCCTGGATTCTGAATATTAAGTGCTAATAATCTGCTGAGAGTAAGAGTCCATAACTCAATCAATGACCCCTTCTACCTAGCAGTAGAGTTGGCCAAAACCATACATATATACAGACAATATATGGGGTTGGCCAAAACGAAATATATATACGGCGCATATACGGTATTTTTGGCAGGGAAATCACCAAATATACGTTCATATGCAGTGCATATATACGGTTCTGACCAGCCCTTGATTTATACGGTGTTTATGCGGAATCTTTTTATGAGCAAGCTGGAAAGGTCACGTTGATGCCCTGCTGCTCCGCCATCATGTGTGTGAGCTCTTAAGGCTCATAATTAGGGTTGGCCAGAATCGTATATCTGCACCATATATGACCGTATGTTTGGTGACTTCCCTGCTAAAAATACCGTATGTACATCGTACATACCTATAAATGTATGGTTCTGGCCAACCCTACTCATAACCCATTCAGTGACACCTTTTTTCTCATGAGCAAGCTGGAAAGGTCACCTGGATGCCCTGCTGCTCTGCCATCTCCTGTGTGAGCTCCAAAGGGAAGCCAAAGCTATCGTACAACAAAAAAGCATCAGGGCCAGCCAGCACTGTGCCATTACTGCCGCCCAATTTGGCCAGCATGTCCGTCAACTGTTTCTGGCCGCGCTCCAGAGTGGCACTGTGTGTTGCAGCATGCATGTGTGTGTGTGAGTGTGTGTGTGTGTGCATGCGTGCTTGTGTGTGTGCGTGTGCGTGTGGCTGTGTGTGTCCGAAAGGCATGCAGGGTAAAAAACTTGTAAGCTCACCTAAATGTAGCTTCCTCTGCTTTGAGTACGTCATAGATTCGGGGAGCATTGGCAGCAACGTTGGCATCACAGGGTCCAGAGAGGGACACCACCACCTCTGCCACGGTGGGCGTGAAAATGCCAGAGATACCGAGGAGGCGGCCCTGCGCTCGTGTACAAGTGTGTGTGTATGTGCGTGTGTGTATGTATGCGTGCGTGTGTGTGTGTGTTTGTGTTTGTGTGTGTGTGTGTGTGTGAGAGAGAGAGAGAGAGAGAGAGAGAGAGAGAGAGAGAGAGAGAGAGAGAGAGAGAGACAATGCTTGAAGGGAAGGAAGGCGATTCCTTTTGCTTATGATCTGTGCTGCATGTCATAATGCAGTTTTCGGTTATGGACAGGCCCACATATATAGAGCAACACCAGAGCACTGTGAATGAGCACAGCGCCAGCACACCCTTTTGCTGTCACACGCCATATTTTTGATATTATTGAGCGTATGGCACAGAGCACGTCAGTTGTGCATGCAGCAGCAACGTGCATAAGCCAGGAAATGCCAAGCAAAGTCACACACAAGGATATACATCCATCTTGTAAGTTGAGGACACACCAATAACACACACACAACTCCACCTGCACGATCACCCGCCATATCACAAGGCACACACAAACACAGGAACCTGCCTTCAAGGTATCACATACACACACGTGCACCCCCACCTTCATGATGACACGCCGCAGCAGCCTTCGCACCACGTAGCCCCTCCCAATATTTGAGGGCGTCACTCCATCGCTGATGAGGTAGGTCACAGCACGTGTGTGGTCACCAATGACCTGCGTGTGTATATGTGCGCCACAGCTTTACTTCATGGCACGTGTGTGGTCACCAATGACTTGCGCGTGTATATGTGCACCACAGCTTTACTTCATGGCATGTGTGTGGTCATTGATGACCTGCACGTGTATATGTGCGCCACAGCTTTACTTCATGGTACGTGTGTGGTCACTAATGACCTGCGCGTGTATATGTGCGCCACAGCTTTACTTCATGGCACGTGTGTGGTCACCAATGACCTGCGCGTGTATATGTGCACCACAGCTTTACTTCATGGTACGTGTGTGGTCACCAATGACCTGCGCGTGTATGTGCGCCACAGCTTTACTTCATGGCACGTGTGTGGTCACTAATGACCTGCGTGTTATGTGCGCCACAAACAGCCAGAGACTTCACTTTTATCGGAAGAAGGCGACAAAGGCTCGCATTGCCTACCTCCTGCGACATTCCTGACTCTCAGTGCTCGATGCATGCCAGCTGTTTCTAGGATGTGTGCGTGTGTTTGTGTGTTTTGAGTGCTACACCGTTGCGTCTGTGCGTACACTACCGTCAATAATTTTGCCGTGAGTGTACGTGTGCATGTGTGTGTTCACGTACTTGTGTGCGCAATACAATTACCTTGAGCGAGGTCTTTGTGGCAGCGTCCGCAGAGGCATAGCACACTCCGGCAAGGGAAGCAGCCTTTTCTACAATGTGAAGGATGAGGTCAGTCTCGTAGTTGTTGGGCACACCCTGCAAATACAGGAAACATATTGGTAATGCACGCTTATATTATAGTCCTTTCTAAATGCCTCATCCTGTTTGCATCATTACGCATCTCAGCAGCGCTCTAACGGCCGCATTTTAACACGCATTCTGTGTGTGTGTGTGTATGTGTGTGCGTTTGTGTGCAATGTGTGTGCGTGTATCACAGCACACCTGAGGCAAATGCAATGGGGGAAGTGATAAGTGCCTAATCAGCTTGTGATGTCGCAATTTGCTGTTGCAAGGGCACGTCCTGAGTAAACTTTACTGTTGCAAAGGCACCCCCTAAGTAGGCTTTGCTGTTGCAAGGGCACCCCCTGAGTAGGCTTTGCTGTTGCAAGGGCACCCCCTGAGTAGGCTTTGCTGTTGCAAGGGCACCCCCTGAGTAGGCTTTGCTGTTGCAAGGGCACCCCCTAAGTAGGCTTTGCTGTTGCAAGGGCACTTCCTGAGTAGGCATACATGCCGTTTCATAAAAAGCGTGATAGGGAATCACAATTTTCACTAAACGGCACACAAATCTACTCCTGAAAGAGCCCGTGGTGTTGCGTTATGCAATTGCGAAGGTACGTCCTGAGTAACTGTGCATGCTGAATCGTGAAAAGCACACAGCCAGCAACATAATGATCTGCCATTTGTTGAGAAGAGTCCCAGGTAATAATTAATTGCGCGTGCAGCAAAAGGAAACAGCCTCGTGCATGAGAAATCTGGGTCCCTCGTTATCGGGCACAGAAAGGTGAAGAATGAAGAGCAAGGTGCGCTTGGACAAAGCACGTGAGAAATGAAAGCATGTTCATGGATAGTGCTTCACTACGTCAGGCGAGGCTCTGCACGTAGGCATCAAAGGAGCGAGGCCAGGTAGTTGGCCATGCCAAGTCGATTGCCATTTTATATAAAGGCAAGAGCCGGCGTTATAGAGAATAATTGTTTCAAATTACTTCAACACTTTTGAAGGTTGTTTAGACATCTTTGTAAATACTTTCTATTTAACTTTTAAATATTAACGTTGCGTTCTATTCAGCCACAAGTTGTATGGCACTGCTCCCATACCTCTTAGCTCTGCACGCTCAGTGTACTTACAGAGCCTCCATGCTTCTTCCGGCCACACAAAAATTCAGACCTGCTGCCACCCCAGCAACGTGCCCTTCGTTTGGAACTAAAAAAACTGACAAAAACACCAAAAGTGAGCGCTGTTGTGAAGGAACTTAGACATCACACCAGCAACAGCCCGGTTCCCTGCTAGCTTGCAAAAGCTATTTGATAGCAGCACGCAACGCTTACTTTGCCTGCACCATTAACTCAACACGTTTAAAACCCTGTAGTCGAGGTCTGTTGCAGCACAGGGCAAACCAACGCGGCCTCTCTCCCTAAGAAGACATCTTCAGTGAGGATTGACCGCTCCATTGCATAGTCGGCACGGTTGTATCCCTTGCTGTCAAGTAAGAAATGGCCACTCTATTGCACAACCTGCGGTTGTCCCTTGTTGTTCAAGCAAGGAGTGGTGGCTTAGCACACTGCCTCCCCACAATTTCCTCCTTAGGTTTTCCCCGTTCATACCTGCAAGATTTGAGCCATCCGTTCTAGCCCCAGCCCGGTGTCGATGTTCTTCTTCTCTAAAGGTTGCAGCTTGCCGTCTGAGGAGCGTTGCAGCTCCATGAACACCTGGGAAAGACACAGTGTTTGAAGCAGCTGCTCAGGTGTTTCTGTAGAGTCCACCACCTTCTTGCCGTCTGAGGAGCGTTGCAGCTCCATGAGCACGACACAAGTGTTTGAAGCAGCTGATCAGGTGTTTCTGTAGAGTCCACCACCCTCTTGCCGTCTGAGGAGCGTTGCAGCTCCATGAGCACGACACAAGTGTTTCAAGCAGCTGCTCCGGTGTTTCTGTAGAGTCCACCACCCTCTTGCTGAGCTTGATGAGCAAAGCCCATGCACATAATCCAGCGCAACTGATCACATATATTCTCTATGGGTCAGGCACCTCCTCGCAAAGCTCAACAAACGACCAAGCATATTTGAGAAGCAGGTTTCGAGTGAAGATTCGTCACTGCCTTCCTTCCCTGGTCAGCCACTGCTTGCTGCAGCCCCATGAGCTATTAATGAAGGAAGACACCTACAAGGCAACTTACTTGTTAAACGAGTATACTTCTATTATGCAGCTCACAATGGTATCTGGAAACGAGCGCTTTTTCAATCCGTCGTCTTGATCAGTTCCTTTGTTGCGAGATGCCGAAACGCGCGCACACACACATGCACATACAACCGCATACACACACGTACCAAATTATAAAACTCTATAAAGCGCGAGTCGTCTTCAAGGTCTACTTCAGGGCCCACTCCTCTCTCCGGCGCAAAATCGTAGTACAGCTCTGAGCAGGGGCCGCAGGGGCCTGTCATGATGCATGCACGTTCAAAAACGAATGCATGTGTGCTCCAAAGCAAACGAGCCTTAAACACATGCCTTGCTCAGAGGTGTATGTACATGTGGTGTTGAAATAAAATGTGTGTGTATGGTGTGTGACGTAAGTTCACAAACCTACCATGACATTGTACCACCCAGGGAAAACAATTCCGTGGTTATTGAGGGTTCCCATCACAATTGTGTGGGTGTGTACGAAGCAGTGCTCTGGAGAGCTACTATGCATTCAATGGCACACACACACACTCTCTCTCATACACACACACTCTCTCTCTCACACACACACACAAGCACACACACAAGCACACATACACATAGACAAACACGCAAAAGCACAACCACACACACATACACACACCTGTGGCGCCTGATGCCCAAAAGTTGGACGAGCCATCCATACGCTTAATACGCTCTGCTGGCACACCCACGCCATTCAGCCACAGCTGGTACGCCTCGTCATCATCCTCAAAGACAGACACCCAGATGCGTTCCTCAGGAAGCTGGAACACTTCAGTGGACAGCTGCCATGCATACTGGATGGCCTGTGCTGGCGAGTGGTTGTATGTGTGTATATGTGTGTTTGCCATGCGTACTGGATGGCCTGTGCTTGTGTGTGGTCGTATGCGTGCATATGTGTGTGTGCCACGCGTACTGGATGGCCTGTGCTTGTGTGTGGTCGTATGTGTGTGTGTTGTGTGTGTGCGTGTATGTGTGTGTGTGAGTAAGGTGCAAACATTGGCCCCGGACTCCTTCAAGCTTTGGAATACTGCAGCGGACAGCCGCCATGCATAACGGGCTTTATTAAATGAAAAGTATGAGCTCAGGGTTTATGCACGAAATTGCGCACATAATGTAGTCCATCGATTGAGCAGGATCCTCGTGGTTGTGTAGCTGTCGTTGCGTTGCGTTGGTTGACACATTTGTGCAGAAGTAGCAATTTACAGGTAGGGTGTTACACACGACGCATTGACTAGAGTTGGCCAGAACTATATACATGGCATACGGCATACGGCATATGGCATATATTCGGTATTTTTGGCAGTGAGATCACCAAATATACGGTCATGTACGGTGTATATATACGGTCCTGGCCAACTTTACGCACGACACTACAAGCTGTCATTGCTTCTTTTCGTCATACCCGTACATCCTCGGGTTTGGACTTCAGTCTCACTCTCCCCATCAACCTCAGACCTGTCTCTAACCTGAATCACAATCTGAGAAAAACCGGCTCTCACACACATCGCAGCGGCGGCTCACCTCTTTCTTAAAGTAGTCCCCAAACGAAAAGTTTCCCAGCATCTCAAAAAAAGTGTGATGGCGTGCTGTCACACCCACGTTCTCAATGTCGTTCGTACGCACACACTTTTGTGTCGTTGTGGCGGAAGGTATCTTAGGAGGCACCTGCAGTGTGCACAGAGGGCAGGCTGTTCTCATTCTCATTGTTTAACGATCTTTTGCTTAGAGATGGATTGCGCGCGACACATTCCAATTGGTGGGTCTCCCAGTGTGTTTACAGGGCAGTGTGATCAGTTTCGTCTTTGAATGCTGTCTGTGCAATTGTGCAAGCCACATCTGACGGAAAACAGCCTGAAGGCACATTTGATGTGCAAAGGGTTGTATGCTAATAAAGTCAGGCCTGTTTTGCTTGCACTTGATGTGCATGCACTCTCTTAACTCTGGCGGTTGAAGTTAGGCATATGGTGCTCATCACCGTACTTGCTGTGTTGTAAGTTAGAACAAAAAGGTTGAGGAGAAGGCACTTGCTTGTCGTTGAGCACTGGATGGATTTATAAGGGGGCGTTAGAAACAAATAGTGGAGCCAAACAACAGTTGAAGTTTATGACTAAGACACAGGAGAAGAGAAGAGTTTAAAACAACTGGTTCAACAGAGAAGATGAAACCGGGAAGGAATTGGGAGGGATTCTGAACCTTCTTCAATAGGCCTCATGACCACACGGTAGGAGAGAGAGAAGATGAGCTGAAGGACAGAGAAGAGTGGAGGTAAGTTTTTTTAACGCAGGCAGGTGTGACACTGTCACCAACAGCCTGACGCCACCCTTCAGCAGAAGAGGCATGCAAACGCACCTCTCCCATGAACACAGGCTTGAACTGCAGCATACCAGCAATGGTGAGCAGCACTGTGGGGTCCTCAGGCACCTGTGTAGAATCGGTGCATTCAAAAGTAACAAAGAGCTTGAGGCGTGGCAGCAATGGTGAGCAGCACCTTGGGTTCCTCAGGCACCTGTGTAGAATCAGTGCAATCAAAAGGTAAAAGTAACAAAAAATGGGAGCTGAAGGCGTGAAAGAAAAATGGAATTGGAAAGTAAAAGCTTTCTGCAAAGGAAAGTACAAGGACACACAACTATAAAAAGCAAGGCTTTAAAGCCAACGCTCGAACTAGCCAGAGCCGAAGGAAAAGAGGATGTGTTTGTGCAGGCAGCTTTACGGGTGCGCTGAGGACTGAGAGGAGGTGCAACAAATTTGGAGCAAGCTGGTGGTGGTTGTGTCTCAGCTAGGGACGTCTCTTACTAGGAATGCCTGTTGTGCTGCAGCCTTTGGATATGAAAAGGCCTTCAGTCTCAAACAAAAACCCTAGCAGTGAATGTTAAGGCAATACAAACGTCCCTAGTTGAGTGTGGGCCAAAGCCTTCCCTGCCGTATCTTGGCTATTCGCATCGTTAAAATTGCAAGCAGGGAACAATCCAGCATGTTTCTGTGAAAGTCAACAGCATGTTCTGTGAAAGTCAACAGCATTGCGAACGCACCAGAGATGAGCTGGGCAGGCGTGTGTGGCCCTTGGACTCGAAGAAGGATAGGAATCGCTCACGAATCTCAGCTCCACTCTGTGTGTTAGGATATAGGGATGTGCTTAAATACATTAGTAGTAAAAGGATGGGAATTGCTTACGGATCTCAGCTCCGCTCTGTGTGCAGGGATATTGGGAAGGAGTTATTTTAAACGTCCGGCCCTGGACTAAAGGAAGGAAAGGAAGCTTGACAGGGCAAGCAGAACTTGCAATGCCAACCTAGGGTTTGCAATATGCTTAGTACGTTGTATGCAAAAATACGAAACGCATACCGTGCCAGCAGCAGGTGAGAGCACAACAAGAGGGTTGGCAAAAAAGCACCCACCAGTTTCGGAGGATTCCTTGCGCCGATGGATGATGCAGGCTTGGAATCTGCAGTGCGTGCCAATAGGGTACAAGTACTCAAGTGCAGTGACATACATATCAATATCAAGCATTGTCGACTGCAAGGCCAAAAGTATCTGTGTGTGCATGTTGAGCTTGTGCATTTGCGTGCAAGCATGCGTGTGCGTGTGCGTGTGCGTGTGTGTGCGTGCGTGTGTGTGTGTGCCTGTTTGTGTGCTGACAAAATCTATGTGACGATGAGCCAACGGCCTTCTGACCCACCTTGCACGGATGCGGGAGAGGAAGCCATGGCCAGCACACCTCTCTGATTCGCTAAAGAACGTAGCCCTAAATTTCCTGTGTGAAGGATGAGGAATGACTTCAGGGCCGTTAAAAGGTGTGTGCACAAAAATTTGTGGCTAGTATCCAGGGGGATGGAAGGACGCAGACGTGCGTGGGAAACTGCATGACACACCAAAAGATCCATAGCTAGGTGGGGGGCCAGCAACTCTGCTGCTGCCGTTTTCCTTGTTGGTGACAGTGAGCCTGGCCGGAGCAGCGGTAGCCGTGCATATTCCTCTGCCAATGCTGCACCTGCTCCTGCTGTTGATTCCCAGCTGCTTCAAGGGTGAGAACATGCCTACTGACTGGATGCAGCAATACACTGCTTGCAACCGAACTCAAACACAATTGCAGATATGTTGAACATGTATTTCCCCAAATAAAAATTTGAAATGGCATTTTTGCAAGGCAACTCGGTTGGAAAGGCATTGCAAGCTGATGGAAGAGGGTTTTTTCCAGCACCAGCAGCTTCCACGAGCGGGCGTGGAGGGACTCTGCACCGCCTGCCTGCCAACAGGAGCAAACATGGGGAAGCTGCCTGTATGCAAAGGGGCAGCCAGCCATCCCCTCTCCTCCAGTCCAGTCACCACCCATCCCCTCTCCTTCCTCCCGCAAAAAGAGGAAACACAGCATTAGCTGCAGCAGCGGCAGAGGCTGCACCAGTTGCAAAGGCGGGTGACTGCAAGTCTCAGCACGTGCACAGCAGGAATTTATGTGTGTGTGTGTGTGTGTGTGTGTGTGTGTGTGTGTGTGTGTGTGTGTGTGTGTGTGTGTGTGTGTGTGTGTGTGCGCGCGTGTGCGTGTGCGTGTGCGTGTGCGTGTGTGTGTGTATGTGTGTGTGTGTGTGCGCGTGCGTGTGTGTGCGTGTGATCGTGTGTGTGTATGTGTGTGTGTGTGGATGTGGATGTGGATGCGTGTGTGTGAGTGTGCGTGCGCTTGTGTGTTTGTTAGCACTTAGTGAGCAAAATATTTCTGTGCTATACTTGCAATTCAATGTCCTGCATTCGCTCGCACAAACAGGAGGACCTCGTCATGACGACCGTTGATGTGAAGCTGGGCAACAGGTCCTACCCCATTTACATTGGTAACGGCCTCCTAGCACACAGGCCTGAGCTGTTTCGTAAGCACGTGCCTGGCAACAAAGTGCTGGTGGTGACCAACGAAAACATCGCCAAGCTGTACCTTGACGAGTGGGTGTTGGGGCGGTGATCCTAGGGCTGTGGGGTGACTTGCGTGCTGTTGCCCGAGGGGTGCCTGGTCTATTCAGTTAGTTTTGACTGGGGGTAGCTGCGGGGTTTTACATCTTTGGTGCTGGTGTTGATGGCCAGCCAGTCCAATGGCCTTGAAAGAGTGGGGTTTTGTTTATGATCAAGTATGACGCGCTGGACTGAAAGAAAAGATTGGCTGGTTAAGTAGGCTTGTGGACTGGATCTAAACACAGCGCAACAATGAATAAAGCCTTGATGAATATAGCCTTAAGGAGGAGGCAAGCTTACGTACACAGCTTCTTGTGGTGAAGTCACACCTGCGTCCATTCCTTCAGTAGTTGGTAGCCTCCTGTTGGGATTTGTGATGTGTTACAGGCACGTAATATATACACATATACACACACTCATACATACAACACGACACACACAGGACAGTGCAGGCCCTAACAGGTGGTGACTCTCAGTTGTCGGTGGAGTCAGTGATCTTGCCTGACGGAGAAGACTTCAAGACACTGGATGACGTGGCCCGTGTTTGGGACAAGGTGGGGCACGTCACAGAGTCAGGGCGTCTGGGCGTCTGGGCTTTTCGGTGATGGGTTCTGTGGCATGTCGTGACAGCAGCATACATGATAGAAAAGATCACGGAGTGTGGCACCAGATTCTCGACGACGTGTCCAAGGAATTACAGGCAAACGGAATTTTATGTTCACACTCCTTGTGTGTGCTTGCAGGCCCTCCAATCCCGCATGGACCGAGGCACCACCTTCTTGGCCTTAGGAGGAGGTGTGGTGGGCGACATGACGGGCTTTGCTGCGGCCTGCTACCAGAGGGGTGTGCACTTCATCCAGGTGCGGCAGGAGAACAAGATGCGGAGATCCTGTTTTTTGTGCACAACGTCTTAATTTATGCTCTTTCAAAAGGGTACTTGTTTGTATTGCATAGCTGTAGGAAAATCGGCATAAGAGACGAGGAAGGCCATTGTCCTGTTTTGACATCATTGTAATATCAGAAGGGCTCACTTTCCCAGGTCAGAGCAGGAGACAGTTGTGCTGAATGCATGTGCTGAAGCAGCCCTTTCCTACTCAGAGTTCCGAGAGGCTCTGTGTATTGGTTACCTGCACCGTCCCTTGGCCTCGAAGGTTGTGTTGGATAGGTGGGAAGGTAGCTTTGTATTGATACTTTCAGTGTGGGATGCCTGCAATAGCGGAAATGTTTGCAAGAAAGATTGCGCTTTACTGGCGCACATACACACAAAGTCACGCACGCACACGCGCACACACAAACACACACAAACACATGTACAGATGCACACACTCACAAACACACACCCTCGTACACACATAAACACACACACACACAAACACAAAAACAGATACAAACTTACACACACATACATACTCTGACAAACACACACACACACACACACAAACACTCAAGCACACATGTACACGTACACAGGTGCCCACGACTGTCATGGCTCAAGTGGATAGCAGCGTGGGGGGCAAAACAGGCGTTAACCACCCCTTGGGCAAGAACATGATTGGGGCCTTCTACCAGCCACGCTGTGTGCTGTGTGATACCGACACGCTGACCACGCTGCCTGACCGGGAGCTGGCATCAGGCATTAGTGAGATTGTCAAGTGAGTTCTTTTAGGGGGGATGTTTGAGGGAACCATTGCTTTTCAGGAGTTTGTTTGAGTGTATTCATTTGGCAGGTGTGTCAGTTACCTTACCAGCAGGCTTCTGTTGTTTGTTACTTTCAAGCACAGGAAGAAAAAGTGCAGCCCTCCTTTTTTTTACAAGAGTCGTAATCTTGCAAGCCTTGTCAGTTCTCTAGATCAATATGCATAAACATATGTATAGTACAATTGTGTCCTGATTCGGGCCACTTTTTACGTCTACCAGTAATCAACACAATTGAGCAGTCCAATCACATTTGCGCAGCATAATCAACACAAATGAGCAATCCAACCACATTTGCGCAGTATAATCAACACAAATGAGCACTTCATTCCTTTTTGCGCAGGTATGGCCTCATTCGAGATGCTCCCCTGTTTGCCTGGTTAGAAGAGAACATGGACAAGCTGATGGCACGCGACACAGTGGCTACCGCATACGCCATTGAGCGCTCATGTATTAACAAGGCTGAGGTGTGTGGGCCTTCCTCGTCTATCTTGTGTATCATGTACGACGCCCTAAAACCTAAAACGCTGGTACATCTGCACACACACACACATACACACACACGCACGCGCGCACACACACACACACTCTTGTTCGATCTTGTATGTTTGTGCATGTGTGTGTGTGTGTCCATACAAGCACCTGTGTGTCACCTATTTTTTGTGGTCAAGCTGACGAACACTTTGGCAAAAGACAGGCACAAACATGCATGAGGGTCAGACTTTATGCATGATTGTTGTGGAGCGGCAGAACGCTCGGCACGTGGTTGTGGAAGTGCTTAAGCATGGGGCGTTTACTAAATGCAAGACAGCAATTTAGCAGAGCTGCCTTTCTGCACCGTTCTGCTTTGTGCCCAGCTGTCATCCCAGCTCCCGGGCGAAAACTAGTTTTAAAATAGTTTTCTCATGCAAACATCTCGAAATATTCTGACTAACCCTACAAAAAAGGTCTCCCATCACACGCACGATGCATCATGATATCATGATGCACCAATATCTGCTGCTGCAACTGCAAAGTACCCCCCTGCCTCTCTATCCTGTGCTCCCTGCCCCGCACGCGCACCGTAAATTCACTTACGTTTTCTGGCTTGCTCCATCGCATTTGTGCTGCTCACCCCCCGTCTGACTCTTCACAGGTAGTGGCTGCTGACGAAAGGGAGACTAACGACCTGCGAGCCACCCTGAACCTAGGCCACACTTTTGGCCATGCCATTGAGACGGGCACCGGCTACGGCACTTTCCTGCATGGGGAGGCTGTTTCCATAGGCATGGTCATGGCGGCGGATATGTCTTTCAGGCTGGTACGTTGGGTGGCTGATTTTTTTGGGCTCAAACAGCTGGCTCAAACATGGAAATGCAAGTCGGGATGCACGTGACATACGACGTTTGTATGTAAATGAATGTGTGTGCGCTTGCATGTTGTACGTGTGCTTGCCCGTGTGCATGTAAAAAATCCTGGATGTGTGTCTTTTCTCTTTGTTAGTGGTGTGCACTGCTACAGATCAACCTGTTGTGCATGCGACAGCCCTGCCTCAGTGACCAGTCAAACCGTCATGGAGCTGCATATAGTCTTTTGCACACCATGCCAGTGTTGGTCCATCTGTGCTTGTATGGCACTCCAAACACTCCCAATCCCTTCCACCCGCATTGTCTATGTGTGCATAATATTATCTTCAGCACGGTGCTGGTACATGCACGAATTAAGGTCCGGACCGACCAGGCAGCAAGCATGTCAAGGCTGAAAATAGGAATAGCTTCATAAAAAACTCTTCTCTTTGCATTTGCAGGGCTGGATAGACCAAAGCATTTTGGATCGTACGCGGACTCTGTTGCAACGTGCACGCTTGCCTGTGACGGTGCCCCCTGAGATGAATGTGGACTTGTTTAAATCTCTCATGGCAGTGGACAAGAAGGTGGGTGGGGGTTGGGGATATTGCGTGTGTGGGACCGTAAAGCCCTCCTGCCTATTTCCTGTCCACTGTTTACAGAATTGGGTGGGAACAGCAGTAATATTATAATATTATGCCTGTGACTGCTGGGGGGGTGGAAAGTCTGAGGAGGAAGGAATGAGGAATGTTTGTAATTGTTGTTAAATGGCGGTGGAGGCCCTCAACTAATCTCAACTTTTGATGCCGTTAATGACAATTGAGGGACCCGTGCCTCTTTCTACCTTGTGCCTTAACAGGTTTCAGCTGGCAAGCTGAGGCTGATCCTCTTGAAGGGTCCCCTCGGCAGCTGTGTGGTCACTGGAGAATTCGATGCAGGGAAACTGGATGAAACGCTGAAGCACTTTTGCAGCAGCACTATAGCAAAGTAGGATATGGTTTGTGGTTGTGTACAATGAGTTGCTGTTAATACAAAAGGATCTCGAAGGAGTACCAATGACACAGACTACATGTATTCTAAAAGGCATTTTGTAAACCTTGTAATGGGCATGCCGAGTCAGAGGCATGTCAGAGGCGTTTTCACTAGCCACCACGATCTCACACACATGATAGTCGTCACACCCCTGACATTATCATATGATAGTGCTTACAAATACCAAAGTTTAGTTTGGTTTAGTTTAGTTTAGTTTAGTTTAGTTTAGTTTGGATTACAAAGGCCTCCAGCCTGGCAAATACCAAACAAACCTCGACCCTGGTTGCATCTTCTCTCATCAAGGGACTGCCACCAACAAATCCAGCGGCACCATTATCTGTGTGCGCAAAAGCATTGCTCTGGCAGCAACTGTTTACATGCACACTCAGACCCTGGGATTAAACACACCTCTATCATTCTTGACGGCGTCAACATCAAATTCCTTATTATTGGCACTTGCTGGCCGGTACACCGGAGTTGCTTACGTCCCGCTCTAAGATGCAAGCCCAAATCACATCAACTATTACTACACATTGTGACTGCAATCCCCTTATTGTTGGTGACATGAACGCCGCGTGGCGGCCACCATATCCAATTATAATTGCACCGGTAAAAGTATGTGAATGCGAAACTCAAAGGCTCTCAACTAGTGCTCACCACTAGCCAGAGCCCCACCAAAAACGAGAAAAAAGAGAAACTGCAGAGACTAATGAGGATCCGGCGAGTTGTCAGCCATGCGATCCGGCCTGCGTCTAGCCCTCCTGAAGCCAGCCGCTCTACCAGAACCTCCCCATCAAATCCCCCATTATTACTGTTGTTTTTAAGGTGTATTTTGTGTCTTGTTTTTGTAATCTTGTTCAAGCTTTTTATTGCATGGCAGTGCAGTTTAGTAGCTAGTAGGTGCACTTTGTGCGTGGGGACGCCTAAGTTTAGTAGAAGAGTTATGGGGTAGCTACTGATTGTAGGTTGTGCCCCCAACTCCAAGAAGTATAACTTGAAGTGTGGCTTGGTTGCTTCGAGAAATGTCTCGGAGGCTCCTTGTTCGTAGACGCTGGATAAGGGGTTAATGCTGTTGTGCGCTTTTTCTAATGTCTGTTGCGGGATTACGTCTGAGCAGAATTTGAATTCTACAAGATGTATGTCGTTGTCCTTTGGGATTTGTTTGGGATCCAAATGCCTGCCTCTTCCCTCAATGGGCATAACTAACACGCTATCTGGACGGCTTTGATGTCTAGTTGGAAGGTTTTGTTGTGTTGGGAAACCCAGTCAGGAATGTTTCTTTTAATGTCATCAGGGGGTTCAATGTTAAGGTCAGATAACTTTTCACTGTTACAAGCATCCATTGTAACAATTGCGAGCCCAGCTTGCCTTTGCTTACAGGCTGGTGGTGTCGGCTTATGTGCATTCTCTTCAGAGTATGGTTGTTGCACCTAAGAAGTATGTGTGGAGCACTGTCTGATCCTCCGCACAGAGGTCAGGTGGCAGGATCTGCCTGTCGTATGACTAAACCTTTTGGTGTGTTTGTCTGTGTGTATCGTGTCCGTCCTGTACTTCAGGACTTGTTCCTGCTCCTTAAAAGTCACTTTTGGCATGGACCAGAATGTGTTACTGAGTTAAGCATGAGCAAGGGGCTTTGCAGTAGCTTGCCGTGTGTGAGAGTCGGGCTGTGCTGCACGCTGAGGCGTATCATGCAATTTTTGCCAGAGCTTGTAAACCAGTGTATCTGTGTTAGCTTCACCAAGGTAATGGTGGGCGTGCATGTGATGTTTTAGTTTGTTTTGCAGGTTAATCAAAACTCGTAGCTCTTCTGCATGGGAGCCAACTTTGTTTGGAACGCTTAGCCAGAACAGGTCGTAGAAGGGGTCAGTAGCTGGCGGGAGGGACACGTCAGAAATTTGATTGACTGCTGCTTTGTGTGCTAGGTGGTCTGATCTCTCATTGCCAATAATACCAGAGTGAGATTTCACTTTGTAGAAAGTGACAGTAGAAGGTGAGGATTAGATTAAATTTCCTATGTCCTTAAGTAGTTCCCTGTGCAAGTGGTGGAGTACAGCCATTGGGCTCAATAGCTGTTTTCTAATCTGAAAGAGGGATGAGGCACTGTCTGTAGCAATTTCAGTGTGGCCTTTTTGTACCGCTACTAGCACAGCTGCAAGTTCAGCTCTATTGATGGTGAGTGTGGGGCCGCTGCCTCCAGGATTGATAGTGACGGTATCACTATAGCCAGCGTCGCTCTGTAGTGGGGGTGAAAATTCCAGCGCCTATAATCTGCTGTTTGCTGATCTCATCTTGCATGGCACTACCATCAGTGTATGTGATTGATTTCCAGTTTTGATATAGGATATAGGATATAGCAGCAACCGGCTGGCTATGCAAAATCTTCAGATTCCTGATACAGCTGAAACTAGGATTATACATAAGTGGCTCTTTCCACCCCGCTTCCCAGACAAAAAAAGGGTTTACCTCCAGCCGTCCTGATGCTGTACTGGTTGCTCCCATCTTTGCGAAAACAAAAAAACAACAGACTACTGGTCTTGCTCGTAGCAATGAAGGGGGGTGGGTTCTTAGGAGTGGCAGGGGGCAACTGAGGGAGACCAGGAGCACCTCAGCAGCACCGCAGATCCACCTTCCCCAGACAGCACCGACCCAAAGATCTTAGCATTTTTCAACGTGAAATTCACTTCATCAAGGTCGAGTACTGTGAGGACATTAGACCGCAGAACCAGCTAAGCACCGCGCAGGAACAGCACAAAGGCTTCTGCTCCACCCTTCAAGGAGCCTCCGTCACTCTCCTCACCATCCCTATTAATAGCTATTGGGTGTGGGCGGCACCATCTACAACACTCACACTCTGAAGTCTTTAAGATGCTGGGTCTTGATCCTCAAAGAGTTAAGAAGCTTGCTTCCAAGCTCCATGCTCATTCTGTCAATTACGCTGCCAAATTTGTCCATACCAGACGTGCCCTTTCTAGGAGTAATATCATCAACTCTCATCAGGAGACGGTTTCAGGTCAAGCATGCAATCCTCCTGATCCTCATTGATCTTTTTCTTATTCTTTGGTGGAGGACACTCCTTTTCCTTAATTTATGTGGGGTCTCGCAATCTTGATGCCTTCTCTTTTTCACCCTTCTTCAAAACAAACGTTATCTTTCTCTATACACTTTTCTCTTCTACATATTTCTGTTTCATGTTTCCTCTAGCTTCTGTTTCTTTTGTTAAGCCATGTGTATTTCAGGATTTTGACCCTTCCAAACTTCCGCTGAGATGCCCTTTGAGGCATATATAGTGTGTGATGTAACCTTACTTTACCTAACCTTACCTTATGTGGAGAGTGTTTTTCACTGCCTGCGTAGTTTTTTTTAATACATGCCCGACATACATGTCCGCAGTGGTGAATTCACGGATCACAGAGAGATTTGCATTTTGAGTTGCTACTAGCAGTGCGTTCAAAGTAGCCTTGCGATGAGTAGGCACTGTGACAGTGCACAGTCAGTCAACGCATTATATATGACGCAATATTTATTTTAAGCTGCAATTCGGCACTGGCGCCCAGCCAGCATGAATATGAAGGGAACTTAGCTAAGTCTTTGAAACTGTTATCCACTCAAGTGCTTGTACGAAAAACGTGAATAAGCGATCCTTGGCTAGCTTCCCTGTTGGCTTGCATTTCCACAAAATAAGGTAGCTGTATTCTTATGTTCATGCCGTTCATACTGCAGACACCCAATCGCAGGAATAACTCAGAGTGGTATACACATCTGTGGTCGATAGTGATTAAACTTTTTGCACCTTGTTATAGGAAGTGAGTGACATATAAATTAAAAATCAAAACTGGAAGCCCATCATTTTCTATTCTTTTAAGCACGGTAGCTTATAGAAAAAATGCTACGCGAGATGTCACACCCAATTGATGGCAGTGACAATTCGTGTGATTTGGTTAGTTGGTTTTCCTAGTCTCGTTCATTACATTTGCAAGCTGGGGAAGCCAGACAGTGATTTGCTGCGACAGAGAAATGAGAATCATTCCTGTCAGATCAATGTCACAGCAAAGTATAAAACTCAGCACATCAACTGATTGGTCCAAAGGCGCTACCGAATATCAATAAGGCGGGCACATCCAGCTCATTGAACAAGGCAGATGGAACTCTCAACTATGAACCAACTAACTGCTTGTCACATAATTTGTCGCTGCACCATTGGACGTGACATTCCCCACATTATGTAAGTAGCATAATGAACATTGTTACCCGTTTCTATCGTTCTTGGAGAAAACTCCTCTCATTGCCTTTGCTGCTCTAGCCCTGCATATAACACATTGTGTAATTTGTGGTGAGTATTTTGACAGCCGATCAATACAAAGAGCTGCTAACTTCAATCGAATGATACGTGCTAACTAATATTGCGAAGACAAGTAGGTAGCTATACTTACAGAGGCGATTTTGCAGCAGATGCATTTATGAAAGTGACTTGTAGGTCATCTGAATCAGGCCTTTTTGTCGAACGGCCTGCAATTTTGCAGCAAGTAGACGGTCAATTGTAACAGACACAACAGTCCCTATGGGCTCAAAGTTCAAGGTTCTGTCAATCGAATTTCCCAAATCAAGGGGAAGCGGGCTCTTGTATGATCCAAAGCAATAGCAGCAACAGAATAGCACAAACTTGCAAAGAGAGCAAGACACACCGGAAGACACGCAGGAAGACA
>Ga0307942_1000773_pt1:22500-23706 | contig 23706 bp, 24 predicted proteins | sample OrgLakmetagen175_FD_201846 | JGI IMG/M metagenome (GOLD analysis project Ga0307942, IMG submission 201846) | Saline water microbial communities from Organic Lake, Antarctica - #175 | ecosystem: Environmental > Aquatic > Non-marine Saline and Alkaline > Saline | place: Antarctica... | reverse complement strand
AACAGCTAGCTATAATGAGCAGCTCCACCTATTTGTGCATGTGCGGTTGGGTTGCGCTGTCAGGGGACCCTAGATCCTATAGTAACAGCTAGCTATAATGAGCAGCTCCACCTATTTGTGCATGTGCGGTTGGGTTGCGCTGTCAGGGGACCCTAGATCCTAGAATAACAGCTAGCTATAATGAGCAGCTCCACCTATTTGTGCATGTGCAGTTGGGTTGCGCTGTCAGGGGACCCTAGAGCCTATAGTAACAGCTAGCTATAATGAGCAGCTCCACCTATTTGTGCATGTGCGGTTGGGTTGCGCTGTCAGGGGACCCTAGATCCTATAGTAACAGCTAGCTATAATGAGCAGCTCCACCTATTTGTGCATGTGCGGTTGGGTTGCGCTGTCAGGGGACCCTAGATCCTATAGTAACAGCTAGCTATAATGAGCAGCTCCACCTATTTGTGCATGTGCAGTTGGGTTGCGCTGTCAGGGGACCCTAGATCCTATAGTAACAGCTAATAGCTACAATGAGCAGCTCTGGCAGCACTACAATTAACATGTAGGGTTGGCCAGAACCGTATATATACACCGTATATGACCGTATATTTGATGATTTCCCTGCCAAAAATACCGTTTATACACCGTATATATATGGTTCTGGCCAACCCTGTTAACATGCTATAGCACAAGACACACACACATGTAGTATGGTTGGCCAAAACCACACGTGTGTGAACGCATATACACCGCCAGTGTTGTGCACATACGGCGTCGTTCAAAAATGGCACCGTAAATAACGATCGTAAATAACGGCGTTACCGTCACTAAACTCTGACGATTGACGGCGTAATTTACTATTTACACCGCCAATATGACATAAATTACGCCGTCAGCGTCATTTACCATTGACGCCGTCAAGCGTCAGGTGCACAACACTGTACACCGCACAAAGGGTCATTCTATAGCAGGGGAACTCACAAACATGCTGTCATATCCGGTGTGTGCATACACACGGTTATCAGACCAACTCTGGACACATCGTGAGTCTACGCATACAAGGTAAGGTTGGCCAGAACCACGTATATACACGGCGTGTACACGGTATTTCTAGACAGGAAAACCGCCACATTCATGGTCATTGACCATGTGTATATATACGGTTCTGGCCAACCCTACCTGGTATGCGTAGATGCGTAGACTCACGATGTGTTCATAGTT